>FZPS01000006.1_pt46 | contig 16001 bp, 13 predicted proteins | sample 1817821 | NCBI WGS metagenome assembly FZPS01 (sample SAMEA104158645, study PRJEB21678) | metagenome | place: Germany | collected 2015-04-21
ATCACACTTTTCATTACAGTTAACTTCACAGTTCAAATAATAATAGATTTTGTTGCAACGATTTACGTTGATAAAATCGGTTACAGACCGTCGATTGTTGCCGCACATATTTTCAGTGCGGCAGGGTTTATCAGCTTAACGGTTTTACCGGAGATAATCGACCCGTTCGCCGGTATTTTAATATCGATTTGCCTTTATGCTATTGGCGGCGGCTTAATTGAAGTTTTAATCAGCCCTATTATGGAGGCGTGTCCTACAAAAAACAAGGAAAAAGCGATGAGCCTGCTTCACTCTTTTTACTGCTGGGGGCATGTCGGCGTCGTTTTTCTTTCCACTTTATTTTTTTACTTCTTTGGCATAGAAAACTGGAAGATACTAACGCTGATTTATTCTGCGATTCCCATTTTTAATGCTTTAATTTTCTTAAAAACACCAATAGCATCGCTTTTATCTGACGGCGAGGAGGGTATGTCTCTCGGGGAGCTATTTAAAAATAAAATATTCTGGATACTTGTCATAATCATGCTTTGCGCGGGCGCAAGTGAGCTGTCTGTCAGCCAGTGGTCCTCCCTTTTCGCGGAAAAGGGGCTTGGTTTATCGAAAACGATGGGCGACATCGCAGGGCCGATGTTTTTTGCAATTATGATGGGATGCTCAAGAGTGTTTTATGGCAAACATGGCGATAAAATTGACATCGACAGGTTCACGACATACAGCTCTATTTTATGTATTTTCAGCTATCTTTTTATTTCACTGATACCGTCGCCGGTTATAAACCTTTTGGCGTGCGGCACATGTGGCATGTCGGTGGGTATTATGTGGCCGGGGACATTTAGCAAGGCGTCAGCCACGCTTAAAACCGGAGGAACAGCAATGTTTGCGTTGTTAGCGCTCGCTGGCGATTTGGGATGTTCGGCCGGTCCCACACTTGTCGGCTTGATATCTGATGCTCATAATGAAAATATTAAGCTCGGCATATTAGTTGCTATCTTATTCCCCGTCGGCTTTATTCTCACATGGAAACTGCTTACCAAAATGAAAAAGAAAAGTGATTACAGCAAGGAAAGCGAAGGCGCTAAAGTCACCGAAACAGATGTTATTTGAAAACGATATAAAAACGCCTTTTACCAGTCTTTTTGTTGCGATGTTTTTCATTATATACTGATTTTTAATAATATAAAAACCCGCTTTGAAGGCGGGTTTTATTATGTGCTAATATTTTTTGCTTATAGCTTATCGCTGGTAAAGTATAGTGTTTTGTGTTTATTCATGTTACACATCAATTTCAAACTCCGCTTCGCCTGCGTCGATGCCGATGAAATCACCCTCGTCACCCTCGCTATCCTTCGGAGCACAGGCTGCTTTCCACGCCTGCTTGAAACTATAACATGTACTCTCGATAAGCATCTTGACTTCAAGCTCAGTTATTGTAATGCCTTTTGTTGCGAGTATTTCAACAACACCCTGAACAGCGCGGTTGTATTTTTCTTCGCCTTTAAGGTCAGTGTATAGCTGCTCAACGGCCTCGCATACAGTTTTGACGACATCCTGTTTTATCTTCGTATTTGCATACTTTTCGTATATTTTCTTAAGTGCTATTCCGACATAGCTTGCCACTGACGTTAATATTCCTACGAGAATAGTCATTCCGTATGTATTAATGAATTCTACCACCATTTACTTACACCCCCAATAGTTTTGACCAAGTTGCAGGTCCACATTTACCATCAACCACAAGTGCGCTTGCAGCCTGATACTTTTTAAGCGCTGTATTTGTCAGCGGGCCGAATTTGCCATCAGGTTCAAGACTGGTATTGATTTTTGCATTGAGAAGCTGCTGCAGTGTTTTAACATCCTCGCCACGCATACCCTGTGATAATGTCCTAAGCGTTATCGTCATTCTTTTTCCTCCCATGTTTTTTAATCCTGTCAAATACGGTTCAGGGTCAACCCATGCATTGTAAAATTTGATGCCGAAATGCAGATGTGCGCCTGTGCTGTTACCGGTTGTTCCCATATAGCCGATTTTCTGACCGCGTCGCACAAGGTCGCCGGCCTTGACAAGTACGGACTTTGGCTTCATGTGAAAATAATACGTCTTGAAGCCGTTGCCGTGGTCGATATAAACGCTGTTGCCCTCAGATGGTGTGTTGCCGGTCACATCGCCTCGCGCGTATGTGACAATACCAGATTCATACGCGACGATGTAATCGGTTCCGCGCCCTGCTACAAGGTCAATGCCGTTGTGCATGCCTGTGGACGTCTTCCCTTTAACGGTGACTGTTCTTATACCGTAAGGCGATGTTATATAATGCGTGTTCGTAGCAGTCACGGGCACAGCAGCAACAAGCAGCCTTTTTGCCATATGTGTGTCCTTTCCTTTGAAATAATATTCATACTTGCTTGCCCGTATTGTACGCCCGCCATATCGTCAATATAGTAAAATTTGCATTAATTAAGCTGATATATGGAAAAGCTACTGTTCAAACTCACCTCACTTGCATAGAATATTGTTAAGTAAAGAGCCACCGTCTCTTATGGGTAGTTTCATACGACGAGTTTCGTCGGATTTAAGTCAAAAGTCGGATAAAAAATTTTATTCACATAGTTGACAAATATCGTCATATGTGCTATCCTAAACTAAACTTTTTTAGGTGGATGTAAGAAAAATGATAATGTCAGCTTGCAGTTACATCGTAATCGTCATTATAGTCCTCGAGCTATTAGTAATAGTTCGGGGCATTTGTCATGGCGTTAAGTGGTTAACTGCATAGCAGAAGGGTTTTCAGTATACATAGATTTAGATGAAAAACCCCCCTGCAGTGTTAATCACTGCAGGGGGGTTTTTAGATACCATGTATATTTATCATTTGTCCATAATAATGCAACCATTATATAAAAAACGGGAGGGAAAAATGCAGCTAACAGGAGCTGAAATCATCATCGAGGATTTATGTGAAGCAGGGGTTGATACTGTTTTCGGCTACCCTGGCGGATATGTCCTCAATATATATGATGAGCTATACAAAAACTCGCATCGAATAAAGCACTATATCACCTGCCACGAGCAGGGAGCGGCACATGCTGCCGACGGGTATGCCCGCAGGACAGGCAAACCGGGCGTTGTCATTGCAACATCAGGCCCCGGAGCTACAAATCTTGTTACGGGAATCGCCTGCGCCTACTTTGACAGCACGCCGCTTGTTGCAATAACGGGAAACGTTCCCGTCGCGATGCTTGGACGCGATAGTTTTCAAGAAGTTGATATTGCCGGCGTTACTATGCCGATTACGAAGCACAACTACATCGTAAAGGACGTGTCCGACCTTGCTCGGACAGTGCGCGAGGCGTTTACCGTAGCCATTTCCGGACGCCCCGGCCCTGTGCTTATTGATGTGCCAAAGGATGTACAGCTCTCGCGCTGCGAGTTCACCCCTGCTGAGAAGCCGAAACGCCGCCCGAATCCCACCGTGCGCAAAGCAGCCATCGAACGGGCGGCAGTTGCAATAGCTTCGGCAAAACGGCCATTCATCTACTACGGTGGCGGTATTATCATAGATGACGCTGTTATGGCCCTCAAATCATTTGCCGAAAAAATAGATGCTCCTATCGCATGCAGCATGATGGGTCTGACAGCGGTTGAAAAAGATTATCCCCGATTCCTTGGTATGCTCGGAATGCACGGTCGATATGCAGCGGTAAAAGCTCTTGACGAAAGCGACGTTATCATCGCCGCAGGTGTACGCTTCTCCGACCGCGCAACCGGTGATAAAGCTCGTTTTTCTGCCGGTAAAACTGTAATCCACATTGATATCGATGCAGCCGAAATAAGCAAAAACATAAAAGCCGACATCGACATCATCGGCAGCGTCCGCGAGGTGCTTGAGTTGCTCTGTGACGCAGTTCCATCGATGCAACACCCCGAATGGGCGGCTCGTGTCGCAGAAATTAAAGCATCAGTGGAAAATGATATCAGCATGGGCGACGATACTCTTACCCCGCAGTACGCGATAGAAAAAGCATGTGCTATGCTTGACAAAGGCGAAGCTGTTGTGACGGATGTCGGGCAGCATCAGATGTGGACGACGCTTTACGGGACGTTCAATGGGCCGCGCACATTCTTGTCAAGCGGCGGTCTCGGAGCTATGGGTTTTGGTATGGGCGCGTCAATCGGCGCGTCAGTAGGCGGGGCAAGTATAACATCAAAAGCCACAAACGACTCCTGCGGCGGGCGCCGCACACTGCTTATAACAAGCGATGGTAGCTTCCACATGAATATGAACGAGCTTGCGACAGCGGTGACTTATAATTTGCCCATAAAGGTACTTATTCTTAACAACAACGTTTTAGGTATGGTCAGGCAGTGGCAGACACTATTCTTTAATAAAAGATACTCGCAGACGACACTCGATCGTAAAACGGATTATGTAAAGCTTGCCGAAAGCTTCGGCGCACACGGGGTAAGAGCGGCGACGCGAGAGGAACTTGACAAGGCAGTACGCCTTGCATTTGAGACACCGGGCCCGTTTGTTATCGACTGCGTTATCGACAGCGACGAGTGTGTGCTGCCCATGATTCCGGCGGGTAGGGGGATTGATGACATAATCCTGCGCCACGCGGAGAGTGAGATAAACAAGGGCAAATAAAAATATGCGGGAGGAAAAAGAAAGGATAAGTTTATGACAAGTGTTGACATGGAACCGAAGCGACAGTTTGTCCTGTCACTTCTTGTATCGAACCATTTTGGTGTGCTGACGCGCATATCAGGGCTTTTTGCACGGCGCGGATTCAATATCGACAGCCTGACGGTCGGCGTTACGGAGAACCCTGAGTATTCGCGTATGACAATAGTATCACAGGGCGACGAATACATCCGCGAGCAGATGGTGAGACAGCTTCGCAAGCTCGAAGATGTAAAAGTTGTTCGCCTGATGCCGGAAGAAAATACCGTTATGCGTGAGCTTTTACTTGTAAAGGTGAAGCTTGAACCGGGGAAATTGTCTGAAATCGTCGAAGCGGCGAATACATTCCGCGCAAACGTCGTTGATTTATCGCCGGACTCCGTTTTAATTGAAATAACAGGCGATAAAAGCAAGCTTGATGCTTTCATTGAATATTATAAGCCATACGGGATTATAGAAATATCACGCACAGGCATAACAGCCGTAGGACGCTCGACAAACACGCTCTTCCGTGAAGACGAAAACGGATACGAATTTAATAGCGGGAAGGCACAAACGTAGCTGTATTAAAGCATCAGTTAAATAAAAGGGAATGAGTTCCATTGACTATTAAAGAAACCCAATTCACGTAAAAGGAAGGGCGGGTGACTGTTCTTCGCAGCCCCCGATATGAAGACATAGAAGGGCTGCTTGAATACCTCTACATCACCGCCGGCGAGACGGAGTTTGTTTTGCGTTATCCCGAGGAATGTGGTAAATACACATACGAAGGGGAAAAAGCAATCATTGACAGGTTTAACGCATCTGACAGAGAAGCGATGATTTTATGCATTGTCGACGGTGTAATCGCCGGCGTTTGTGACATCAGGGCAAGTACGAACATAAAAACAAGGCATCGCGCGGCGGTGGCAATTGCACAGCGTCGTGATTTCTGGAACCTCGGGATCGGCACAAAGATGTTTGAAGAACTCATTCGCATCGCCGAAAGCCTCGACGATGTCATTCAAATGGAACTTGAAGTCATCGAGGGAAACGACCGTGCCCGCCATTTGTATGAAAAAATGGGGTTCAGAATAGCCGGCATTCATCCGAATGCCATCCGCCTGAAAAACGGGACGCTTTTAAATGAGTATATTATGATAAAAGAACTAAAAAAGGTAAAATCCGATATATTAACTGATATAGCCCTCGCACCTAAACATAAAGCAGTGAAATCCTAATCTAAAATGAATGTTCAATTTTTTAAATAAAAATCTTATTTAAATGCTGGAGGATAAAACAATGGCAAAAATGTACTACGAAAAGGATTGCAATATGGAGCTGCTAAAAGGCAAGAAAATAACTATTGTCGGATACGGCAGCCAGGGACACGCGCATGCTCTCAACCTACGCGACAGCGGTTTTGATGTAACAATCGGTCTTTACGAAGGCTCAAAATCGGCTGCTGCCGCAAGGGAAGCAGGATTTGAGGTTAAGAACACATGTGAGGCTGTGCGTGGCGCTGATATTGTTATGATCCTTGTAAACGACGAAAAGCAGGCTGCTATTTATAAAAATGAAATAGCACCGAACATGAAAAGCGGTGCGGCGCTTGCTTTTGCACATGGTTTCAACATTCACTATGGCCAGGTCGTTCCTCCCCCGGACATCGACGTCATTATGATAGCGCCGAAGGGGCCGGGACACACAGTTCGCAGCCAGTATAGAGAAGGCAAAGGCGTTCCGTGTCTTGTTGCCGTTGCGCAAAATGCAACAGGCAAGGCACTCGAAATTGCTCTTGCTTATGCGGCAGGCATTGGTGGCGCGCGTTCGGGCATTCTTGAAACAACATTCCGTGAAGAAACTGAAACTGACCTATTCGGCGAGCAGGCTGTTCTGTGCGGTGGCGTTACAGAGCTGATAAAAGCTGGCTTTGATACGCTTGTTGAAGCCGGATACCAGCCGGAGAGCGCATATTTCGAATGTCTGCATGAAATGAAGCTTATAGTCGACCTCATTGTTAAGGGCGGGCTTTCATACATGCGTTATTCGGTAAGCGATACGGCCGAGTTTGGTGATTACGAGACAGGACGCCGCATCATAACGGAAGAAACCCGCCGTGAAATGAAGCGCATCCTTGCCGAAATTCAGGACGGCACATTCGCAAAGAAGTGGATACTTGAAAACCAGGCTAACCGCCCGCATTTCAACGCGATGCGTGAGCGTGAAAGGAATCTTCCAATCGAAAAGGTAGGAGCGGAGCTTCGCCGTATGATGTCATGGCAGAGCGCCGATAAATACGAGAAATGAAAAGCAGTGCTGTAAAAGAAGGCGTTGCCCGGGCACCTCACCGTTCGCTTTTAAAGGCAACGGGACTTGGCGATACGGAGATAGCAAAACCGTTTGTCGGTATCGTCAACTCATATAATGAGCTTGTGCCGGGTCATATACACCTGCAAAAGATTGCGCAGGCAGTCCGCGAGGGGGTCATAGCGGCAGGCGGCACGCCGTTTGAGTTTAACACAATTGCTGTTTGCGATGGAATTGCTATGGGCCATGCCGGGATGTGTTATTCGCTGCCGACAAGAGAGCTTATCGCAGATACGGTTGAATGTATGGTGCGTGCTCACGCGCTTGATGCGCTTGTTTTTATCCCGAACTGCGATAAAATCGTTCCCGGTATGCTGATGGCGGCAGCAAGGCTTAATTTACCTACCATTTTTGTCTCCGGCGGCCCTATGTTGTCGCTCATTGGACGCGACGGGCGCTGCATGGACTTAAACAGTGTTTTTGAGGCCGTGGGGGCATACAGCGCCGGTAAGATAGGTGACGCGGAGCTTAATTATTACGAAGAAAATGCCTGCCCCGGCTGCGGTTCCTGCTCGGGTATGTTTACGGCAAACTCGATGAACTGCCTCTGCGAGGCTGTCGGCATTGCCCTTCCCGGAAACGGCACGATTCCTGCCGTTTATGCTGCGCGACAGCGCCTTGCACGGGAAGCAGGCAGGCAGGTTATGGAACTTTGGAGGCGCGGGGTGCGCGCTCTTGATATACTTACTCCGGCAGCATTTAAAAATGCTCTTGCCCTTGACATGGCTCTTGGCTGCTCGACAAATACAATACTTCACCTGACGGCAATAGCGCGCGAAGCAGGAGTTGATGTGCCGCTTACACTTGTAAATGAGATAAGCGAGCGCACGCCGAATCTTTGCAGACTTGCGCCGGCAGGGCCTTACCATATGCAGGATTTATATGAGGCAGGCGGAGTGTATGCTGTGATAGCGCAGCTCATTGAGGCAGGGTTGTTCGATGGCACCCTCCCGACGGTAACAGGTAAAACAATCGCTGAAAACGCATCAAATGCGGTCGTTTACAACCGCGACGTAATCCGTCCTGTATCAGATCCGTATTCACCTACCGGTGGGCTTGCTGTGCTCTTTGGTTCACTCGCGCCTGAGGGTGCTGTTGTCAAACGCAGCGCCGTAGCGCCCGAAATGTTGACACATAAAGGCCCGGCCCGCGTCTTTGACTCAGAGGAAGAAGCGATTGGAGCGATAATGTCAGGCAAAATTGTACCGGGCGACGTAGTTGTCATTCGCTATGAGGGGCCATCAGGCGGACCCGGTATGCGTGAGATGCTGTCCCCGACTTCAGCCATTGCCGGTATGGGTCTTGACCGTGAAGTGGCGCTCGTAACGGACGGCCGTTTTTCCGGAGCGACGCGCGGGGCGGCAATTGGCCATATTTCGCCGGAGGCGGCAAGAGGCGGCCCAATAGCTCTTGTACGCGAGGGCGACATTATATCTATTGATATTCCGAATTATAAAATTGATCTTCTTGTTGACGAGGAGCAGCTTGCTGTGCGCCGTGCCGAAATAGAAGCTAAAGCTGCCGCGGGCTGTGACAACGACAAGGGAAGAACGCTTGATGGTTACATTAAGAGATACGCACGCGCCGTTTCGTCAGCGTCAAGGGGCGCGGTGATAGATTGACGAAGAAATTATGACAAATATAACTATGACAAAATGGCTGGAGGATGCTAACTTGGATCGTATCATTAGAATTTTTGATACAACTTTGCGAGACGGGGAACAATCTCCCGGATGCAGCATGAATATTGAAGAAAAGCTTGAGATTGCGAAGCAGCTTGAGCGCCTGCGCGTAGATGTCATTGAAGCAGGATTTGCCGTTTCATCTCCTGGCGACTTTGAGTCCGTCAGCCGTATAGCCGAAACTATAAAGGATTCGATGGTAGCATCCTTAGCACGTGCGCTTAAAAAGGACATAGACGCAGCATATGAGGCGACGCGCAAAGCAGCGGCACCTATGATACACACATTCATATCGACATCGCCCGTACACATGGAGTATAAGCTCCGCATGAAGCCGGAGGAAGTACTCGAACGTACGCGCGAAATGGTAGCGTATGCGCGCTCAAAGTGCCGGAATGTCGAGTTTTCAGCGGAAGATGCTACAAGAAGCGATCCTGCTTTTCTTGCACGCATTATAACGACGGCAATTGAGGCGGGCGCCAGCTGTGTGAACATACCGGATACAGTCGGGTATACGGTTCCTGAAAAAATGGTGTGGCTGATACGGTACCTCTACGAAAATGTACCGAATATCGGAGAAGCCATAGTGTCTGTTCACTGCCACAACGATCTCGGCATGGCAGTTGCAAACTCGCTTGCCGCTGTTTCTGCGGGGGCCGGGCAAGTCGAGTGCACAATAAACGGACTTGGTGAGCGCGCAGGGAACGCGGCGCTTGAAGAAATTGTAATGGCGCTTGCAACGCGCCGCGATTATTTCGGCGCCACCTGCCGTATTGACACGACGCAGATTTACCGTGCGAGTAGGCTTGTTTACGGCATTGTTGGTGTTCCGGTGCCGCTCAATAAAGCTATTGTCGGAGCTAATGCTTTTTCACACGAAAGCGGCATACATCAGCACGGCATTATGGCGGAAAGAACGACATATGAGATTATGATGCCTGAATCTATCGGGCTTACAAAGAGCAGGATAGTTCTTGGCAAGCACAGCGGACGCCACGCGTTTAAAGAGCGTGTTGAGGAGCTTGGGTATAAACTTAACGATGAGCAGATAAATAAGTTTTTTGAAGAATTTAAGGTGCTGTGCGACAAGAAAAAGGTAGTTAGCGACAGCGATATTGAAGCTATTATCAACAATAGGCTCACTACAAAGAACGGTGCCTATAAGCTCGTCCGCTTTGATTTACAGTCAGGCAATCTCGTAAAATCAATGTGTACAGTCGTACTTGAGCGCGACGGGGAGACTTTTGAGGATGTTGCCCTCGGTGATGGCCCCGTCAACGCTGCGTATAACGCTATCGATAAGATAGTAGAAGCTCCGGAAAGAAAACTTGAGGATTATTCAATTCATTCAATTTCAAGCGGCGAGGATGCGCTTGGCGAGGTCGTTATAAAGTTGCGCTCTGGAAAACACCTGATCACCGGGCACGGGCTTTCTGTCGATATTATGGAGGCAAGCATACTTGCTTATATCAATGGTATAAATAAGCTCGTGGAAATGGGAGATCGGTACGATGAAGACTATGAAAAGAATTGAAATCCTTGATACGACACTACGCGATGGCGCGCAGGCCGAGGGGGTATCGTTTTCTGTAACCGACAAGCTGATGATAGTGCGTACGCTCGATGAGTTCGGTGTGCGCTATATCGAAGCGGGAAATCCCTTCTCAAATCCTAAGGATATGGAATTTTTCAAGCGCGCTCAATCGCTGGAACTAAAAAACGCAAAGTTAGTCTCATTTGGCAGTACACGGAGAAAGGATGTTGCCGCCCGCGATGACGCAAACGTCAATGCTTTGCTTGCCGCCGGCACGCCATGCGTTTCAGTTTTCGGTAAGTCATGGGATCTTCATGTACGTGAGGTGCTTGGCGTCACACTTGAAGAAAACCTTATGTTTGTCGCTGATACGGTGCGATATATCAAGGAAAACGGGCGAGAGGTAATATTTGACGCCGAGCATTTCTTCGACGGTTACATGGCTAACCCCGAATATACCATATCTGTTTTACGCACGGCGGTGGAAAGCGGAGCCGATGTTATATGCCTTTGCGACACAAACGGCGGGATGCAGCCGCTTCCGCTATACAATATCGTAAAGCGTGTGGTAGAGGAGTTTCCGGATGTTCGCATTGGCATACACTGCCACAACGACACAGGATGTGCTGTCGCAAATACGCTTCTTGCGGTTGAGGCAGGCTGCATTCACGTGCAGGGAACGTTCAACGGCATAGGTGAACGCTGCGGCAATGCCGATCTCAGCATTATAATCCCGGATTTACAGCTAAAATCAGGATATGGCTGTGTTAACGGACGGATTGAAACGCTCGCCAAAACAGCGGTGCGAATAGCAGAGATATCAAATAAGTCTATTCCGGGAAACAAACCTTATGTCGGGAAAAGTGCCTTTGCACATAAAGGCGGAATGCACATCGACGGTGTCGACAAGATTGCGCGCTCCTTTGAGCACATAGAGCCGGAGTCTGTCGGCAACAGCCGTCGCTTCCTATTATCGGAAGTGGCCGGAAAACGCGCTATACTGCTTAAACTTAAGGATATAGCCCCCCACCTGACGAAGGATTCGCCGGAAACAGCAGCGATACTCGAACGCTTAAAGGAGCTTGAGCATCAGGGGTATCAGTTTGAAGCGGCTGACGCAAGCTTTGAGTTGATGGTAAGGCGTGTACTCGGCACATATAAACCGCACTTCACCGTTTCTATGTATAAGACAAGTGTCGAGTTCCCGCATCTTGACAGTGAACTTTCGTCAAATGCCATGGTAAAAATCATTGTCGGTGATGGAGCGGAAGTTGCCGCCGCGATGGGCAACGGACCCGTCCACGCACTTGACCTTGCCCTGCGTCGCGCTATCAGCACGTTTTATCCCGCGCTGAACGATGTGTACCTCATTGACTACAAGGTGCGCGTGCTTGAGTTAGGGAAAGCAACAGGTTCACGCGTCAGAGTTTTAATAGAAAGTACCGACGGACGAACAACATGGACAACAGTCGGTGCTTCCTCCGACATAATCGAGGCAAGTTTTGTGGCTCTTGTAGATTCGCTTGAGTATAAGTTGTTTATGGAGAATGTGTAATATGAATACGAATATGACAGCAGATAAGAATAAAAAGACACTGTTATCATCAGATGCTTCTCCGCCCCGCCCGATGACGATGACGCAGAAAATAATAGCTGCTCACGCAGGCAAAGATTACGTATCACCGGGCGAGATTGTTATGGCAAACGTTGACCTTGTACTTGGCAACGACATAACATCGCCCGTTGCGATAACCGAATTTGATAAAACCGGGGCGAGGGGTGTCTTTGACGGCGAAAAAATTGCGCTTGTAATGGATCACTTTACGCCGAACAAAGATATAAAAGCTGCCGAGCAGTGCAAATGCGTTCGCACATTTGCAAAAAAGCATGGCATTGTAAATTATTTTGATGTTGGTGAGATGGGAGTCGAGCACGCTCTCATTCCGGAGCGCGGGCTTGTCACCTCAGGCGATCTTGTTATCGGTGCCGACAGCCATACCTGCACGTATGGCGCGCTTGGCGCTTTCTCAACGGGTATAGGCTCGACAGACATGGCAGCAGCCATGGCTACGGGCGAAGTTTGGCTCAAGGTTCCGGGCGCTCTGCGCTTTAATTTAACCGGCAAGCTTGGGCGGTATGTAACCGGTAAAGACTTGATTTTGCATATAATCGGCATGATAGGTGTCGACGGTGCTCTTTATAAGTCAATGGAGTTTACGGGAGCGGGCGTGCATACGCTTTCCGTATCCGACAGGCTGTGTATTGCAAACATGGCGATTGAAGCCGGTGCGAAAAACGGAATTTTCCCGGTTGATGATAAAACCATAGAGTATATAAAAGAGCATGGCGGTGACGAGCCGCGCATTTACGAAGCCGACCCGGATGCCGAGTACGAAAAAACGTACGAGATTGATCTTACCGAGGTGCGTCAAACTGTTGCTTTCCCGCATCTGCCGGAAAACACACGCACATTTGATGAAATTGGCGATATTCCGATTGATCAAGTTGTTATCGGTTCCTGCACAAACGGCCGTCTTGAGGATTTGATCATTGCAGCTGAAGTTATGCGCGGACACCACGTCGCACCCGGCGTGCGCGTAATAATCATACCGGCGACACAGAAAATATACCTTGATGCTATGGAAATGGGCCTTTTGCGCCAGTTTATCGAAGCCGGCTGCGTTGTTTCAACGCCGACTTGCGGGCCATGCCTCGGCGGTTACATGGGTATACTGGCTGAGGGCGAGCGCTGTGTTGCCACAACAAACAGGAATTTCGTCGGCCGCATGGGCCATCCGAAGAGCGAGGTTTACCTTGCAAGCCCAGCTGTAGCTGCAGCATCCGCTGTTGCGGGTAAGCTGGCACCTGCTATTTGATGGTGGAGGTATTATCACATGAAAATAAAAGGTAATGTCATAAGATATAACGATAACGTCGACACAGACGTTATTATACCGGCTCGCTATCTCAACACATCAAATCCGAAGGAACTTGCCGCTCACTGTATGGAGGATCTTGACCCGACGTTTGTCAGTCGAGTCAAAAAGGGCGACATAATCGTTGCCGGCGCAAACTTTGGCTGCGGTTCTTCCCGTGAGCATGCGCCGATAGCTATAAAGGAAAGCGGGATTGCGTGCGTCGTCGCAAAAAGTTTCGCACGAATTTTCTACCGTAACGCTATCAATATCGGGCTTCCGATTGTTGAGTGTGATGTCGATGTGGACGAGGGCGACGTTCTCACGGTTGATTTTGACACTGGTGTTATTGTTAACGAAACGAAGGGCACATCAGCAAACTTCGCGGCATTCCCGCCGTTTTTGATGGCAATAATTGAGTCCGGAGGACTGCTCGCCGCCGTCAGGGAGGGAAAACTGTGAGGTGTGAATTCAATATCGCTGTTGTCGCAGGCGATGGAATAGGGCCTGAGATAACAGATGCCGCTATCCGCGTTCTCCGAAAAATAGGAGAAAAATACGGCTGCAAGTTTACCTTCACAGACGTTATAGCAGGCGGGTGCGCCATTGACAAATATGGCGAGCCGCTGCCGAAGTCATCCGTAGATGCTTGCCTTGCCGCTGACAGCGTTCTTCTTGGCGCCGTCGGCGGGCCGAAGTGGGACACGCTTCCCGGTCATCTTCGTCCTGAACGAGCGCTTCTTGGTGTGAGAGAAGCGATGGGGCTGTATGCAAACATACGTCCGGCACGCCTTTTTCCGGAGCTTGCGTCTGCCTGCCCCTTAAAATCGGCATGCGAGGGCACGGGATTTGATCTTGTCATCGTTCGCGAGCTTACAGGCGGCATATATTACGGCGAAAGAGGCCGACGCGAGGGTAAATTTGGCATTGAGGCATATGATACGGAGTGCTATGGCACAGGTGAAATAGAGCGCATAGGCAGAGTTGCGTTTGAGATGGCGCGCGGACGACGCCGGAAGCTGACGAGTATTGATAAAGCCAATGTTCTCGAGAGCTCGCGCCTGTGGCGTGAGGTTATGCACAGACTGGCGGCAGAATATCCGGACATTGAGTATTCCGATATGCTTGTCGACAATGCAGCAATGCAGCTTATCCGGGATCCAGGCCAGTTTGACGTCATTGTAACAAGCAATATGTTCGGCGATATTCTGTCGGATGAAGCGTCACAGATAACAGGCTCAATCGGAATGCTGCCGTCTGCATCACTTGGCGAAGGCAAACGGGGGCTTTATGAGCCGATACACGGGTCTGCCCCCGACATAGCCGGCACAGGCAAGGCAAACCCGCTTGCGACGATTCTTTCAGCGGCAATGATGCTTAGGCTATCGCTTGATATGCCCGAAGCTGCGGACGATGTTGAGCGCGCAGTCAGAGAAGCTATCAGAGCGGGACTGCGGACGGCAGACATAGCGGCAGGCGGGCCGTCAGTTGGCTGCTTTGAGATGGCAAGCGCCATCGTTGAGAGAATATAACATTATAAAAATGAGTATTATGTGTAAAAAGCTTCAATGCAGGCAATTATAAATAAATAAAGTTTCCGTCGGATTTTGTAATTGACAAGTCTTGTCGGAAACCTTAAAATTTTAGTATGAGAAATTTACCGAATTGTAAAAAAGCAACAAAAGAAAAAAGCATAAGGCTGATAGTTGCGTCCATCGCTTTTATAATGATAGTGTCAACTGTCGTCTCGATGAACGTTTTTGTGAGAGCTGAGGCCGCCGATGCTGACACAGTAAGTGCTGATGCTGCTGAAAATGTAGCATCAGAGGATCCGGCAGTGTTAGCGGAGGACATAACAAAGACGTGTGAAATCAACTCATCCGGATTTAAAAATGCCAGACATCTCACAGACAGAAGCATAGAAAAATACGCATCGTCATCATCGGATGGGGCGACAGTCACAATAAAAAGTGATGTGCTCATAGGCTCTTTGTATATAGTATTTGGCAAAAAAGCAGGGGAGTGGACGCTTTCCGCAGGAAACATACAAAAAACGTGCGGGGAATATGGCTTTTTACATGAATTTGTAGACGTTGTGGAGCTAACAGGTGAACATCATACGGAAATTACGCTTTCATTTCCCGGGGGACATACTATTGCGGAGATAACTGTTTTTTCAGGGGGGAAGGTGCCGGATAATGTTGAGCAGTGGGAGCCCCCGTGCGAAAAAGCCGATCTTCTCCTCTTGACAGCTCACTCAGATGATGAGCACTTGTTTTTTGCAGGGATTTTGCCGTATTATGCCGGAGAGCTTGGTTATGCAGTACAAGTTGTGTACCTCTCGGACCACAGTTATGAATATATCCGCCCCCATGAGATGCTGGAAGGATTATGGGTGGCAGGAGTACGGAATTACCCGGTCAGCGGTAATTTTCCTGACATTTATTCCGAGTCGCTGACGGAAGCGAGGTCGAAATATTCAGCAAAGGGCTACAGTGTGGACAGCTTTGTTGAGTTTATTGTTAAAATGCTGCGCCGATTCCGCCCGAAAGTCGTTGTCAGTCACGATTTAAATGGAGAATATAGTCACGGTACGCACATACTTACCGCTTATGCCTTGACTGAGGCTGTCGCCGTGTCATCCGACGCAGAAAAATATCCGGAGAGCGCGGATGAATATGGCGTATGGGATGTGCCAAAGACTTATCTTCATCTTTACGGTGAAGGTAAAATAACTATGATATGGGACGAGCCGCTTGACGCCTTTGGCGGCAAGACAGCATTTACTGTTTCTCAGGAAGCATTCATGTGCCATAAATCTCAGCACTGGACGTGGTTC
>FZPS01000229.1_pt311 | contig 15996 bp, 11 predicted proteins | sample 1817821 | NCBI WGS metagenome assembly FZPS01 (sample SAMEA104158645, study PRJEB21678) | metagenome | place: Germany | collected 2015-04-21
GCATCCGCGTCACGAACGCCGCGGTCTTCAGAACAATCTTCTTAAACAGGCCCGTCTCGGCTTTGCCTTCCAAAAACCTGGATCCAAACACAAACCCCAGGTCGTCTTTCTCCGCCGCATCCAACATAGCGAGGGCGTCCTCCACGCGATGTTGTCCATCAGCGTCGAAGGTGACGACGTACTTCGCATCAGTATTTTGGAGGACGTAGTCGAAACCGGTTTGAAGAGCGGCTCCCTGACCTAGGTTGATTGGATGTATGGCAACGTGGACTCCGGCGGCGAGGGCTTCCTCGATTGAGTTGTCGCTCGAGCCGTCATCAACACAAATGATGTTAGGGAAGGTCTTACGCACGTCGGTGAGGACGTCGCGTACTACTTCCCCCTCGTTATAAAGCGGTATTACAAGCCACGTCTGATCGGTCAGTTGCATATGGTTATTGTGTCATCATTCTTCGCGAACTTTGTAAGACGCCCACCACTTTACCGGCTTTGGAAGGTAAATCACCGCTTGGGGACCTGGTGGTAGGTCACAATGGGCGTAGAATGTGGGCAAAGATACCGAACGGAGGGCTTATGCCGAAAATCGTCGATAGTGCCGACGTATCACCAGAAGCAAAGATTGGTGAAGGAACATCCATTTGGCACCTTGCGCAAGTTCGAGAGGATGCCGAACTCGGAGAGAATTGCATCGTCGGTCGTGGAGCTTACATTGGCTCTGATGTGAAGATGGGCGATAACTGCAAGGTACAAAACTACGCGCTCGTGTATGAGCCCGCAGTCCTAGAGGAAGGCGTCTTCATTGGACCTGCCGCTGTATTGACAAATGATCTTTTTCCCCGCGCAATTAACGCGGATGGAACCCTGAAGTCCGCTTCGGACTGGGAGCACGTTGGTGTGACCATCAAGCGTGGCGCGGCGATCGGTGCCCGTTCCGTGTGCGTTGCCCCCGTGACGATTGGGGAGTGGGCGACCGTTGCAGCGGGCGCTGTTGTCACTCGAGACGTTCCCAATTTCGCCCTCATGGCTGGAGTCCCTGCGCGCCGAATTGGCTGGGTTGGGCAGTCAGGTGTGAAACTAGAACAGGTTGAAGGATCTGAAAATCGCTTCAAGTGCCCGCAAACCGGGCAAATTTTCGAACAGGTCAGCGAGAACGAACTTAGAGAGGTTAACGACTAATGACCCGAGAAATGATTCCCGCAGCAAAACCTTTGATCGGAGAAGAAGAGGTAGAGGCTGTAACGGCAGTACTTCGCTCCGGAATGGTTGCGCAGGGCCCGCAGGTTGCGGCTTTTGAAGAAGAATTCACCGCGCAGATGACGCCCGGTGCCGAATCGATCGCCGTGAACTCCGGAACTTCCGCACTGCACCTGGGGCTACTCGCTTCGGGCATCAGCGCTGGTGACGAGGTCATCGTCCCGTCGTTCACGTTCGCTGCGACCGGCAACTCAGTCGCTATCGCGGGCGCTACGCCGGTTTTCGCTGACATCGACCTGGAGCACTTCTGCCTAGACCCGAAGTCCGTTGAAGCCGCAATCACGGACAAGACCAAGGCCATCATGCCTGTCCACCTTTACGGTCACCCGGCTCCCATGAAGGAGCTTCAGGAGATCGCCGACAAACACGACCTCATGATTTTCGAGGACGCTGCTCAGGCTCACGGCGCTTCCCTTGACGGTAAGAACGTCGGTACGTTCGGAGCGTTTGCAGCATTTTCGTTCTATCCGACAAAGAACATGACTGCCGGTGAGGGCGGAATGATCACAACTACGGATCCGGAGGTTGCTCGCAACGCCCGTCTGCTTCGTAACCAGGGTATGGAGAAGCGTTACGCTAACGAGCTCGTTGGTCTTAACAACCGTATGACTGATATTCACGCCGCGATTGGCCGTGAGCAGCTGAAGAAGGTTGGCGCCTGGACGAAGAAGCGTCAGGAAAACGCGAAGTTCCTTTCTGAAAACCTCGAGGACGTAGTTGTGCCAGCCGTTGCTGAGGGTGCTGTTCACGTTTACCACCAGTACACGATCCGCGTGGTTAACACTGATCGCGATCGTTTCATGGAGGCTCTGCGTGATGAGTACCAGGTAGGTTCGGGCGTTTACTACCCGATTCCGAACCACCGTCTGCCGTCGCTGGCTCCGTACGCGCCGGGTCTTGAGCTTTCGGCAACTGAGGAAGCCGCTAAGACCGTCGTTTCGCTGCCGGTTCACCCGTCGCTGTCCCAGGAAGACCTGGATCGCATCGTTGAGGCCGTGAATGCTCTGGCTAAGGCGGGTGCCTAATGTCTGATATTCGCATAGGAGTTTTGGGCCTTGGATCGATGGGGCGTCACCACGTCCGCAATGCGCGAGAAACTGATGGTTTTGAACTTGTAGCCCTTGCCGATCCAAACGGTGACCGTTTCGAAGTTGCGCGGGGTATGGACGTCCTCCAGGATGTCGACGCGATGATCGAGGTCGGAATTGACGCCGCTGTAGTTGCGGTGCCGACGGCTTACCACTTTGAAGCTGTAATGAAGCTGGCTGAGGCTGGTATTCACACCATGGTTGAAAAGCCGCTTGCTTCCACGTTGGAAGAGGGCGAGGCAATGGTGAAGGCTTTCGATGAGGCCGGAGTTGTTGGTGCGGTTGGCTACGTTGAGCGCTGCAACCCGGCGTTGCTGGAGATGCGTCGCCTGGTTTCCGAAGGTTACCTGGGGGATGTTTACCAGATTGTGACGAGGCGTCAGTCACCGTTCCCGGCACGCATTTCTGATGTTGGTGTTGTGAAGGACTTGGCAACTCACGACGTGGATCTGGCTGCTTGGGTCGCTGGATCTGAGTACGAGACCGTGTTTGCGCAGACCGCGTACCGTTCGGGTCGCGAGTTTGAAGACATGGTGACAGCTTCGGGACGCTTCAAGAATGGCGTGCTGGTGAGCCACTTGGTTAACTGGCTGACCCCGTTCAAGGACCGCATCACTGTTGTAACTGGTGAGCGCGGCGCGTTGGTTGCTGACACTGCGATGTCTGACTTGACGTTCTATGAGAATGGCCGCTTCCCGATCCAGTGGGATCAGATCGCTGCATTCCGCGGTGTTTCTGAAGGCGAGGTTACTCGCTTCGCACTGGTTAAGCGCGAGCCGCTACGCGTGGAGCACGAGCACTTCCGTGACGCCATCCTCGGCACCGGAACTGAGCACGTGACCATGCGCGAAGGTCTGCAGACAATGAAGGTGATTCAGGCGCTGCTAGATTCAGCAGCTTCTGGCGAGGCTGTGAAGCTTTAACACTTAGATACGGGATGGGCCGCGCATTTGTTTGCGCGGCCCATCAATCAATTCTGTAGATGATCGTTCAGACCAAGGTGTGCTTTCGACCCGAGGGCTAGTTTGGTTCCCTAGCGGGGTTGCCTATGTCGAACTCGAAGAGCCTCCCGAAAGAGTTCACGCGTCGCCGTGGGGATTAGAGACTGCTCGGCACAATCTGGCCCTCGCTGTTACGTTTCAGCACTCACTCTTGCTGTGGCGCTGATGCGTCGTAGATCCGGCCAGCTCGGATCGTCAGTGCGATCATACCGACTAGGCACAGACTCATGAGTCCGGAGAGTAGCCAAGTAGTTTGCAGGATGCTCCAGCCTGCGTGATATCCCCAGTAGATGCTACCTAGACCAGTCGACATGTATACGACCGCGAATGCGAAGAGTTCATGCTGACGTCCGGTAACTATGAAAACAGTCGAGATTGGCGACGTTGCGACGTTTAAGAAGAGCCAAGGTACCAACGCCTGCGCTATATAACCTGACGGAGTCCACTGTGCTCCTAAATACCAGGGGAAAAGGAGCGGTGCTACGACAAACAGAAGTAGGAATGGGACGATTCCAATTGCAGTTGATACTTTCACTGATTTCTTGACCAGTGCCTGAACCTGACCCCGTGGTGTATCAGCAAATCTCTGGAAGAAAACCTGGGAAACAGCGCCCGTTACGAGTGTTACGGGTGCTTGCATTAGTAACCACGCTTTTGAAAACTGGCCGACGGCAGCGGTTGAGAAAAGGGCTCCAATCAATAGGTTGATTCCTTGCAGCCGGATTTGGTCAACCAGAGCATTCGGCCCATTGATAAGGGGCATGCGGCGATGCTTTTTTAGCAGGTCTTTTCTAGAGATTGTCGGCTTGGATTCTTCGGGTAGTCGTTTCATGCCTTTATAGGCAAGGGTTCCCGCTGCGCCAGCCTGTCCTACAACGTAGCCAACTACAAGTCCTGCGAGGCCGCCAATCCAAAAGACTGAGAGCAAGATCTGGATAATCTCTATGCTTCCTCGCATTTGCACGCGGTTAACTGAGATAGCGCCGAACTGGTCGGTTTTTGTGAACCAGTAGTTGTAGGAGTTTACCTGCGCTGTCGTAAAAACTATGAGGCCAGCGGCCGCGAACCACGGCCCCAGTTGGGGATGGTTGATCGTCTTAGCTAGCCAGTCGCCAATAATCCACAGCACGATGGTTGATAGCACACTAACCGCCGTGATAATCAAGCTAACCGTGTTTCGTAGTAAACGTGCGTTGGCCGGGTCCTTTTCCAGCACGATTGCTAAGTCGTAGCGGAGGCCAGCCACAGTCGCGATGGTCGTTGCAACCGCAAGGATAAGTGCAAACTCGCCAGTTTGTTCCGGTGTGTAGACACGCGAAGAGATAGGAGCGAGCGCAAATACCAGTACCTGTGCAAGTACGGTACCTGTCATTAGGGTCGACACTTTAGCTAGCGTCGGATAACGCGTGATTAAGTCTTGCCATCGGCCCTTTATTGACATGCGCCCATTATCGCAAACGCCATATGACGGGTCTAATCATTTTCGAGTATCTTTAGTAACTGTGTGAGTGTTCTGGGAGGGACAAGAATGAGCGGCCGGCTAATTGTTTTACTGACTTCGATCTATCCCTTTGATAGTGGTGAAGAGTTCATTGAGGGAGAGATCGAGTACTTGGCGGCGGGTGCCGAAAAGATAATTGTTATCCCTGTTCATACGCCGTGTCCGAATGAACTCACCCGGCACGTTCCTGAAAATGTCGAAGTGCGAACCATTTGTGGGCATTACGGCTTGGCAAAGAAAGCTACAACCGCCGCTTCTTCGATTTTGCGTTCCCCGCTGTCGCTTCTTGCCCGTTCGCCCAAGAAATACCTCATTGAGTCCAGGTTTCTTGGGTCAGCACGCGCTCGTTTCGAAGGTGTGCGCAACGCCCTCAAAGATGTGAATTTTGATGAGTACGAATCGGTAGTTTTCTATTCCTATTGGCTGTTTAAGACAGCTGCGGTAGCAGTGTGGATGCGAGACTCTATCAACCATCCGCATGCACGCGCGGTATCGAGGGCGCATCGAGCTGATCTTTACGCCAAACATGCATGGGGCGGCTACTTGCCCGCTAGGCGATTCCTAGTTGAGTCACTCGACGCCATCTATCCGATTTCGGAGGACGGACGTCGCACCCTGATCGAGGAGGACAGCGCTGACCCTGAAAAGATTGAGGTGCATCGTCTTGCGTCAAAATACGTGGAAAAGTTGGAACGTACGCGGCCTGATCGCACACATATTGTGTCTGTTTCATCCATCTTGCCGGTGAAGCGACTAGATCTGGCAGCCGATGCCGTCGCAGAAGCAGTTGCGCACGGCGTGGATTTGAAGTGGACGCATATTGGAGATTCGGGAGCCGAGTCACTTCAGGCACTGAAGGACAGAGTTGAAGAGCTTGGAATCTCAGATCATGTTGACTTGAAGGGACGACTCACGAATGATCAGACGATGCAGTTCTTGCGTTCGCCGGACATAACTGCGTTCATGAATACGTCCTCGTCCGAAGGCGTGCCGGTATCCATCATGGAGGCAATTGGAAACTCCCTTCCGGTGCTTTGCACGAACGTGGGAGGTTCCGGTGAACTAATTCGCGACGGCGTAAATGGTTGGCTACTGGATGTGAATATGGATGCATCCGAGATTGCTGACCGAATTGAACAGATTGATTCGTTGAGCGACGAGGACTTCACACGTGTGAGCCGAGCTGCACGCGAAACATGGGACGAACTCTGCGTAGCTGAGCGGAACTACACGAAGTTTGTGGATGTCCTGGCGCATCTCTAAGCGTCATGGTTCCAAAACAGGCACTTGCATGTGACCCTACTTACGCCGTTTCTATCAGTTCCTTAACAGTTATCAAGGGGAATGGTAGAAACACGATGGCGCGGGCTAAGCTAAAACGGTAGTTCGTGTTGTTCAAAGAAAACTAGTTTGGTATGTCCTCACTTTCTGCTGTTCTCACGCTTCTTGCCGGCGCAGTTGCGCTGTTTGTGCCCGGTCTGATTCTGGCATTCTTGCTCCGGTTGCGGGGAATGCTTGCGTGGAGCATTGCGCCTGCTATCACATTGATGATGGCTGGAGGACTAGCAGTCTTTTATTCTCTAGGTGGCGTGCCATTCAATCCGGTTACTTTCGCGTGCGGTATTGCAATTGTTGCCGCAATTACAGAATTATTTGCGCGGGTATTTAGGCTACCCAAGTTTGGCAGAGGGATCTCCGGAAGGAAAACGCGGTTTCTCTTCGGCATATTGATTTTGTTAGCGACTTTCGTGCCGGTTTTCCCACTGTTGTTTTTCTATGGTCTAGATCAGCCTATTCAGCACATGGATCCTGCCTTCCACATGAATGCGGTCTACTTGGTGGAACAGACAGAGAAAGCTTCGAGTTTTCATGACTTGACTCGTATGTGGGGATTGGATACAACTCCGACAACTATCCCTGCTGGAGCGCATGCTTTCATTTCTTTATTTGCTACGAAAAACACGATTATTCAGGCTACCAATTCGATGTTTGTACTAAACAGTGCTGTTTGGGCGCTCGGCATCGCAACGCTTGCTCTTGTAGCTTTTCCTGGCAATACCTGGATTCCATTTGCTGCGGTATCAGCGTCTACGCTTGTGGTCGAGTATCCCACCTACCTGCATAGTGCCTACCCGATACTGCCCAACGCAACCACTCTTGCGGTCCTACCCGGCGTTCTGGCCTGGATCTATGCGATAGTTTTTCGGCGATTTCGCCCTGACCAGGTTCATCTAGAAAGACGGGCGATGATCGGCTGGATCGTTGCGGTAGCGGCGGTCATATCCGCCCTGATGCTGACCCACCCGTCTGTTGCTCTCAACGTTCTGGTTCTAATGGTTCTCCCACTGCTGTTCGGCTGGTTCAACAGGATAAAGGACCTAGTGCGCGATAAGCGGTGGAGGGCACTCATCATTCAGATGATAGTGGCTATATCGATTATCTTGATTCCTTCACTTAGTCTGCTGAACGATTACGTGATGGAAAAGGTAGTACAGATGCTGACTACCTACAACACATTCCCTAACCCCTCGTTGGGTGCTGTTGTCAAGACCTACGGATTGTGGCCCATTTACACAGTTGCTGACGCATCTCCGTGGTTGGTGAGAATTCAAGTTTTTGTACAGTACATTGTTATCTTCCTTACCACGGTAGGAATTATTGCAATTCTTCGTAAGGCCAAGAAGCAACGCGTCTTGCTGTGGTCGGCCCTAGGCATGGCGACGATAACTGTTACTACAATGATTCGAACTGGGCCACTGGTGACCATAGCAGGGTTTTGGTACATGAGCATACATCGCGCAATGAGCGCACAGGCAGTGCCACAAATTGTGATCATGGGTTATGGACTTGTGGTTACATCTCAGTTGCTCGTTAGATTCTACGCGCGTGTTCGTAACGGATGCGTCGGAGTACAGTCGCAGATCCCGTCACACCAGATTTCCAAGACATCCGCCCTAATGATTGTCATAGTCACACTGATCGGAACTGTGCTTACGCAACCAGCTCGCTATAGCTTTATTCAACGCGTTTACGATCCCGAATCAAATCACATCACACACGTGGCCAGTGCCGACGAACTTGCCATGATGAAACATCTACGTCCAAAGCTCAACGACGGTCTCGTTATTGGCGACCCGTTTAACGGTTCGACCTTGTTGCAAAGCTACGGGAGCGGGGAAGTAGTTTTTCCGCAACCTTATTATCGTCCAGAAAACGAAGATGAAAACTTCCTGAAAGATCACTTCGACAAGATTCACGTTAACCGCAAGATTTGCCAAATGCTTGACGAAATGAATGTGAAGTATTTCTACTACGATTCGGATGGGTGGAATTACTTAGAAAATTCACGCTTGGCTGCACCGGGCTTCTATGAGGTGGATACTTCGGTTGGCTTCACCAAGATTGCCGAGGGCGGTTCTGCAAAACTGTTCCGCATAGATGTGTGTGAAAAGTGGAATCACTGACATGCTATTAACTTGGTAACTAATCTGCGTGGATAATCTATTAATATTCAAGTGAGTAGCTGTTCGTGACGTAAGCTCTTGGTATGGCAAACGAACCAGAGATTTTACTGATTTCTTTTTCAAATATTCGTAAGGACGCCCGTGTTCTTCGCCAGCTATCAGTTGTGCAGGAGTTCGGTACTGTCACGACAGTTGGATACGGTGAGAAACCCGAAGGGGCCACCCATCACATCCAGGTTCCCGACAGCAAGCCGTCGCTACCTCAAACGCCTTTGGGTGTTGCAAAGCTTGCTCTTAGGGCTCTGGATTCTGCGGAGCTGAAAGCTCCTGGAATTAGCTATGCCCGCCAAAAACTCGTTGGTCGCCAGTTCGATGCAATCGTCTCTAATGATGCACGCGCACTACCTCTTGCCTTTGCAGTAAGCAACGGTGCTCCGGTCTGGGCCGATCTTCATGAATGGGCACCGGAAGAACGCACTCATGTTTTATCCTGGCGTTTTTTGGTAGCTCCGTTGATGGAACACGTCTGTCGCAAATATCTAACTAAGGCTCACGCAGTCACCACGGTCAGCGGTGAGATTGCAAAACTGTACGATGAGCATTTTGATGTTAGGCCGCAGCTAATGCGTAACACCCCTCGCTATGTGGAACTGGAGCCATCTGAGACACCAGAAGACAAGGTGCGGATGGTTCACTCTGGTGGAGCTGTTTTTGGACGCAACTTGGAAACCATAATTGATGTCGCAAAGCGGCTTCAGAACAGGTTCACTCTCGACCTGTACTTGGTTCCTGCAAATGACGGTGGTAAGTACCTTTCAGAGCTACATGAACGTGCTGAAGGTGCCAAAAACGTAACCTTCCACGATCCGGTGCGACCGGATGAGCTACCTGCGACGCTAAACCAGTATGACCTGGGGGTTTATTGGATCCCGCCTTACAACACCAACGCCCGGTTGGCTCTCCCGAACAAGCTTTTCGACTTTATTCAGGCGCGTTTGGCGCTTGCGGTTGGCCCTACCTTGGAAATGGTTAATGTCATTGAACACTATGGGAATGGTGTTGTGTCAGACAGTTTTGAACTCGAAGATATTGTATCTTCCCTTGAGAACATCACCTCACAACAAATCCGTGAGATGAAAGCTAACTCAATGGAGGCAGCTGAAGAGCTTAACTTTGAGCGCGAGTCTGAAGTAGCCCGAGCAATTATGCGTCGACTATTGAATGTTGAAGATAACTAACGGTGAAACAAGTAGTAAGAGTGATGCAGAGGAGAAAACAGTGATTCTTACAGGGCTCATGGTTAGTAGGATTTTTGCCCCCGAACCCTCAGCTGCGTCGCTACGTCTTAGAGCAGTACGAGAAGGCCTCGAAGAAAATGGAACTCGCGCGCGAGTTTTCACCACGGAGCCCCCTTCCGGTATTGAGCCCGAGACAGACTGCATGGTTCGCCGCGTACCGGTACTACGAGACAGTGAAGGATACGTAAAGGGATACCTTTCTTACGCTTCTTTTGACATCCAGGCATTCCTGAAGATGTTAACTATGCCTCGGGCTGACTTCGTGCTCGTGGAACCTCCACCTACTACAGGTACGGTTGCGCGCGTGGCGTGCGGAATCCGCCGCATACCTTACTTTTGGTATGCAGCTGATGTTTGGTCTGACGCTACCGACAGTATGGACGTGCCGACAGTCGTTAAGAAGGTCGTGCGGGGATTTGAAAAGTTTGCTATTAGAGGTGCGCGGGGTTGCATCGCAGTTTCTGACGGCGTAGCTGAACGAGTGCAAGACATGGGTGCCCAATCTATAAAAATTGTACCGAACGGTGCTGATACAGAACTGTTTAACCCAGGTGTCCCCGCACTTTCTCAGAATCAAAAGGACCAGTTCGGTATCGTCGGCCCGTATTTTATTTATGCCGGTACGGCGTCGGGCTGGCAGGGAGCAGAGCTATTCGCGCATGCGTTTGAAAGATTCTGGAACCCCGAGCAAGAGGTACAGTTTCTCTACTTGACCAGGGGAGATGCCGTTAGTGAACTGCAAACAGTTGCGGAGAGGCTCGCGGCTAAGGCGAAGAGTTTGGGGATTGAATATGCTCCCCTCATAGTACGGAAGACGGTCTCTCCAGAGGAAGCCGCGCAGTGGCAAAATCAAGCTCTTGCCAGCTGTGTGTCAATTCAACCGGGCATTGGATATGACCTTGCATACCCGACGAAGGTATTGACAGCGTTAGCATGCGGCACTCCTGTACTCTACGCGGGGGCTGGCCCTGCTTCGGAGGATGTGACAGAGCACGAACTTGGGCTTGCAGTGCCTTACGATGAACAAGCGGTAAGGGATGCCATGCAAACCGTTGTTAATGCGGGTGCACATCGTTGGGATCCGCTCCGCCTGCACAGGTGGGTGGTGAAGCGCCGCTCAATGAAGGCCGCAGGCAATGCGGTTGCCGAATATATTGCATCCAAGTTGTGAACGGATCAAATGCTAGGACAGGCTCGGTAAACGAATGCTGAGCCTGTCCTAGCAGTGATTGCTCCATTTAACGGAAACGAGATCAAGCATCGGATCATCGCCCTTGCTGAAATGGTTGGGGACTATTTGAGTAACTCAGGCATAAAGTCCTCGAGTGCATCCTCGAAGTAGTCTCGAGTGGTTTTCGCATACACATCTGTCACATGATGTGAGTTCCTCCAGACCAAGATATTTCCAATTACAGGAGGAAATTTATCATCAGCAGTAAAGATGTCACTCGTGTCCAGGTAGTAGCTGTTTATAGGATGGTCGTCCGGTGACGCGTGATCATACTTCTCGTCGTACTTATAGTCGGCACGGTTGTAGGTACATTCACCGAACGTATTGGGATCATCAAGATTAGCGCGTTGTTCTAAACACTCAATTGGATCCTCGGTGAAGACCGGGTTATCGCGCAAGAGTAATAGCGGTATCCCATCTAGAGCTTCCCAAGCAGCAATTTGGCTCTCGCGGACTGTCTCCGGAGTTCTAAACTGTAGTGACGTTCCGAGTGTAACGACTAGGTCGGGTCTTATTTCGTCGCGAATCATTTCAACCGCCTGTCGATTCCACTCAACACAATATTCGCTAACGTCCAACTCGGGTTCGTAGATATCTTGATCTAAGCCCAGCTGGCACATTCCACGTTCCATGAGGATTAATTTCCAGTTGTATTCTCGCGCCATGTCTTCAAATGGTGCCCACCACTGTCCAACGTGAGAACCGCCAGTAAGAACGACCGTTTTTTGCGCATCGTCGGCGCCAAACTCGCAAGTGGTTGGGAAGGTGCGAGTAGAGTTCCCCCTCAAAGTGCAGCTGTCGAATTTGTCAGAGTTTCCAGGAGCGAAGGCATAAGCGTCAGGTAGCGTAGTGCTAGCGAGATCAGGATCCGGTATAGGATGTTCTGGCTCTACCTCAATGCCTTCCGTTAGAACCTTTGCCCCTGGATACTTCACATCTCCAATGGAGTCCTCATATTGAGTAGAAAGTCTTTCTGTTTGCGACTCAGCAGCATGAGCTCGCCAATGAAACACCCCGGCCCCTGTCAGCATCACAACGATAGCTACGAAAACCGCAATCCGGTTGTTCTTCAAGATTTCCAAGGAAGCAACTCTGTTTTCAAAGAGTTTCTTACCTATGGCCCCGAGGACGAGACTCGTCGTGAACACTATTAGAGCGTCTAGCAGAAGTAGCTTTGGCTTGGCGAAGTAGTTTAAGTAGAAGATGATCACAGGCCAGTGCCATAGATACAAAGAATATGAAACATCAGCCAAGAACTTGATCGGTGCAATTTGAGCAATATTGTCAGCTCCCCACCTCGTATAGCTCTTTCCTCCTGTTAGGAACAGTATGAGTCCACCGACCGGCAGGAGTGCTTGGGGGCCTGGGAAAACCGTAGCACCATCAAAAATGAATCCCGTCGAAAAGATCATTAGTAATCCCAGCCAAGTTAGGCAGGCCCTCATGACATCGCTAAGTTTGAACTGTGAGACTGTCAATCCTAATATGCCGGGCAAAGTAAGTTCCCACAGCCTTGCAACTGACGAGAAGTAGTTTGCCTGCTGATCGATACCCTGATTCCACCAAGCGTAGATGAATGAACCAATGGTTACTATCGACAGGAAGATAGTCAGTGCTCGTCGTGGGTCTCGTTGAGTCTTCACCAACGGAACCGTCAGTAGCATGAACACGAATGGCATCAGGATGTGGAATTGTACTTGGATAGATGTCGACCACAGGTGCTGTAACGCAGAGGTTTCCGGGCCTGCCGCATCATAGGAAAGTTGGGACCTTACCAACTCAATGTTCTCTGCGAATAGTGCTGATGCTCGCAACTCAACAAACAGTTGTGGTTGGACGGCAACCGGCAGTATCAGCGCTCCAACCACTGCGATGAACACGAGAACTGGAACCAGCGGTACCAGCAAGCGCCTTGCCAACCCACCAAAACGGGACATCAGCGGAATGAATCCGCCACCGGCAATAGAACGCCTGTATAGGGATGGAACGGCCAAGAATCCCGTTATCGCAAGGAAAATATCAATACCGCCAGATACACGGCCATTTCCAAATATGTGGAATCCAACCACCAACAAGATGGCGATTCCTCGGATAGCGTGGAGTTCGTCCCTCCACTTCCTCTTGTCGACAAAAGGTGTTCTGTAAGCCTTCTGTCTTACTGGCTTGGACTGAGCCTCTACCGCAAGCAAAATTAATCCAATCAAACTTTGACAACGCTACCCCAGAGTGTACCCGTCAGGAATAGTACGACCAATCTAGGATGGGACGTATATCGAGGCAGCGTGATCTATTGCGAGGGGTAGATTCTCAGATAGAAACCTGCTGGAAAAGTGTGACTTCAGGCATTCTTAGTGTTCTTGATGAGTACTTCAACAACCTGATCCGCTGCGTGACCGTCACCGTACGGGGCAACATCCGTGTCATCTGGGCGCGGCCGTGATGCAGCCCTGACTAGTTCTTCGCCAGAATCGACGAGGACGTTCCAACCCATCTCTACAGTTTCGACCCACTCAGTTTGTGGACGAACCGTTGTACAGGGTGTACGAAGTAGAAATGCTTCCTTCTGCAAGCCGCCTGAGTCTGTGATTACGCCGCGCGCGTGTAGTGCGGAAGCAACCAGGTCGGGATATGCCAGGGGAGCGTGCACTCTCAAATTGCCGCGTGCAATCTCCAAGCCGTGTTCTTTTGCCTTCGCAGCAAGGCGAGGGTGAGCAAGTATCACTACAGGATGATCGACGGATCCAAGTGAGTTCAAGACTGATTCCAGCTGGTCCTTTGTATCCGTGTTTTGCGGCCTATGGATGGTAGCTAGAGAATATTCACCTTCCGAGAAACCATATTCTTCCATTATTGGAGAGGGCTTATCAGCCACCGCATCGCGGGTTTGGTAGAGCACGTCTGTCATTACGTCCCCCACAACAACGGTCCGACCAGATAGGCCTTCCTCATTCAGGTGCTGTGCTGCAACCTCAGTGGGAGCAAGAAGAAGATCCGCAGCATGATCGGTCAGAACACGGTTAATCTCCTCAGGCATCTCACGATTAAACGAACGAAGTCCCGCCTCAAGGTGTGCAATGGGGAAGTGTAGTTTCACCGCTGAAAGTGCAGCTGCGAGAGTCGAGTTTGTATCACCATAAACTAAGACCCAGTCAGGCTCGTGTTTCAAGATCACATCGTCCATTGCGGCGAGCATCGCACCGGTCTGCACGCCGTGTGAACCGGAACCAACACCGAGGTGCTCATCAGGAGCGGGTATATTCAATTCCTCAAAAAAAACGTCCGACAGCATCGGATCGTAATGCTGGCCGGTGTGCACGATGATGTGCTCAACACCGGCGCGCTCACAAGCGTGTGCAATGGGAGCAAGCTTTACAAACTGGGGGCGTGCGCCAACGACAGACATGATCTTCATGCCCCAATCTTATACGACTACTGCGTTACGACAGGCTAGGCCCCCTAAGATAACGCAAAACCTGGCTACTCTTGACTCACCACATCACATGGTGAAGGGCTACGTGGGTAGCGCAACTCTCCATCTGGGTGAACTGGGCGAGTGTTAAACTAGCGATTGATCTAATCCTTGAGAATCGTTGAAATGGAGAAGCGCATGCGCATCGCAGTAGTTGCCATGGGAAAGATTGGTTTGCCCCTGGCAGTACAGTTCGCAGATTCCGGCCATGAAGTAGTCGGTGTTGACGTAAATGAAGACACCGTAAACATGATTAACGAAGCAAAGGAGCCTTTCCCTGGTGAAGCGCACCTACAGGAAAAGCTCACGGAACTCGTACCCGCCGGCAAACTCCGCGCCACAACCGATTACTCTGACGCTATTCCAAACGCTGACGCGATCGTCCTCGTTGTGCCCCTATTCGTAAATGACGAAACTTGGGAGCCTGACTTTGGCTGGATGGATTCCGCCACCAAGTCACTAGCTGAGCACCTCACGCCCGGAACGCTGATTTCCTATGAGACCACGCTTCCGGTAGGAACGACCCGCGGTCGTTGGAAGCCAATGATTGAAGAGATCTCCGGCCTCAAGGAAGGCAAGGACTTCCACCTTGTGTTCTCTCCGGAGCGCGTCCTGACTGGTCGAGTGTTCCAAGACCTGCGCCGCTACCCGAAACTTGTTGGCGGGCTTTCCGAAGAAGGTGCCAAGAAGGCCGTCGAGTTCTACGAGTCCGTCTTGCAGTTCGACGAACGCCCAGACCTAGATCGCCCGAACGGCGTGTGGGACCTCGGTTCAGCCGAAGCAGCCGAGATGGCCAAACTTGCTGAAACCACGTACAGGGACGTCAACATCGGCCTTGCGAACCAGTTCGCTGTATATGCAGATGAACAGGGAATCGACGTACAGGCTGTAATCGATGCTTCGAACTCCCAGCCCTATTCACACATTCACCGCCCAGGCATCGCAGTTGGCGGTCACTGCATCCCCGTCTACCCGCGTCTATACCTTTCAACCGACCCGAACGCGTCAATCGTTCGCACCGCCCGCACGTTTAACGCTTCCATGCCGGAATACTCCGTGAAGCGCCTCGAAAATGTCCTCGGTGGCCTCGAAGGAATGAAGGTCGTCGTACTTGGCGCTTCATACCGCGGCAAGGTGAAGGAAACTGCGTTCTCCGGCGTCTTTGCAACGGTAGATGAACTCAGGAAGCGCGGCGCCAAAGTATTCGTGCACGACCCGATGTTCACCGACCAGGAACTCGCCGACTTTGGTTGGGAAGCCTACAAGATGGGCGACCCCATTGACGCCGCTATCGTGCAGGCTGACCATCCGGAATACAAGACCCTGAAGCCATCTGACCTACCTGGAATCAAGGTGCTGTTCGACGGACGTCGTGTTACGGACCCCGAACTATGGAAGGGCACGCCACGCATGGTCATCGGAGACGCTAACTAGTAGCATCCGACCCACGTCTTCATGAACACCTTGGCAGTTTGGACACCTGCATTAACTCCGGCCCTCCTAGCCGTAATCGCGCTATGGGGGCCGGGTTTAATGATCACTTGGGCGCTTGGGCTAACCAGGTGGCGACAAGTTGCCTCCGCTCCACTCGCGTCTGCTGGAGTGATGGGACTCGGCGCAATAGCCGGCCCGTTCATAGGACTGGATTGGGGCTGGGGACTGTACCTGCTGGCCACAGGCACGGTCGCAC
>FZPS01000076.1_pt293 | contig 15987 bp, 20 predicted proteins | sample 1817821 | NCBI WGS metagenome assembly FZPS01 (sample SAMEA104158645, study PRJEB21678) | metagenome | place: Germany | collected 2015-04-21
GAGAGGTGAAAGCATGGACAAACCAATTATTAGTATGGAGAAGGTGAACAAGGCCTTTCTCCCCGGAGTACAAGTCATTGATAATCTCTCTTTTTCCGTGCAGAAGGGTGAGATTATTGGCATTTTAGGCCCCAATGGCGCGGGAAAAACCACTACCATTCGCCTGCTTAATGGCGTCCTCTATCCGGATACGGGGCGGATGAGCGTCGCCGGGTTTGACCCGGTCTCCGCCGGCGACGAGGTCCGCAAAAGATGCGGGGTGCTGACGGAATCCGCCGGACTCTATGAACATATGACCGCCCGTGATAATCTCCTTTTCTTTGCCGAACTTTACGGGGTTCCCGAACCGGTGCGACAGGCTGAGAGGTTATTGTCGGAATTCGGCCTGGCGGGAGCGGCCCGGAAAAAAGTGGGGACTTTCAGCACGGGGATGAAAAAACGGTTGGGGATTGCCAAGGCCCTCCTCCATAATCCGGAGATCCTTTTCCTGGATGAACCGACCACCGGCCTGGATCCGGAAGGTTCACGGGCTTTACTTAATTACATTAAGGAGCTAAACCGGGAGTGCGGAGTTACAATCCTCCTCGCCACCCACCTCCTCAAGCAGGTGCAAGATTTTGGTCACCGTTTCCTCTTTATCGAACAGGGGCGCCTCCTCGAAAGCGGTAGCTTCGTGGAGTTGGAAACAAAATACCTGCGGGAAATAACGCTGAAGGTGGAGACGGGTCTTGCCGTCTCCGGGGATGATTTCGCCGGTTTTCCAGTGGTCAAAAAAGGCCCCGGTTATCTCTGGTTCCGGCTGGAGAGTAAAAACGCCGTCCCGCTCCTGCTGGAGAAGATCCTGGCTGTCGCCCCTGTTTATTCCGCGGTGATTACCGGACGGGATCTGGAGACGATCTACTTTATAATCAGGGAGGAGAAACAATGAGAAAAAGACAAGTCCGGGCGGTTATTAAAAAGGATATCACAGCGGTCACCAGCAGTTTTCAGACATGGCTGCCGATGCTCCTGCTTCCGGTAGTTTTCTCACTGATCATGCCTTGCTTGTTGATTGTCCCGGCCTATAAATATGATATCAGCGAACGGAGTATCCTCCAAGTCCTTGAGGAACTACCCCCGGGGGAACTGCGGGAGACCATCTTTTCCTTTGGTTCCACCAACAAACAGATGATCTATTTCAGTGTTCATTACCTTTTCGCTCCTTTTCTCCTGATCATTCCCTTAATGGCCGCCAGTGTCCTTGGGTCCGGGAGCTTCGCCCGGGAAAAAGAACGAAAAACTATGGAAAGCTTATTGTTGGCGCCGATCTCCGCCCCTGACCTGTTCCGGGCGAAGATCCTCGCCGCTTTTATCCCTGCCGTTCTCCTTACTTTCTTCTCTTTCTTGCTCTACGGAACAACAGTCAACCTCACCGCCTACCGGCTCTTCGGCGGGTTAATCTTCCCCAGGCCACACTGGCTAATCCTGCTGTTCTGGGTAAGCCCCGCCCTCAGCCTGGGCGCGGTCTTTCTCAATGTCTTTATCTCCGCGAAAGTAAAAGGGTTCCAGGAAGCATACCAGCTCGGCGCCATGACCGTCCTCCCGCTCATCGCCTTGATTGCCGGGCAGGTCACCGGCGTTCTCCTGCTGAGCAATACCATCCTTTGGTTCCTGGGCGCCGGTTTGTGGCTGCTGGATTTCTTTCTGATTAAAAGGGCCGGACGGTACCTGGATCGCAGCAAACTCTTTACTACCCTGGCTTCGTAAACCGGAATAAGGATTGGAGCGGTGTCCAGTTGGGAGAGGCGAAAATAAGGATTAAAGCAGGTGTCCAGTTGCGAGAGAAGGAGTTAATCAAAACGGCCTTTGCCGGGGGAAAAAACGGGGAAGAAGCCTTGGCCGCCCTGCTCCAAGCGAATTACCGGATAGTCCTGGGGTATTTTCTCAAACTGACCCAAGACCCGGAGGCGGCGAAAGACTTGACCCAGGAAACAATGGTCCGGGCCATAAAAAACCTCCGGAAATACAGGGGCGAAGGGAAATTCTCCTCCTGGTTAATCGCGGTCGGCTCCAACTTCTACCGGGACGAACTACGGAAGAAGAAGACGGCAGAAAAAATAAAGGACCGGTATCTTTCCGTCTTAGAAAAACAGCCGGAAGCGGAGACCGTGGATATAAAACGGGCTTTGCTGGAACTGCCCGCAGAAAAACGGATCCCCCTCATCCTGAAATACTACTATGACTACTCATACCAGGAGATTGCCGCCGCGCTAAAAATTCCCCTGGGAACGGTCCGTTCCCGGTTGCATTCGGCTGTACGCCAACTCCGGGAACGGTTGACAGAAGAGCCCGCCGGAACCCACAGGAAAACCCCGGGCGCTAAGGAGGAATTGTAGAAATGAGAAAACCGGATAAACGCCAAAAGGGCCTTTTCCCAGGCCCGGCCACTGGCCTGAAAAAACAAAAATCCGGTTTAGGCCGGCTAAAGCACGCGTGGGCGCGCGACGAAGAGGAACTCCTTTCCGCCCTCGCACCGCTCAAATCTTCCCTTGATGCTTTTGGCGAAGAAACGGAGGAGATTTTGGCTGGCCTTGCCACCCCCGACACGATCTATTTTGCCGGGATCGCCCGGAAGGCACTGGCCGGGAGCACGCGTGCACGTAAAAAACCAGCGTTCATAGAGGCGTTGGCTTTTATAGTGGCGGCAATAGCTTTTCTCACCGGGGTCCTCTGGTTTTTACAGGCCGGCTACTTTCTACCGGCGGCTATTTTTTACGGTATTGTCGCCCTATTGCTGCCAACCGTTATTCTTTTCGTCCCTGAAATCCAGCGCGGGGAGGTGAATGAGTAATGAACCCGAACCCAGTTCCCTGGCACTTATACCTCCTCTTTGCCGTGTTAGCTTTCACTCAAGCTCTCTGGATTTTTTATGATGCCCGGAAACGGGGGGAAAACCACTGGCTCTGGGGGCTTTTAGGCTTGCTTAACGTCCCCTCTTCCCTGATCGTATACCTCCTGGTGACTAGGAGATATAAGAAAAAGAAAGAGTCCGGTATATAAACATACCGGGCTCCCTTTCGCGGGCGCAATTTATCAACTCGCTGAACGGTGGGTTTAATCCCCAAATATACGTAGAGCCGGGGAACTCGCTTTCCCCGGCCTATCCAGCCTAGAAAAATAAGTAGATTTTACTAAATCTATAGCAAACGTATATATCATTTTATGGTGGGCGAAGCTGGATTTGAACCAGCGACCCCTTGCTTGTAAGGCAAGTGCTCTCCCCCTGAGCTATTCGCCCATAGCGGCTCTACCAAGCCAAAACTATTATACCCCAAAGGATACAAAATGTAAACCCCCAACCCCGCCGCGCAATATACTTCTTTATTTACCCGGTTCATTATATTATAATAGAGAAGAAAACTGGCTGACAATTCAGAAAAAAGCGGAATCGTTAAATTTGAGGAGGAAAAGCCATGCAAAAGTATAAAGGCCTTTTTATTGTTCTGGGAATTGTTTTTTTTCTGGTCTTTGGTTACGTTTACTATTATAACAGCTTCATTACTTTAGAAGAGGAAATTAACGGGAAATGGGCGGAGATCGAGAACAACCTGCAAAGAAGAGCCGACCTCATCCCGAACCTCGTGGCCACGGTCAAAGGATACGCCAGCCACGAAGAAGCGATCTTTACTGAGATTGCCCAGGCCAGAAGCAGGCTCCTGGGCGCGCAGGGCGTTGCCGATAAGGTTCAAGCCTCGGCGGCGATGGAATCGGCTTTAGGCCGGCTCCTGGCGATTGCGGAAGCCTACCCGGAGTTGAAGGCAGACCAACGCTTTGCCGCCCTCCAAGATGAGTTGGCCGGAACGGAAAACCGCCTTTCTGTGGCCAGGCTCCGTTATAACGAGGCGGTCAAGGCCTATAATGCCCGTATTCGCCGCCTGCCCGCACGGATCGTCGCCGGGATGATGGGCTTGGAAGCAAAAGAATACTTCCAGATCGAAGAGGCGGCCAGAGAAGTGCCGAAGGTGGAATTTTAGATGAAGAGGTTATTTGTGAAAAAGAATCTAGCCGGTTCATCCCTTTTCCTCCCGGTTCTATTTATCTTGTTCCTTTTCTTCCTGTTGCTTCCGGCGATTTTTCCCCCTCCGGCTTGCGCGCAAGACCCTGCCGCCTTGCGTTTTGACGACTACGTTCTGGACCAGGCCGGCCTGCTGCGGGTGGAGGAAAAGAGAGAGCTTGCTTCTTTGCTGGCGGACTTTGATCAAAAAACCACCAACCAGTTCCTGGTGGTGATCCTCCCCTCCCTGCCCCCGGCGACGAGTTTGGAACTCTACTCGCTTGAACTGGCCGAAGCAGCCAAAGCCGGAAGGGCCGGCAAGGATAATGGACTTTTACTGCTCATCTTAAGAGACGACCGGAAAATCCGGATCGAGATAGGTACCGGACTGGAGGAGAAGATCACCGACGGCCGGGCGGGACGGGTGATCCGCGAGATACTGGCCCCGGCTTTTCAGCGCGACGAGTATTATCCAGGGATTAAAGCGGCGATGCTCAATTTGATGAACCGGGTTGACCCTTCTTATGCCCCGGCTGCGGGAGGGGGCGGTTTTCCGGAGAGCGACGGGCAGAACCTTCCCTTCTTGCCCGTGTTAATCCTGGTTCTGTTTGTCGTCTTTTTCTCTCTGCTTGACCAGAGAAGACTCTATAGAAGGGGCTACTCCCAGACAACTTTCGGCCCGGTTGTCTTTCGCCACCGTCCGTCCGGAGGTTTTGGTGGTTTCCGCAGCAGCGGCGGCTTCCGCGGCGGCGGCGGTGGCTTTCGCGGTGGCGGGGCCAGCGGCGGATGGTAGAACGAATGTTACTACCCATGACCACCGGCCAGAGGCCGGACTAGGCCGCGCGCGTGCGTGTGAAACCGGCGGGTGTTAAGGCAATACCGCGGCGCCCGGCCCGGATACAAAGGAGGGAGCCCTTTTTGAAGATTCTCACCCATAATGATAAAAATCGGATTGTGCAGGCGATTATGGCAGCGGAAAAAATGACCTCCGGGGAACTCCGGGTTCATGTGGAAAAAAAAGCCGGAAAAGACCCGTTCCTCAGGGCGCAAGAGGTCTTTCAGGAGTTAGGAATGGACCAAACCCGGGAACGAAATGGCGTTTTATTCTTCCTGGCGGTGGAGGAGCGAAAATTTGTCATCCTCGGGGATGAGGGAATCAACAATAAAGTCCCGGCGGATTTCTGGGAAGAGACCAAAGAGGCTATGGCCGCCGAATTCAAGGAGAGCCGGTTTGCCGAGGGCCTTATGGAAGGGATACGACGGGCCGGCGAAGCCCTGGCCAAGCATTTCCCTTATCGCCATGATGACATTGATGAACTGCCCAACGAGATTTCAATCTCCTAAAGCAAAGAAAGGCTAATGATTAATCATTAGCCTTTCTTTGCTTAATACTAGTTTACTAGTGTTAATTAAGCCTACCGCGTGCCTACTCCTTCCCGTATTCCTGTAATATCTTCAAAAGGCGCTCATTCACACGGCCCACCCTATCCACTAAACCAAAATCATTACTCTTATAATTCCAATTGGCCATCCCAATCCCGTTCTCGCGGCAAAGGGAGGCAAAATCGGCATACCAGCGGAGCCGATCCTCTTCCGGCGCCTTGGTGATTACCCCGAATTCGCCGCAATAGACGGGAGCGCCTACTTTCTCTTTGAACTCCAATACCGGCTGTAAAAAGTCGGCCAAAAAATCCCGCCCGTAGGAAACTTCGAACATCCGTCGATAAATGGGGCGAAGATCTTCACTTACCTGCAGAAAATGAAAAATACTCTCCAAATCGCTACAGGGAAATCCCTCCAGAAGCTCCTTGGTGAGCGGCCCGGGGTAAGGGACCTTTCTCCCGTCCAACCAGGCGAGTTGTGGTAGCCACGACGCACCCTGGTGCGTAAAGATCATCGGTTCATAAAAATGGAAAGTATAAACCACCCGGTTATCATCGACCGGCTTGAGAGAGCTGAATTTACCCGCGTTATTCCAGGAGTTCGAGGGGATCATCAGCCAACTCTCCGGGTTTTGCGCACGGATTACCGCATGCAGCTTGGCGGCCAATTCGTTCCATTCCCCGTCAAACATGGCCACCGGTTCATTCAGGAGTTCCAAAACCACATGGTCCTGTCCACGGTAGCGGTGGGCCAGCATCGCCCAGATCGCCAGCGCCCGCTGGTGTTGTGGCGAATCCTGGTCCCAGATCAGATTATACCTGCCGGTAACCATGAAATGGTGGCCGGGCAGGCAATGCATATCCAAAACCATCCACAGCCCGGCCCGGCGGGTCCACTCAACCGCCCGGTCAATCCAAGAAAGGCCCTCCTCGGAAAAGGAGAGCGGGTCTCCGTCATGTTCAAAAAGGGCATAGTCCACCGGGAAGCGGATATGGTCCATTCCCCAGGAGGCGATCTGCTCGACATCGGCCTCGGTAAAAAATACCGCCAGATGATTCCGGTCCAGGCTGGACTGGGAGAGCCAGTGCCCGATATTGGTGCCAAAACGTAAAGACGGTTTCATTATGCCTGTTCCTCCTTTTTCCCAGGTCTTTATTTTTTTCAGCCACTTGCTCCTGCGAAATGGCACGGAGGGGTCCTCCCAACCCTTCCGTGCCTTAGTAGGTAAGAATAACCGCCAAGAATTGCAGGGGTTCCGCTCCGCAGTTCTCTATGGCATGGTTTTCGCCGCCCCCGGTCAGGACCGCATCGCCCGGACCGACCGCCCAGGTATGGCCGGCATCAATCACACGGCCGTGGCCTCTGATGATATAAAAAATCTCTTCCTCATCCTTATGTTCGTGCAACCCGATGGAACAACCGGGTTCCAGGGTTATAACCCCCAGTAAACGGCTGTGCCCTTTCAGCTCATCCCGTTCAAAAATATGTTGGATCCTGACTTCTCCCTTTCCTCCCCGCATTTGCGGGCGGATTTCCACCCGCATCCGGTCGGCTTCTCTAATCATTGCTCACCCTCCTCCCAAGGACAAATCTTTATTCCCCATTACGCACGGGTTTTGGCGATCCTGCGCCGGCCTGCATCACCAGGGGCGGGGCAATTCGCGCGCGCGAGGCCGGCGCAAAAGCCGTTGGTTTAACCGGCGATTAAACCACTGGTTTCATGCTTTCATCTTTTCCACGATCGCCTCGGCCATCCGGGCGGTTCCCGCGGCAGTGGGGTCATTACGGTCGGGTTTTAAGTCGTAGGTGACATCCTTGCCTTCTTGGATCACCGCGGCGATCGCCTTTTCCACCCGGTCCGCGGCTTCATTTTCCCCGAGATACCTGAGCATCATGACTCCAGAAAGAATGATTGCCGTGGGGTTAACCTTATCCATCCCTTTGTATTTAGGGGCGGAACCATGGGTAGGCTCGAAAAGGGCTACTCCATCCCCGATATTGGCCCCGGGGGCCACCCCCAACCCTCCGACCAGGCCGGCACAGAGATCGGAGATGATATCCCCGTAGAGGTTGGGGAGGACAAGTACGTCATAATTCTCCGGCCGCTGTACCAGACGCATGCAGAGGGCGTCCACCAGGACCTCTTCGTACTCGATCACCCCTTCGTATTCCCGGGCAATCTCCCGGCCCACATGATAAAAAAGGCCGTCTGTATATTTCATGATATTGGCTTTGGCCACAGCCGTCACTTTCCGCCGGTTGTTCTTTTTCGCATACTCAAAGGCGTAACGGATTATTTTTTCACTACCGGTCCGGGAGACGGGTTTAATGGAAATGGCGGCATCTTCCTTAATTTTCCCGGCAGGCGCCATCGCCATTATCTTCCGGGCTTCTTCCGAGCCGGCAGGGAACTCAACCCCCGCATAAAGATCTTCGGTGTTTTCCCTGACGACCACGATGTCCACATTGGCGTAGCGGGAACGGACACCCGGAATGGATTTGCACGGGCGGACACAGGCAAAGAGATCAAGTTCGTGACGGAGCGCCACGTTCACGCTGCGGAATCCGGTACCGATCGGTGTGGTGATCGGGCCTTTTAACGCCACTTTATTCCGGCGGATCGATTCCAAGACCGCCGCGGGCAGCGGTGTCCCCTCCTTCTCCATCACATCAGCGCCGGCCTGCTGTTCTTCCCATTCAATCGCCACGCCCGTGGCGTCAAGCACACGGCGGGCGGCCGCCGCCAGTTCCGGGCCTGTTCCATCCCCGGGGATTAATGTAATACGGTAACTCATGATATCTCTCCTTTCACCACTGATACCCTTGATTTTAGCATTATTTAATGATCTACTCAGCAACAATTTATAATGTAACAGTTTATTTTTAATAACCCGTCATACTCTCCGGTGTCCACTCCGCCCGGTCTTCTTCCACGAATTTGGCCACGGAATACCGTTGTACCCGCCCGTCGCCGGCGCCCGTTACCACCCACGCAATCCCGGCGTTAATAATCATTCTGGTACAGAGTTTGCAAGGTTTGATCCCGTCAACCCGTTCACCCGTAAACGGATCAAGGCAGGCCACGTAAAGGGTGGAGCCCAGCATATCCTGGCGTGATGCATGAATAATCGCATTCATCTCCGCATGGACGGAACGGCAGAGTTCATATCTTTCACCCGGCGGAACCCCTGCACGCTGGCGCGGGCAATCATCAAGATCAATGCAGTTAATACTGCCCCGCGGCGCGCCGTTATAGCCGGTACTAATAATCTGGTCGTCCCGGACAATCACCGCCCCAAAATGCCGACGTAAACAGGTTGAACGTTTTGCCACTTCCGCCGCGATGTTCAGGTAATATCCGTCTTTTCCAGGTCTTTTCAATAAAATCTCCCCCATTCTTCCCGCATGCCCCGCTCTATCCCTGCTATATCTTCACAGAGCCCCGCCGTACCCCTGCCGTATCCCAACTGCATCTCTTCGTTGCATTTCCGCCGTATTCTGTATCGCCGCTGTATTTCTACTGCATCCCGCCTTCTTACAGCCTTTTTCCCCAGCGGAGGGCCTAGTAAACCCGGTTTTAAGGCCCGGGAACAAATAGAGCCAGGCCGGAACCCTCCTTCAACGGGACTTGGGCCTTTACAGGTTCGGCCGCATACCCCGGTAGGTCAAAATAGGCGGTCAACTCTTCCCCGTCCTCCACGGATAGCTCGCCGTTCACCAATATCTCCTTGGCTTCTCCGGCTGCCAGAGCCGGCAGTTCCACAATCCGCCAGTCCGCCCCGGAGACTTCTCCCCCGGGCGCCAGGGTGAGAAGGAACAGGAAGCCAACAGCCGGCTTAAACCTACGGGTGGAATGGTTCTTTACGAGCACGGAGAACGTATAGTTGACACGGTTTTCCGGTAGAAAGGCTAAAGATACCGCTTCCATCCTTTGCAGGGAGAGTTCCCGGCGGCCGGTATCCCCGAAAGGCGAAAGGCCTTCCACCGTCTCCAGCCGGTCCAGGCGTTCGGCAAGTAGAACAGCCTTCTCCCGCCAGTTATTCCTCTCCTCCAGCAGTAACCTGTTTTCACGGAAAAACCCATTGATGATCAAGAGAAAAAGGAGGAGAAAAAGGAAAATTCCTCCTGTAATTATTATTTTTCGTGGCAATGCCAATCACCCTTCCCGGAGATCCATTCTGTTTCTGAATAGACCGGGATCCCCTTCTTTAGCAGCAGGGCGGTGGTTACACCCGGACCCGGCCGCAACCGCTTTTGAAAAGTCCCGTCGTAAATTAAGTTCTTGCCGCAGGATGGACTCCGCTCCTTTAAAATCGCTGCAGTACAGCCGGTTTCCGACAACAACCGCCAGGTTTTTTCCGCCCCTTCCCGGAAGAACTCCGTCAGTTCCTCCCCACAAGCATTTTTCACCAGGGCTTTTCCTGCCCAAACCGCTTTCCCGTCCCCACCGCTAATCTCCGCGGGTTTCCGGGGTGTGCCGAGACCACCCAGTTGTTCCGGGCAGGCCGCGATTACCGGCCGGCCCCGGAGTTTCTCCAGCAATAATGGGCAAGAACTGCCTTGCCCGTCATAACGGCATTTCTCCCCCAGGAGACAGGCACTGACCAATACAGGCGCGAAGCCTGTCACCACCCATCATCCTCCCCCTGCGGGCCGGCGCCGGAATCTCCTGACCGGCGGACGTGGAAGTAAAAACCGGCCGTGCGGAGCCTCGCCGTCAACCACCTGCGGATTAACTCCACCAGCAGGCGGCGCGTTGGCGGAAACAGCAAAAACAAACCGGCGGTATCCGTCAGCAAACCGGGGGCAATAAGGAGGATGCCCCCCAAGAGGACGCAAAACCCGTTCACCATTTCCCAGGCGGGTAGACTGCCGTGCCGGAGTTCGTCCAGGATCCGGTGGAAGAGGAAAAAGCCCTGTGTCTTTGCGAAAAAGGCCCCGGCCGCCCCGGTCCCCAGCACCACCAGGATGGTAGGCCAGGTACCGATAGCCTTACCCAACTCAATCAAAAGCAATAGCTCCAGCGCGGGAAGAACGGTAAAGCAAAATATGAGCAAAAAAAGCATAGGTTTCCTCCAAGAAAGCTGACTGTTGCGCCCACACGCGTTTATTTTTCCCCAGCCGCTTTGCCACCAGTCTATATTCGCGGAAAAACCGGTAATACCTCCTGGGTAACTCTCTTCATACTGTGTACTCTTCATACTGTGTACTCTTTATATATTCCGCCGGGGGAAATACCCCGGAAAAAACTTCAGGCCTCCGGCAACGGCGGCATCCTTCGTTTATGCGCAGTCTTTTCTTCCATTTCCCGCAGGCGTTCTATGACCTCCGGCCGGCCTTCACCGGTTAACAAATAACGGTCCAGGTCTTCGTAGGTCAACCCCAGTTCCCCTTCGTCGGTCTGCCCCTCCCACAACCCGGCGGAAGGCGGTTTATTAATAATCCTCTCCGGTACGCCGAGACAACAGGCAAGGGCCCGGACCTCGGATTTCACCAGGTTCCCCAGGGGCATAAGGTCCACCCCGCCATCCCCGTATTTAGTGAAATAACCGATCATCCGTTCACTGCGGTTGCTTGTCCCCACCACCAGGTAATTAAGGCGGGCCGCCCAATGGTACAAGGCGATCATCCGTAGCCGCGGTTTGATGTTATAGAAGAAGGGTTCCCGTTCAGCCCCGTTTACTTCCTCCCCGGAAAGCCTCCCGGCGGTCAACAGGTACAGATCATCAAGGTCGATCAGGCGGTAAGGCAGGCCGAGTTCTTCCGCAACAAACCTGGCATCTTCGACCTCTCCGGGACTGCTGAAACAAGGCAGAATCAGCCCCAGGGTTTCATCGCCGCAGGCCTTCTTGCACAAGGCGCCAACCACCGCCGCGTCAATCCCTCCGGAAAGACCAAAAACCGCTCCTTTCGCCCCGGCCGCTTCAATCATCCCGGCCAACCAGGCAACAAGAGCCTCTACCCTTTCTTCAGGCCAGTTCTTCTCCACAGCCAACTCCTCCTCTTCTCCGCCTATCTAATTGGTCTAGTAATTTTTTCAATTAAAGATTCATTTTCAAACTACCGAATAAATATATACCAGAAATAATCATTCGCCATTGGAGAGCTCCATAACGCCCGCAGCAAGGCAGAAGCAAGGGGGGAAAGGCCATGCGTCAACAATCAACCGTCACAACCTGGGCAAAGAAAAACTTCATGCTGTGGTTCATGGAAAATTATCCTCTCCGTGCCAATGGTGGGCGAAAAATCCTGACCTACCTGTTGGAGAAGAAACCCGCCCTCGGTTTTTTGCATATTATCGAAAACGGCTCCCTTTTCCGCCCGCTTTTGGTGGTCTCCAGTGAAAACGCGGGCATGCCTTCCTGCTTGCTTATAACGGTTAGGGATAGCCTTTCGAACCCCGATTCCATCCTGGAATACCTGGAAAACTTCGAGGCAGATAGCGGCAACAAGCTTTTTCTCACATTTTACTTCCCCGATCGTGAAAAGTGCCGGCCTTTTTGGCAGGTCTCCGAAGAAGGAGCTTTAATCATTCCATCGGAGAGAATCAAAAATTTGCAGTTCGACTTTGAACTCCGGCTTCTCCTGGCAGAAGAAAGAAAAAAATTGCGCCGGCAAGAACTAATGGCCGAGATAGACGAGGCCTTGGCCAGGGGCGAAAAACGGGTCTTCCAACAACTGGCCAGGGAGTTAAAAAACCTTTAGCTTTCCAGCTAATTTTTCCCCAGGACCAACCAGGTAGGCGCGCACATGCGCTTTCCCTCTATTTCCCTCCAAACCGCCGGCAGACTGTGGATATCCGGGTCCAAACATCTGCCGGCCTTTTTTTATTCACCAAAACAGTCCACAACCGCATGTCTTCGCGGCCCCCGGGTTGGCGCACTCATCAAAAAAGCTCCCTGGTTGACAGCGTGCGCTGTGCGCGCAGGAGCTGATGAAGTCCGGTTTTTTTAGCTAAATTTTAACTCCTTCCAAACGCAATAGGTATTTTTTCAGCCGTTCACCCCCGCCAAACCCGCCAAGGCCGCTGGTGGCCACCACCCGGTGGCAGGGAATTAGCAGGGGAAGGGGGTTTGCCCCACAGGCTTGTCCCACCGCCCGTACCGCCCCCGGCGAACCGGCTGCCACGGCCATCTCTTTATAGGTGCGGGTTTGGCCGTAGGGGATTTCGGTTAAAGCCCGCCAGACCCGTTGTTGAAAATCGGTCCCTTCCACCCGGTAGGGAAAAGTCAAATTCCTGCACCGGCCTTGCAGGTATGCCTCCAAGGCCGCCAAAAACGGGTGGGCGCCTGAGCATTGCCGGGCTTCCGCCGCCACTTCGCTTTGGGTGATCCCCCTCTGCCCGGGCAGGATGATCCTCCGGAGGAAGCCATCTTCATCCCAGAAAACAAAGCCCTTCCCAAAACCGGTGATATAAAATTCCATCGGTTTAACCCCTCTGTTGCTGCAGATTTTCCGTTCCTGTCCCCACAAAGAAACCTTCCTTTTCTTGAAGGTATTCCTCGCCGACTTTCCAGATATCCCCGGCGCCCATGGTGATGATGAGATCGCCGGGCAGGGTTTCCTGCAGGAGATGCTCCTTGATGGAGGCCATGTCCCCAAGATACCGGACATCCCCATGGTGTTTACCGGCCTCCGCCGCTAAAATACGGCTGGAAATATCCCCCGGGTCCTTTTCCCGCGCCGGGTAGATGTCGGCTAAAACCAAAATATCAGCGGCATTAAAGGCATGGGCAAACTCTGTTAACAAACAACGGGTCCTGCTGAAGAGGTGGGGCTGGAAAACGCACCAGATCCGGCCGGGAAAATGGCTCCTGGCCGCCCGCAAGGCTTTGGCGATCGCCACCGGGTGATGGGCGTAATCATCAACAACCAGTATTTTCCCGACTTCGCCTTTGATCTCAAAACGCCGCTTGACACCTTGAAATTCTTCGAGAATGGCAAGGGCCTCTTCCACTTCTACTCCCACCTGGACCCCGGTGGCCAATGCCGCCAGAGCGTTCAATAGATTATATTCTCCTGGGACCTGCAGCCGGAGCCGGCCTTTATATTCCCCACGGTAAAACAGTTCGGCCTCTGTCCCCAGGGGCGGGCGAACCTTCGGATGGAGTAAAAACCAATCGGCCTCCTGGGAAAAGCCGAAACTGGTTACCGGCGCCTTGGAAACCGCTGCCAACTCCGGAAAATGCCTCTCCTCGCGCCAAAAAATCAACCCGCCGTCAGCCGGTAAAAGACGGATAAATTCCTGGAAGGCGTCAACCACCATGCGTGAATCGGGGAAAATATCCGGGTGGTCCCAGTCCACATTGGTAATCACCGCGTATTTAGGGGAAAGATGTAAAAAAGAACGGCGGAATTCACAGGCTTCAACAACAATATAAGGGCTGGCGCCGGTCCGGTGGTTCCCCGGGAGTTCCTTCATTTCGCCCCCCACCTCTACCGTGGGGTCTTTGCCGCTCCTGGTTAAGATGAGTGAGATCATAGCGGTGGTGGTGGTCTTCCCGTGCGTGCCCGCGACCGCGATGCCGACACCCATCTCCCGCATCAGTCTCCCCAAAAGCTCGGCCCCTTCCAAAACCGGGATCTTTTCGGCACGGGCCTTTATTAACTGGGGGTTGTTCTCCCCGACCGCATTGGTATAGACCACCAAATCAAGATCTTTTGTAATACACCGCGGGTCATGCCCATAATCCACCGGGATTCCCCTTGCCTCCAGCTCCCGTGTGGCCTTTGTCCGGCACCGGTCGGAACCGGCGATACGGTATCCCCTGTCACTGTAGATTTTGGCTAAAGCACTGAGACGGTTACCGCCAATGCCAATAAAATATATCCTGTCACCTGATTTCAAGAGCAATCCGTCCTTTCTGATACCGCCCGGCGCCGGTATCTATCTTATTCGCCAACCAAAAAGAAAAGTATCCAGGATACAAGCAGCTCTTTAATTGACATGCTCCCCGTTCTTTGCTAAACTGACTGTTGTATCCAACATAATCAACCCGCTTGCCTTAGCTTATAATTAACCCGTTTATTATAGTTCATTATTTATAGGGGATTTCCTTCATCTTTATATCTTATCCTTAAATTCAATAAAAAATCCATATTTTTCGAAATGGAGGTTTAAACCGTTGGGACTGACTTTAGCAGAAAAAATCATCCAAAACCACCTGGTTTCCGGGAAGATGGAGCCGGGAAACGAAATTGCCTTAAAGATTGACCAGACTTTGACCCAGGATGCCACCGGGACCATGGCCTATCTCCAGTTTGAAGCCTTGGGACTGGACCGGGTAAAAACCAAACTTTCGGTAAGTTATGTTGACCACAATACCCTCCAAAGCAGCTTTGAAAATGCCGACGACCACCTGTTTCTCCAGACCATTGCCGCCCGGTACGGCATCTATTACTCACGCCCGGGTAACGGCATCTGTCACCAAGTCCACCTGGAACGGTTCGGCACCCCCGGCGCTACACTGCTGGGTTCCGACAGCCATACCCCCACCGCCGGCGGCCTCGGGATGCTGGCCTTCGGCGCCGGCGGGCTGGATGTGGCCGTGGCCATGGCCGGCCGGCCCTTCTACCTTACCATGCCGGAAATCGTCCGGGTAAACCTCACCGGGGAATTACCCCCCTGGGTAACGGCAAAAGATATTATCCTCGAACTGCTCCGCCGTCTTTCTGTCAAAGGCGGCGTAGGAAAGATCTTTGAGTACGGGGGCGACGGGATAAAAAACCTCACCGTCCCGCAACGGGCCACTATTACCAATATGGGGGCGGAGCTGGGCGCGACCACTTCGCTTTTTCCCAGTGACGAACAGACCAGGCTCTTCTTGAAAGCCCAAAAAAGAGAAGAGGCCTGGCAATCGCTGGCCCCGGATCCGGACGCCCGGTACAGCGAGACGATCACCATCGACCTCAATACTTTAGAACCCTTGGTGGCCTGTCCCCATTCGCCGGACGCCGTCAGCAAGGTCACAGAAGCCGGGCCGCTTCCTTTGGACCAGATCGCCATCGGCAGTTGTACCAACTCTTCATATACCGACCTGATGCGGGTGGCCGCTATTTTGAAGGGAAAAAGCGTCCATCCCAAGACCAGCTTGGTCATTTCCCCCGGTTCGCGGCAGGTCTTGTTGATGCTGGCGAAAAACGGCGCCCTCGTGGATCTGCTCGCGGCCGGCGCCCGCGTGTTGGAGAATACCTGCGGGCCGTGTATTGGTATGGGACAAGCCCCTTGTTCCGGCGGTAATTCCCTCCGGACCTTCAACCGGAACTTCGAGGGACGCAGCGGGACCAAAGACGCCCGGATCTACCTAGCCAGCCCGGAAGTGGCGGCTGCTTCCGCCCTCACCGGGGTGCTGACCGACCCCAGGACCCTGGGCGCCTACCCGGAAGTTCCGCTCCCTGACGAATTCATCATCGACGACAGCATGGTCATCCCGCCGGCAGCCGACCCAACAGCGGTGGCGATCCGGCGCGGGCCGAATATCAAACCTTTGCCGCGGCGGGGCCCGCTGGCCAAGAGCCTCACCGGTCCGGTCTTGCTCAAGGTCGGCGCCAATATCACCACCGACCACATC
>FZPS01000076.1_pt450 | contig 15987 bp, 17 predicted proteins | sample 1817821 | NCBI WGS metagenome assembly FZPS01 (sample SAMEA104158645, study PRJEB21678) | metagenome | place: Germany | collected 2015-04-21
GCCAGGAAACGATTAAGATCATATCCAGACGCTCCAGGATCACCACCTCGAAATTAACGGCTTTAGCCAGTTCCAACCCGGGCCAGGCCTGGCCGGCGAGTTCATTCCGGCCGAAAACACCAAGGGTGGTGATAATGAAGAAGGAGTAAGTCAAGACCACCAGGGTAACGGCGAAAACGGCCGCCCGCGGGAGGGTCCGGGGATGGCGGACGAAGGGAAAAACCAATAAGAGCAGGGGGTAGCCGGTAAAGCCCACAATCATCCCTGCCTCCTCCCAAAACTTGGCGAGGTTTAATTCTTCAGCGTTGAAAACCGGCTGCAAATGGAAGGGATCAAAAAACCGCCATCCAAATAAAGTCACCAGCAGGCCGACGATCATGGTGATTTCAATCAAAACCTCATTCACTTGGGTTAAGGTTTCAAAGTCAGCGGCGGTTGCGTAAGCCACAACCAATAGAAAGGTGCCGCTGACAAACCAGGAAGACGCATGGCGCAGGATTGAGATGTTTACCAATTCCTGAAGGATCCGGATCTCCACTGGGATATAGAGGAGGAAATAGAGAACAACCACCAGGCCGGCCAGGAAACCAAGAGGCCGGCCCAAGAGCCGCCGGCTAAATTCCACCACCGTCTCGCCGGGGAAGATCCGCCCCAGGCATGCGCAGATCCACGCGGCGAAAATAAAGATGATACCGGCGGCGGGTATCAGAAGCCACCCGCTGGTGCCAAAGACCCGCGCGACCCTTCCAGGTAAAAGGAGATTCCCGCCGCTGATGCTTAGCCCCAGGATAAGCAGGATGATCTGTCTTGAATTCAAAAACATTGTCGTTTTGCTCATTTTTCTTCTCCCGATTCTCCTGTGCGCGGGGGAAAACAAAATCGGCCACGGAACTGTCCCCTGTCTATCCAAGCAGGACGTGAAACCGCCCCTTGTCTCCTATTTTCCGGAAAACAACCGTTCCCACCAGTTCCGGGCTTTTGTTTTCTGCCGTTTTGTATCCAGCGGTTTATAACTGCGCGGCCGGTTTACCATCGCCCAGAACGGGGCCCGCCCCAGGCTGTCCTTGAGATCGTCCGGCTGCAAGGGGATAAAGGGTGTCAAAAATGGAACCCCGAAAGAACGGATCCTGGTCGTATAAACAAGCAAGACAAATGTGGCCAGGGCCAGCCCGTACAAGCCTCCCACCAAAGACACAACCACCAAAGGAAAGCGGAGAATCCTGATGGAAATGGCCACCCCAAAATTGGGCGAGGTAAAGGAACAGATGGCCGTCAAAGCCACCACCACCGTAGTCAAAGGTGAGATCAAACCGGCGCGGACGGCCGCGTCTCCCAGGATAAAACCGCCGACAATACCAATGGTCTGCCCGAGAGGGCCGGGAAGCCGGGCCGAGGCCTCCCGGATAATCTCTATAGCCAGCTCCATTAAGAGGACCTCCAGGAAAAGCGGGAACGGCACCCCTTCCCTGCTCCCGGCGAGCTGGACCGCAAGGGGGAAAGGGATTAACTCCGGGTTGTAGAAGGATAAGGCAACATAGAGAGAAGGCAGGTAAAGCGAGAAAAAAAAGGATGAAAACCGGACAATCCGGAGGAGAAGGGCCATGGGCCACCGGTGGTAGTAATCTTCCGCCGCGTAGTAAAACTCCCAAAAACTGATCGGGACAATCAGGGCAAACGGGGTGTTGTCGGTAATAATCCCGACTTTCCCTTCTAAAACAGCAGCCACAACCCGGTCCGCCCTTTCCGTACTCTGGATGGTGGGGAAAAGGGATAATCTCCGGTCTTCAATCATCTCCTGAAGAGTTGAACTCTCCATCACCCCGTCGATATCGATCTTCCCCAACCGGCGCTCGACTTCCGCAACAACCTGTGGATTGGCCACAGATTCCAAATAAACCAGGGCAACATCGGTTTGGGAGCGCCGGCCCACCTTTGTTACTTTGACCCGCAGATCCGGATCCCGGATCCAGCGCCGGACCTGTGCGGTGTTGAAACGGAGGGTTTCTGTGAACCCCACCCGCGGCCCGCGAATCACCGCCTCGGTTTCGGGTTCGTCAATACTCCGGTAAGGCCAGCCCCTGGTATTGCAGATTAATGCCTCCGCATATCCGTCAAAGAGGACCGCCGCCTCCCCGGAAAGGATAGGGGTGATGAGCTCATCCAGGCCGTTGACGAGCCTTACCTCGTTGATATTGAGGACCTTGTCTTTGACATGCCGGACCAGGTTTTTCTTATCCCGGGTCCATTCGCTCTTCAGTTCGCCCTTAAAGGTTAACGCCTCGAGGATATATTCATTAATAATCTCTTTGGACGCCAGCCCGTCAACAAACACGACTACTATGGGAACTTGTTCCGGCAGTTCCAAAGTGTAGTCCCGGAAAACCACATCGTCGCTGCGGCCGATCTTTTCTTTCAGATATTCCACGTTTTTTGCAAGTTCCGGGGAGAGCCCGCGCGCGCACGCGCCGGTGGTTTCCCGGGCGTCCGCTGCTCCCTTCTCCCCCGTGCACGCGCGCGCGACCCGTCCGGCTTTCTCCGTTTTCCCTTGCTCGCGTGCGCGCGAAACCGGTATGGGTTGCCGTAAGCCCCTGCGTTTTTTCATCGGTCTTAGCCCCTCTTTGTCAAAGCCAGGTTGCGCCTTTATCCGGTGGCGCGGGAAACCCCTTTTTCCCATTTTCCGCAGCGCCCGCCCCAGCCGGGGATTGTTTCCCCGTCAATGACCACGGTGACAATCTCGCAACAGTTGGGGCAGTCCGGGCATTCAAAACTCTCCACCCGGATCTCCCGGTCGGACAAGGAAAACCCGCGAAACCCCATTTTTTTCCCGGTTTTCCGGGATAAGAGGGCAGCGCCCCAGGCCCCCATCACCTCATAGTGCTCAGGAATAATAATCTCGTATCCCAACTCCTTCTCAAAGGCGGCCTTGATCCCTTTATTCGCGGCGACGCCCCCCTGAAACAAGACCGGCGGCAGGATCTCCTTGCCCTTCCCGACGTTGTTGAAGTAATTCCGCATTAAGGCTTCGCAAAGGCCGGCGACAATATCCTCCAACCTGTAACCCATCTGTTGTTTATGAATCATATCCGATTCGGCAAAGACCGAACAACGCCCGGCGATCCGTACAGGGACCTTTGCGCCCAGAGCCAACCCGCCAAATTCCTCAAGGGAGATGTTCAACCTTTTCGCCTGTTGATCCAGGAAGGAACCGGTGCCGGCCGCGCAAACCGTGTTCATGGCAAAATCCACGACCGTACCTTCACGGATAATTATAATCTTCGAGTCTTGACCCCCGATCTCGAACACCGTCTTGACCCCGGGATGAACCTGCAAAGCCGCAACGCCATGGGTGGTGATCTCATTCTTAACCAGATCGGCGCCGATTACCTTGCCAATGAGTTTCCGCCCGGAACCAGTCACCCCCGCCCCCAGGATCTCATGGTCTTTAAAATCCTCCCCGAGTTGGTTCAGGCCCCTCTGTACAGAAGCTATGGGTTTTCCCTCTGTCCGCAGGTATATTTTCTTCACTATGGAACCTTTTTCGTCAATAACCACCAGATTAGTGCTGACCGACCCCACGTCGATACCAAGATAAAACCCTGTGGCCATCTAGAGACTCCTTTCCTCTTGCCTGCTGGTTACTGGTTTTTCTCTACCGGTAACCGCCTGACCGCTATTTCTTTTCCTATCCCAATCAACGCCGGGCTGCCGTTTTCTCACACCCCTGCCTTTGCCTCATCCTTCTCCCTTTTCTCCCGGAGCAAATCCACAAACGCCTCCAACCTGGTGGTCACACCGGCGGCGCCGGAGTGTTCATCCAGGACCAGGCTGAGGACGGGCAGGTTAAAACGCCGGCTTAAATCCGGGAGGATACTCTGGGCTACGAGTTCCGGCATACAGGTAAAGGGAAGGATTTGCACTACCCCGTCCACCCGGTTTGTACCGGCGTCCACCGTTTCGGCGATGGTCTCCCGCCCGTGACCACCGACAAACGAAGTGAGATGAGGGATGGATAACAATTCGGTCCGGCGGCGGTGCCCCGGAAACAGGGCCTTCAAGAGATTGGCTTCCACCCAGTGGGTCATGGAAACGGACCTTGTCACCTCCACCCCCATCTGCCCCAGGATGTTTTCAGTATGAAAGTTTACCCCGGATTCAAGGATCATATAAATCTCCCCGACGATCTTCACCCGCAACACCCGCCCGGTTTCCAGGCGGGCCAAATTATCCAGGTTATGGGCAAGGGCGGTGTAGACCAGCTCCAGGCGGTGGAGGTCCCTTTCCGCCGCCATGACCCTGAGGAACTTCTGGTATTCCATTTCCGCCGCCTTTTTCTGGGCGACACGGGGGAGGAGGCGACGGTAAAGCCGGTTGGCCCGGTCCAGAAAGACCGCTTTCGCCCAGGCCAAACGGAGGGCCCGCCAGATCCGCCCGGGCTGTTTCAGGTTTTTCCCAAAAAGAAAGCGGAGGGACCGGAAGAGTTCCCGGGTTTCAGCACCGGGCGGATCCAGGAGCAACAGTTCAAAATCATACCCTAAATCATGAAGAATCCCCTTTTGCACCTGGGCAAAATATCCGAACCGGCACGGCCCCGCACCCCCGAAGGTGACAACGGCTTCCGCCCCTTTTTCTATGGCTTCAATATAATTGGCCAGCGTCATCTTAAAGGGCAGGCAGGCGAATTCCGGCGCATGCTTGACACCCAGATCAAAGGTGCGTTTTGTCACCGGAGGCGGCGGTACCACTTGGTGCCCCAACTCCGTAAAAAGGGTCTGTACAGGTATGTCGATCTGCCCCATCCGGGGAAAAGTCAAACGCATCCCGCCTGCCCCTTTCCTCCCGCCAGATCAAGAAAGGCCTCGAGCCTGGTATGAAGGCCGGCTTCTCCCGAATGCTCATCCAGGTAAATCTGGAGATAGGGAATTTCCCGGTGGCATTCTCTTTTGATCAATTCACCGATCAGCGCTTCCGGACCACAGGCAAAAGCCGCTACATGAATCAGCCCGTCAACCCCGGCCTGCCCGCGCGCGGGCGCGCGAAAAAGGCGGGACGCCCCAAGAGCCAGCCGTCCCATGGTCCAGTAGATCGCCTTGGGCAATCCTTTAAGGGCCATGGCAATCTCCTCTTCCGGCAGCATCTCCGGGGTCAGGATATGGCACCCCTCTTGCTGCAAAAAACGGAGAATACCGGTATTGACAAAGGAGTCGTAGAGGCAGTAGGGATGCCCGACCAAACCAATAACCCGGCTTGGTTTTGCTCCAGGGTTACCCCGGTCTGATTTTAACACGTACTTGTCCGGATTACCCCGGCTTCCTGAGTCCGGTAGTTCTTGACCTGTCCCTGGCGGCTTGACTCTTTGCCGGACGCCGCCAGGCGAGTCCGGCAAGCCGTCGCAAACCGCCGCCGCTTCCTCCGGCAGGTAACCCCGGCGTAAAAGCCCGGTATAAACGGCATGGGCCTTCCTGGCTGCTGCCAACGGTTTTTTTGCCCGTCTGCACCCGCGGGTAATTCCGCGCCAATTGACGGCCTCGTGGGCAACGCCGCTGGCGATTCCACGGGCGACCCCGGCCTGGCCGGCGGGGGTTGAAAACTCCCGCGCGAAAATTATCCCGGATCTCGGCGTCCACACGCGTTCCGGGAGGAAACCACCGCTGCTTTCCCAAATAATGACCGGCGTCTGTGGCAGCAAACGGCGGACCATATCCGGGAGTCCCATGAACTTCGGGCAGGTAAATTCCTTCCGGGCAACACTGGTCAAACGGGGAACCAGCACGGCATCGCAGGTTTTTTGCAACTCAAGGCAATGGCCGATGAACACCTTGACCGGCAGGCAAATCTCGTCAACAGCCGCCTTTAGCCCTGCGGTCATAATCGCTTTATTGGTTGGCGGCGAGACCACCGGCTCCAGGCCGGCGGCACCAAAAAATGCCTTCCAGGCCGGACCGTACCAATAATACAAAAGGGCCCTGGGGATTCCGACCTTCATTTTTCCTCCTCGACCTTCATTTTTGTTCCTTCTTTTGCTACCGCCTCCTGCCATAGCAGAACCCAGCGGCGCCGAAATTCAACAGCGCCCGGCCTTTCCGGACAAATTCCCTTTTGTCCAGGCTACCAGCCCCCTCAGGCGTTCAAGGGATAGAATAATGCCAAAGGCCGCCAAAGGCCGGCCAATCGTGGTTAAGCCCAGCTTTTTGGAGGTAAATCCGCCCAGCCGGGTGAGGAGTCCTATCGCCGGCAGTGTATTGCAGAGGAAAATCTCGTCTTTTTTCCCTAAATGCCAGGTCAGGCTAGTTATTGCCCGGAGCCCCGCCGGGGTCTGGCTGTCCAGGCCCAGGATATACACTTCGTTTCCCCGCTCATCCCGGCCCATGAGATACGGGATTCCCCATTGGGAGGGATCCGCCCGGTCAAATTCGGCCAGGCCAATGAGTTGCTCTATGCTGACCGGACCCGCCATCGGCAGATTTCCCAGATGCAGGTGGGCGGCAACCACCGACGAATGGGCCCTCCCGTAACAATGGTAAATTACCTTCACGGCCCCGGTAATGCCGCGCACGCACGCGCGTCCTCTTTTACCGCCAGGACCATCTCCTCGATCCTCCGGAACAACTCTTTGCCTTTTCTTGAAGCAGGCTGCCTGCTGGTGCACAGTTCACAGTCGATGAAATAATAGGTATCCGGGTCCTCCCCCAGCAGACGGGCGGTTTCCTGGATAAGGGTCAAAAGCAGTTTCCCCTCCTTTCCCCTGGGCAGCAGGTAAACCTTTTCACCGCTTTTGCCCGTACCGAGGAAGATCAGGGTCCCTTTTTCTTTCCCTGCCCCCCTCCCAAAGGGGATCCCTCCCACGAGACTCCTGGCGATCTTCCGGGCGGCGGTCCCGGCCGGCGTTGGTTCCACCAGCCCTAAATGCAGGGCTGCTGCCAGGGGCGCGCTTACCCCCCTGCCGGACCAGTGGTAAATGATCTTCTTATTCCTCACGCAATCTTCCCCAGCCCCGGTTCAGGAAGTAGAAAATCACCACTCCGGCGGCAACCAACCCGACAACCCATAAAAGGGCGCGCCAGGCGCCGGATGACTCCTGGCGGCTCACCGTTCCGGTTGAAAGGACCCGGTGGGCGGCGGCGGCAAACAACTCCACCCCTTTTTCCGCTTCCTCCCGGTCATTGGTGTGGGAGCCGGCTTCAATCAACAGGAGGCGTGGGGCCATATCCTGATTGTACTTACCGTTACCGTAGAAGATCCCTTTGATCAAACCGGGGTACTCCCGATCCACCGCGGCTTTAACCTGACGCGCAAAAGCCTCGTTGGCCTTACGGTAGGGGTTTTGCCTCCCCACTACCAGCTGGATTTTTGCGGCTTTTTCCCCTTCCACCCATGCTTCATATTCTTCTTCGGGCACCGCGTCCCGGTGCACATCAATCAGGGCAATGGGACGTTTCTTGAGCAGTTCCGCCACGGTCCGGCGGGAACGGTCATAGGCCATGGCATCCTGCGGATCATGGTTGGAAGTGTCATGTATTACCTGGAGGTTTTCCGCTTCCAAGCGGCGGGCCAGGCGATGGGCCACCTTGCGTACACCGCTGTTGCCGGCCTCGACATGGGGAGAACCTTCATTGGGAATGTAAGACTCCCCGGAGTGGGTGTGATAAATGGCGATTGGTCGCTTCTCCCCCTCACTCTGGGCCGGTTCGGCGCGTCTCGGGAAAAGGGCCTGTAGCCCCCGGCGGATCTCTTGGAAAAACGACCGCCTGCCGGTGTCAGATCCTTCCTCCACCAACCGGGCATGGGCCGTATTCTGGTGGACGCTCCTTACCCGGTACAGGTTATTCTCTGCGGTCAGATATTCGTCACCAACACTGATATGATGGGCGGTCCGGCAGATCACTTCTTCGTTTTCATCGACAATCGTGAAATAGGTACCATCGGTCTTCTCCCTTTCCGCCGTCGCCGGCAAGGTAAAAATTCCCAATAACAAAAGGGCCGCCGGCAGCAGGAATTTCCCCTTGTTTTTCTTCATATCTCTCACCCTTCTCCTTCCGGACGGGCCCGTTCCTCTTCCGGCCCGCCCTGGATCCTCTCCCTGGTTTCACCGATGATTTCCGCCAACAAAACAGCGATGACCCCGGCCAGGACCATGGTATCAAAGATTCCCGCCCCGCCAATCCGGGCCGGCGAGGAAAGCCCGCGGATCGCTGTTTCCACCGCATGGGCAATATCTGCGACCAGGATACCAATGGTGGCCCCGATAAAAGCCAGCCTCCGGGAACGGCCGACCAGGTATGCCACACCCCCGGCGAGGATGCCCCAAATATACTGTGGTTCAACCCGGCCGGCATAGGTGTCAAAGAAATATAATTTTGAAACGGCATAAACGGCCAGGGCGGTCAGGAACACCCCAAAAATTCCCCTGTTGACCTCTTTTCTGCTCCCGGCCCGGGAAAAAACATAAACCGCAAGGCCCACAGGGAGAACAGCCCCGCCAAGGTTAAGGGAGACCGGCGGGGTTCCACGGTAAAGGGGGATGTTAATAAAACTCCCCACCACCATTGCGGCAAGAAAGATCAGCGCCTGTTTATCGGTGAGATAAAGGCGGTCCAGCACCTGTTGGGCCAAGCCCAACAGGATCAGGATCCCGGCCCCGAGCAATAAAAGTACTCCCAAATTCATCGTTTTTGCACTCCTCCACCATAACTTGCAGGGTTATTATTTCACTACTGCCCTCTTCCAATACTAAGAGGGGAAAAGTACACGAAAAAAAGTGTGCACCTCCACCCCCCGGTCGCCGAAGGCGAAAAAGCCGTGGTCGATCACGAAAACAAAGGCCGGGCCGGTCGGCAGAGAAAAAAAACCGGGGCCGGACTCCGGAAACCGGTCTCCCGGAAAAGGCAAAAAAAAAGCGGGAGCTTATACTCCCGCATACCGGTTTCCCGTCTCAAGTCTCGACCCCTATTCCTTGGTTTCATCTACCGGTTATTCTTTCTTCAAGTTATTCTTTCTCCAAGTTATTCTTCCTCTTTCTCTTCTGCTGTTTCTCGTCTTTTGCTGCTTCTATCTCTTTCTCCAGTTCATCCTTTGCGCAGGCATTATCCTAGTCCGGGCTTTCTGTACCTTCCTCCGCCCCGGTTCCGGGTTCTTCTTTTGCTTCTTCCACTGCTTCCTCTATTACTTCCCCTGTTCCTTCTTCTTTTACTTCCCCTGTTGCTTCTTCCGCTGCTTCCTCCGCCACTTCTTCGCTGATTTCGTCTTTTATTTCTTCCGGTTCTTCCTTCACAATACTGCTGAGGCTGCCGTTACCGTTTTCCGCCAATTTTTCAGAGAGGATTGCTCCCAGGTTGGAAGAGAGCGGTTCGTCCTCTTCAAGAAAAACGCCGGCGGGTGCTTTCTCTTCCTCAACCTTGCCCGGTTTTTCTGCTTCTTTGCGGCTCAGTCCGATCCGTCTCTCCTTGGTGTCCACTCTCAGGACCTTTACCCGTACCTTTTCTCCGACCTTGACCACGTCTTCCGCTTTTTCCACCCGGTCATGGCTTAATTGGGAGATATGGATTAAGCCGTCGATCCCCTCTTCCAGGCGGACAAAAGCCCCGAAGGAAGTGAGACGGACCACTTCACCCTCGACGATATCTCCTTCCCGGTACCTCTCCGCCGCTGTTGTCCAGGGATGGGGCGTGAGCTGTTTAATACTAAGGGAGATCCTTCCAGCTTCGGGGTCAACCTTGATCACTTTTACCTGAACCTCTTCTCCTTCTTGCAAGCGTTCGGAAGGATGTTCCAGGCGTTCCCAGGCGATCTCCGAAATGTGCAGGAGTCCTTCAATCCCCCGTTCCAGCTCGATAAAGGCCCCGAAGGAGGTCAACCGGGTAATCCGGCCGGTCCGGATATCGCCCGCCTTGAGTTCGTCAAAAAGCCTTTCTTTCGCCTTTTCCCTCTCTTCGGCCAAAAGCTCCCGGCGGGAGACGACCAGCCTGCGGCGCCCCTCGGAAAACTCGATAACATACAACTCCATTTCCTGGCCGACAAAAACCGCCAAATCCGGCACAAAACTCAAATCTGCATGGGATGCGGGGAGAAAAGCCGGTATTCCCTCCAGGTCGATTTGGAGCCCGCCCTTTACGGCTGCGGTGACCCTTCCCTTAACCGCCTGTTTTTCGTGGAAAGCGGTTTTCAGCCGCTCCCAAACCAGTCTTTCTTCTGCACGCCGCCGGGAAAGGATAATTTTATCCTCTTCTATCTCGATCACCATAACTTTTATGGTGTCTCCTACTTTAACTACTTCCTGGGCGGAACTTACTTTACCAAGGCTCAATTCATTGAGCGGTACCGGGAGGTCCGACTTCCAGTTGACGTCGACATAAGCCGCATCATCCTGGACCAGAACTACCCGGCCTTCCAAAATATCCCCCACTTTGAAACTGGGGATTTCCGCCTCCATTCCTTCTATGGACTGAATTTCCCCTTCCCCTGCTTCTGTTTGTGCCGGGGTTTCCACCCCTGCCTCTGCTTCTGCGGTTTCTGTTCCTGTTTCCGCTCCTGTTTCTGTCTCTGTTTCTTCTTCTGCTTCTGCCGGGGTTTCCACCCCTGCCTCTGCCACGGTTTCTGCTCCTGCTTCAGGCTCTGTTACTGCTTCAGTTTCTACGCCCGCTTCTGCTTCTGTTACGGTTTCAGCTTCCGCGCCCGTTTCTGCGGTAATTGGGGTCTCCACCTCCGGCTGATTTTCTTCGTTGGGTACCATGTGATCCTTTTCACTCATGTCCATTCCTCCTGCAAATTTTCTTCCAACCAGTCCAAAACCGCGTTAATCTGTTCTCTGGGAGTTGAAGCCCCCGCCGTCACGCCAATAACCCGTTTTTGCCGGAACCAATGGGGATCAAGATCTTCAACCCCTTCAATATGATAAGTCGAAACCAGCGAAGAACCGATCTCCGCCAGCTTGCGAGTGTTTGCCGAATTTCTCCCCCCCACCACCAATAATATATCCGCCCGGCGGGCCAGATCATAAACTTCCGCCTGGCGTTCCACCGTGGCGCTACAAATGGTATTAAAGATCTTCAGTTCTCTAATACCCGGTAAAATGGCAGAAATTACTCCCGCCAAATTTTCCTGCGTCTGTGTGGTCTGACAGACCAACCCTACCCGTGCCGGGAGCGAAATCTTTGCCCCGCCGTCTTTTACGGCCGCCGGGTCAATAACCTCCGCCCCTCCGGGCACGGAGGCTGCAACCGCCTGCACCTCGGCGTGGTTGGGGTCGCCCACCACCACCACTTTGTAGCCTTCCTGATGAAGCTGGGAGGCGAGTTTCTGCTCCTGGCGGACAAAAGGGCAGGTGGCGTCGATTACTTTCAGGCTGTGGCGCCGGGCGGCGGCAAAAGCTTCCGGTCCCGCCCCGTGCGACCTGATCAGCAAGACCCCTCCGGGTTCCGTTTCCTCCAGGCTCCCGCAGGGAATGATTCCCGCCTCTTCCATGCTTTTTACAACTTTAGGGTTATGAATTAAAGGTCCAAGGGTGTAGACAGGGCGTGTACGTTGATATTTTTCCCTGGTGGCGGCGGCTATTTCCAGCGCCCTTTTTACGCCAAAGCAGCAACCGGCTTTTTCACCAACAATAATCTCCCGCCCCATTAAACGCTCCCCTGCCGGGCGGCGGGCATCCCTTCGCCCTGCCGGGATAAGGCGGCCAGGTGCGCGTAGATCTCTTGTGTTCCCGCTCTGATCCGTTCTTTCCTTTCCCCGCCTGCGCTCAAGGTGAAAGGCGGCCCGATGGCTACCTTGATTTTGGGGAAAGATAAAAACCTCATCCGGTACGTGCCGCTGATCAGCATCGGGAGGATACAGGCCCCGGTTTGCAAAGCCAACATGGCGGCGCCCGGCCGCAAGGGGTGGAGGGTGTTGTCCCGGTACCGGGTCCCTTCAGGGAAGAGCCCCAGGACCTTTTTGTCCTCCAGGACCTTCAGGGCCGACTTAAGGGCCCCCCGGTCCCCAGCACCCCTCTTTACCGGAATAACACCTAATGTTTTCAGTATCCAGTTCAAGACCGGGATCCGGAAGAGTTCTTCTTTGGCCAGGAAATTGACGGACCTTTTCAGGCTGCAGCCCATAACAATCGGATCAACCAGGCTGGCATGGTTGGCCACACAGATAACCGGGCCTTTTGGCGGCAGGTATTCACCGCCTTTTACCTCTATCCGGTAGAAAATCTTCAGCAAGATCGCGAGGAGCATCTTGGCAAACCTATAAAGAAGCATTGGTTTTACCCTCACCAACCTTTTTCTTTATCCAGTCAACTACCTCCTCAATACCCATCTCCGTGGTATCAAGATGGATCGCGTCCGCCGCCGGGCGCAAGGGGTTGACCTTCCGGTTGCTGTCGATCTCATCACGCCTGGAGATGTTGGCTTCGATCTCCGCCAGGGAGACATTCAAGCCCTTTGCTTTCAATTCCCGCCAGCGGCGGCGGGCCCGTTCCAGTGAGGAGGCGGTTAAAAAAAACTTCCACTCCGCCCGCGGCAACACCACCGTACCGATGTCACGTCCGTCCATAACCACTCCGCCCCGGGCGCCCAGTTTTTGCTGTATTTCCAATAAAGCTGTTCTGACTTCTTTCACTGCGGCGACAAGAGATACGCCGTCATTAACCGGCATGGACCGGATCTCTTCACTGACATCCTCGCCGTCCATAAATAAATGTTGGGATCCGTCCGGCATTTCTTTAAACTCCAGACTGGTTTCCCTGGCCAGGCGGCCCAAGGCCGTTTCATCATACAAAGAGATCCCTTGTCGCAAGGCCTTTAAAGTTATACCCCGGTACATGGCGCCGGTATCAATATATAACAGACCAAGCTCCGCAGCTATTCTCCGGGCTACTGTGCTTTTGCCGGAACCGGCCGGCCCGTCCATAGCAATGGATATCTTCTTTACTCTCCTGTTAGCCACCGGAAAAGAGTCCTTTCAAATGTTTTCGCGGAGAAACGCTAATCTCCTGCTTAGCGCAGAAAATTCGTTTCCGGGCGCGTCTATTCATCTTCCTCTTTTTTTTCCTCTGTGCTGAATTCTTTCCGGACATGGCGGAGAATCTGTAAAACTTGGATGAGGTGGTTCTCCAGTTTGTTCAAAATACCGTTAACGTACTGACTTAGCTCCGCCCGCACCTGCCTGGCGTATTCATCGGCTGTTGCCGTTATCCTTTCGGCTTCTTCTTCCGCTTCCCGGATCAAATAGTGTTCTGAAAGAAGCTGCTCGGCTCTTTGGGTCGCTTCGCGAATAATCCTCTCCGCTTCCTCACGGGCTTTTTTTATGTATTCTTCCCGCTCGCTGATGATCTTATCGGCCTTCTTGACCTCGGGGGGAAGGGTTAGCCGGATCTTATCCAACAACTCCAAAAACTCATCTTTCAGCACCAGGGAGCGCCCGGCAAACCGGGGACTCTTTGTAACGATCTCCTCCAAACGGTCGAGTAAGAGTAAAAAATGAATTCTCGTCATTTACCGGACCTCCGGTGTTTAAATTTTTCCTCCAATGCCGAAGCCACCAAAGGAGGAACAAATCCTTCGGGGTTGCCGCCAAAAAAGACCAACTCCTTCACCATGCTGGAGCTTAAGAAGGAATACTCATTGGCGGTCATCATAAACATCGTCTCAATCTCCGGGTTCACCCTCTTATTGGTCAAAGCCATCTGGAACTCGCTCTCAAAATCGGAGATTGCCCTAAGCCCCTTGATAATCACCCTTGCGCCCCTGCTCTTGGCGTAATCTACCAGCAAACCCTGGAAGTATTCGACTTCGACATTGGGCAAATGGGTCACAACTTCCTGCAGGAGACGGCGGCGTTCGGCTGCGGAAAAAAGCGGTTCTTTACCCGGGTTCTCCAACACAGCCACGATGACCTTGTCAAAGATCGCTGCTGCCCGTTGAATAATATCCAAATGCCCGTTGGTGACGGGATCGAAACTACCCGGGCAGATGGCTATGGTCATCGGGAACACCTCCAAAACTCCAATGATGTTTCACCGTAAATCCTCCGCTGGCTGCGGGTGAGATCCCCTACTAACTCCGGGAGGGTGCGATCCCGCCGGACCTGCATAACCAAGAGCCCGTCTCCGGCCAACACCTTGTTGCCGTCGACCGCCTCCAGGATCTTCACCCACAAATCCGCCGGGAAAGGCGGATCCGCCAGGATCAAATCGAATTTCTGCCCTTCCCCGTGCAAACGCGGGAGGACATGGAAAACATCTCCGGGCCATACTTTAAGCTGTTTTGTTCCGTCCCACTCGCCCCTGCTCTGCAGTAGTTGCAAGTTTTGCCGCAATACCCGGAGACTCCGGGGATCCTTCTCCACAAAAAGGACGCTTCCCGCGCCCCGGCTCAACGCTTCAATACCCAGTGAACCCGACCCGGCAAAAAGGTCAAGGACACTACCGCCCACAAAAAAACCGGCCAAAATGTTAAAGAGCGCTTCCCGGATCCGGTCCATCGCCGGGCGCAGCCCATGGTGAGAGGGGCCGGTTAATTTCATCCCCCGGTATATGCCGCCAGTTACCCTCATTCTCCCGGAACCGCCAGGGCCACCAGGCCAAAAGCGCCGGGACCGGTATGGGCTCCGACCACCGGGCCGATGGGGATGATACTGATCCCGCCGGCCGTACCGGCCGCAAAAAACTCTTTAGCCGCCTCTTCCATTCGCTTTGCTTCGTCCAAGGCGCCGGCATGAAGCACAATAATCTTCGCGGGCAAAGACCCGATCCGCTCCTTTGTCAATTCCAAAAGCCGGCGGTGAATCCGCCCGAGGTTGCCGCGGATCTTATCCACGGCGATTACCCGCCCCTTTTCAATGGTCAATACCGGCTTGGAATTCACTAAATTGCCGAAGCAGGACGGGAGCTCGCCAATCCGGCCTGTCCGGGAAAGGTTTTCCAGGTCGCCGACGGTGAAAAAGACCACCAGGTTCTCTTTGACATATTCGATCCGGTCAAGGATTTCCTGGAGGCTTTTCCCTCGGGCCAGTGCTTCCACAGCCTCGAGCACGATCATTCCCAGAGCCATGGAGACCGTTCGTGAATCGATGACTAGGATCTCAACCTCATCCTGCAGCGCCTTTGCGGCCTCCCGGGCCGCTCTCACTGTTTTACTGAGTCTACCGGAAAGATGAATGGAGATGACCGTATCCCCCGGCCCGGCAAACCCACGGTAAAAATCGATGAATTCTTCCGGTGAAGGCTCGGATGTTGCCGGGAGATAGGCTTCCAACGGCAAACGGTAGTAAAATTCTTCCGCCCAGATCTCTTCCCCTTCTTTCAGGATCTCCTCCCCAAAATGGAGGTTGAGCGGTATAATCTTCAATCCGCACGTCTCAATCCATTTGTCTGGTAAATCGGCTGTACTGTCTGTGGCGATATAAATCAACTATAAACCCATCCTTTATTCCACTGAAACAATGTAATAATAAAATGGTTGTCCACCCTGATAGACTTCCACCTCTGCCCCGGGAAATACCTCTTCAATCTTGCCTTTTACCTTATTGGCTTCTTTCTCTTCAATATCGTGGCCGTAATAAACGGTGACCAATGCATCTTCGTTGTCCTTGAGAGAATCTTTCAGCAGATCCAGGAGGACTCCGGAAGGCTTTTTCCCTACACAGAGAATATCCCCTTCCTTCAAACCGATGATATCCCCTTCCTGGATCTCCAGGCCGTTATAGGAAGTGTTCCGCACGGCAAAAGTGACTTCCCCGGTGATCACGGATTTAATTGCTTTGGACATGGCCTCCCGGTTCTTCTTAATCCCTGCCTCCGCGTTATAAGCCATCAGCGCGCTGATCCCTTGGGGGATGGTCTTTGAAGGGATTACTGTTACCGGGGTCTTGGTCAGAGCCTGGACCTGTCCTGCGGCCATAACCACGTTTTTATTATTCGGCAGGATAATTACCTGCTCAGCCTGGATCCGGCTGACGGCGCGGTATAACTCCTCCGTACTGGGGTTCATGGTTTGCCCGCCCTCAATA
>FZPS01000076.1_pt316 | contig 15985 bp, 10 predicted proteins | sample 1817821 | NCBI WGS metagenome assembly FZPS01 (sample SAMEA104158645, study PRJEB21678) | metagenome | place: Germany | collected 2015-04-21
CTCGCCCGCCGGGTTCAGGTAGGTGATGTTCCCCTGGTTGTCTGTGGTTCCCACCAAATCTCCAATGGACTCCAGTGTTACTAAGGCCTGTTTTTTCGCTTGAAAGAGTTCTTCTTCCATCTTTTTTCGTTCAGTAATATCCCGTGAAGAGCAGATGATATATTCTTTCCCGGTGGTTTTGTCTTTCATCAACGAACAACTTAAGAGGACGGGGACCTCCTCCCCATTTTTCTTCCTGTAATGGGCCTCATAATTAACCAGGCCACCAGTGGAGCCCACCCATCTGTCACCGTCAAAAAAGAGCTTCCTTGCCTCTGGAAACACCAATTCCAGTGGTTCGGCAAGAAGCTCTTGCTTTTTGTAGCCCAATAATTTGCAGAGCGCCTTATTAACCCGGGTGATTTTCCCTCCCGGCCCAACTACTATCAGGCCGTCTACCATCGCCCGCAAAATATTATTGACATACGCCGCGGAAAATGTGGTCTTTTCCAGATTCGCCACCATTTCGTTGAATGAGGCGGCAAGTTCACCGAATTCATCTTTACTTTTCAACTGTATTCTATGGTGCAAGTTGCCCCGGCCAATGATCTTTGTATCCCGGACTAAGTCATGCAGGGGAGCGGTAACCCGGATGGTGAGAAAATAAAGAGTTGCGCCGATGATGCCAACGACCAGTATAAGTTGGAGGATATTTGCAAGAGTAATCCGGCGGGCAGCCTCTGCCAGTTGGTCAAGGGAGAAAACAAGCTGGAAATGGTATTCGTCCCCGTTAACCTGGAAAATCCGGTCATAAAGCCCGTAACCAATATCTTTACTAATGACCACCTTCTCCCCGCAGGTATTCCGCGCCGGATGATGGTGGACCACTCCGGCGAGTGCCTCCATAACGGAAATATCGCCACCCTGCATGAGGCTGTTCTCCGGGCCATGCAACCGCCAAAAAAGAAAATTCTCCCGGCGGATCATCCTGTCTAGATCCTTTAAGACCCTGGGGAGTTCGGTATAATTATCCGTAATATAGCCGGTCATGAATTGCCCGGTTTCCATGTATCTTGCGGCAACCCATTCTTCTGTCATCAAAAGTTGTCTATTGGCATTAATATATACGGTGGCACATATTATTATGGTAATAGGGATGACAATTCCGATGAAAATTTTTGTATATAATTTCATTATTTTCACCTTTAATACATATTCGTACCAGGTTTATTTCTGCGCAAGCAATGAATAAATGAGAGAAGGTGTTTTTATAATCGGTAATTACCTTTATTAACTTTAGTAATTAATGCTTTATTGGCGCGCTTGGTAATATTTATACTCATGGCGCAAGACCTCATATAAAGGAAAAGTCCGCTTCTTTGGAAGCGGACTTTTTAGTAAATAGTTTCCTTGCAGTGACCTACTCTCCCAACCGGTCACCCGGCCAGTACCATCGGCGCTGAGGGGCTTAACTGCCGTGTTCGGGATGGGAACGGGTGGTTCCCCCTCGCCATAACCACAAGGAAAGGAAACTCGATTCTCGTCGCTGGTCGCTCGTTGCTCGTTGTGAAAGATAAGCCTTCGCAGTTGGTAGTTGAGCGACCAGGCGGGTACATAGACCGTACCCTGGAAACTGCATAGACGTTGCACCAAAAGCATGGACTAAGAGCAAGCGCGTTTTTGGTCAAGCCCTCGACCTATTAGTACCGGCCAGCTCAGTACATTACTGCACTTACACACCCGGCCTATCAACCTTGTAATCTACAAGGGGTCTTACTCTTCAGAGGCAAGCCTCCGAAGATGGGAGATCTAATCTTGAGGACGGCTTCACGCTTAGATGCCTTCAGCGTTTATCCGTTCCGCACATGGCGGTCCAGCCGTGCCCCGGGCGGGACAACTGGTAGACCAGAGGTGCGTCCATCCCGGTCCTCTCGTACTAAGGACAGACCCTCGCAAATCTCCTGCGCCCGCGGTAGATAGGGACCGAACTGTCTCACGACGTTCTGAACCCAGCTCGCGTACCGCTTTAATGGGCGAACAGCCCAACCCTTGGGACCGACTCCAGCCCCAGGATGCGACGAGCCGACATCGAGGTGCCAAACCTCCCCGTCGATATGGACTCTTGGGGGAGATCAGCCTGTTATCCCCGGGGTAGCTTTTATCCGTTGAGCGATGGCCCTTCCACTCGGTACCACCGGGTCACTAAGCCCGACTTTCGTCCCTGCTCGACATGTCCGTCTCGCAGTCAAGCTCCCTTCTGCCTTTACGCTCCACGCGCGATTTCCAACCGCGCTGAGGGAACCTTTGGGCGCCTCCGTTACCTTTTGGGAGGCGACCGCCCCAGTCAAACTCCCCACCAGGCATTGTCCCACAACCGGATCACGGCTTGTGGTTAGAATTTCAGTCATAAAAGGGTGGTATCCCACCTTTGCCTCCACCAGAACTAGCGTCCCGGTTTCTCAGGCTCCCACCTATCCTGTACATCTATAACCAAAACTCAGTGCCAGGCTAGAGTAAAGCTCCACGGGGTCTTTCCGTCTAACCGCGGGTAACCGGTATCTTCACCGGTATTACAATTTCGCCGAGCCCCCCATTGAGACAGCGCCCAGATCGTTACGCCTTTCGTGCAGGTCGGAACTTACCCGACAAGGAATTTCGCTACCTTAGGACCGTTATAGTTACGGCCGCCGTTTACCGGGGCTTAGGTTCAGACCTTCGCCGGTGCAAGCACCGGCTGAGCCTTCCCCTTAACCTTCCGGCACTGGGCAGGCGTCAGCCCCTATACGTCGCCTTTCGGCTTAGCAGGGACCTGTGTTTTTGCTAAACAGTCGCCTGGGCCGTTTCTCTGCAACCCTTTCCCGCTCACCGGGCATGCCGGGTCACGGTACAGGGGCGCCGCTTCTCCCGAAGTTACGCGGCCATTTTGCCGAGTTCCTTAACAGGGGTTCTCTCGCGCGCCTTAGGATTCTCTCCTCGCCTACCTGTGTCGGTTTGCGGTACGGGCGCCTGTTCCCTCACTAGAGGCTTTTCTTGGCGGCATGGGATCAACCAGTTCGCTACTGAAATTTCGCTCCCCGTCACGTCTCGGGCTTTTTGTGCGACGGATTTTCCTGCCGCACACCCTACTCGCTTGGACCGGCCTCCATCTGCCGGATGGCCTACCCTTCCGCGTCACCCCTTCGCTCAAACAGAAACAGGCGGAACGGGAATGTTGACCCGTTGTCCATCGCCTACGCCTTTCGGCCTCAGCTTAGGTCCCGCCTAACCCTGAGCGGACGAACCTTCCTCAGGAAACCTTAGGCTTTCGGCGGGCAGGATTCTCACCTGCCTTTTCGCTACTTATTCCTGCATTCTCACTTGTACACGCTCCACCGCTCCTTACGGTACGGCTTCGCCGCATGTACAACGCTCCCCTACCACTCTCGTAGCTCGTCGCTCGTCGCTCGTCGCTCGAATCGCTCAATCATCGTTGGGATTCGATTAGTCGCCTTACCGGCGTGCCTGATCTGTCGCCCGATTTTATTAACCCGGTCTGCCAATACCTCATATTCTTCCTTACTGACATAACCAAGGTCTCGACAGAATTCTAGCTCGACGGCAAGCTCATCCGCTGAACCCATTGCTATGAAAAGATACTTCGCGAACTCTCTTTTCGAAAGACTCCTCTTTCCGTATCCTTCCGCAATATTCAGCGCAATTGACTTGCTTGCCCGTCGGATTTGACTGCCCAATTCTGTCTGTTCGTGGTGGGGGAAACGCTCTCTTGTCATTCTATGCAGTTCCAGCGATAGTTCATAGGCTGCATTGAAGACTTCAAGCTTCCGATATCCTTGAATATCGTCCACCTCCACGAGGGACGAGCGACCAGCGACGAGTTACGAGAATCCTTAGCTTCGGTGCCGTGCTTGAGCCCCGTTACATTTTCCGCGCAAAGACACTTGACCAGTGAGCTATTACGCACTCTTTGAATGGTGGCTGCTTCTAAGCCAACATCCTGGCTGTCTGTGCATCTTCACATCGTTTCCCACTTAGCACGAACTTAGGGACCTTAGCTGAAGATCTGGGCTGTTTCCCTTTTGACAATGGAGCTTATCCCCCACTGTCTGACTCCCAGGGTCACCCTTACGGCATTCGGAGTTTGAACGGGTTCGGTAACCTGGTAAGGCCCCTAGCCCAATCAGTGCTCTACCTCCGTAAGTTATCCCTGAGGCTAGCCCTAAAGCTATTTCGGGGAGAACCAGCTATCTCCGGGTTCGATTGGCATTTCACCCCTAACCACAGCTCATCCCATGACTTTTCAACGTCAATTCGGTTCGAGCCTCCATCCCGGTTTAACGGGACTTCACTCTGGCCATGGCTAGATCACCCGGTTTCGGGTCTACCGCGACAAACTAAATCGCCCTTTTCAGACTCGCTTTCGCTACGGCTCCGGCTTATCACGCCTTAACCTTGCTTGCCACGGTAACTCGCAGGACCGTTCTACAAAAAGTACGCCGTCACCCTTTCCGTTACCGAAGCAACGGCATAGGGCTCCGACCGCTTGTAGGCATATGGTTTCAGGTTCTATTTCACTCCCCGCCAGGGGTGCTTTTCACCTTTCCCTCACGGTACTGGTTCACTATCGGTCGCCGGGTAGTATTTAGCCTTGGGAGGTGGTCCTCCCAGCTTCCCACAGGGTTCCACGTGCCCCGTGGTACTCAGGTGTCGCCAAGCCCCTTTGGACCTTTCGCCTACAGGACTCTCACCTCCTGCGGTGGGCCGTTCCAGGCCGCTTCGGCTAGATCCGCCGGTGGCTTTGTCGGCGATCCTACAACCCCCGTCGCCCCTAAAGACAACGGGTTTGGGCTCTTTCCCGTTCGCTCGCCGCTACTTAGGAAATCGTCGTCTCCTTGCGGAGACGTTTTTCTTTCTCTTCCTGCAGGTACTTAGATGTTTCAGTTCCCCGCGTTCCCTCCTCCTGCCCTATGTGTTCAGGCAGGGGTACCGGCCCATTACGACCGGTGGGTTCCCCCATTCGGACACCCCCGGATCAATGCTTGCTTACAGCTCCCCGAGGCATTTCGCTGTTGGCCGCGTCCTTCATCGGCTCCCGGCGCCAAGGCATCCACCATACGCCCTTTGTAGCTTGACCTTCTCGCGCGCTTTCTTTCTTGCTCGACTTTCTTCTTTCTTTACCCACGCTTCTTGCGTGCAACTTTTCTATGCAGTTTTCAAGGTGCGGTCAGTCTCGTTGCTCGGCGCTGGTCGCTCGTCGCTCGACCAGTAAGATGGCCTTCGCTCCGAGCTTCCAACTAAAAAGCAACTGAGGGCCACTGGACCCTCAAAACCGGACAGCTAAGCGCCTAGTGCGCTTTTAAGACAAGTATCGACTTTTTCGAAACTCTCGCTCTTTTCGCCCCGCCCGCGCCCTTACGAGCAACGAGCGACCAGCGACGAGCAACGAGTCCGCTCCTTAGAAAGGAGGTGATCCAGCCGCACCTTCCGATACGGCTACCTTGTTACGACTTCACCCTAATTACCTGCTCCACCTTAGACGGCTTGCTCCCTACCGGGTTGCGACACCGGCTTCGGGTGTAACAGACTTTCATGGTGTGACGGGCGGTGTGTACAAGGCCCGGGAACGTATTCACCTCGGTATGCTGACCCGAGATTACTAGCGATTCCTCCTTCACGGAGGCGAGTTGCAGCCTCCGATCCGAACTGAGACCGGTTTTTTGCGATTCGCTCCCCCTCGCGGGTTCGCAGCGCTCTGTACCGGCCATTGTAGCACGTGTGTGGCCCAGATCATAAGGGGCATGATGACTTGACGTCATCCTCACCTTCCTCCAGTTTGTCACTGGCAGTCTCCTTAGAGTGCCCGGCCGAACCGATGGCAACTAAGGATGAGGGTTGCGCTCGTTGCGGGACTTAACCCAACATCTCACGACACGAGCTGACGACAGCCATGCACCACCTGTCTTCCCGTCCCGAAGGAAAGGTATGTTTCCATACCGGTCAGGAAGATGTCAAGACCTGGTAAGGTTCTTCGCGTTGCATCGAATTAAACCACATGCTCCACCGCTTGTGCGGGCCCCCGTCAATTCCTTTGAGTTTCAGCCTTGCGGCCGTACTCCCCAGGCGGGGTACTTATTGTGTTAACTCCGGCACGGAAGGAGTCGATACCTCCCACACCTAGTACCCATCGTTTACGGCCAGGACTACCGGGGTATCTAATCCCGTTCGCTCCCCTGGCTTTCGCGCCTCAGCGTCAGGTGCAGTCCAGAAAGCCGCCTTCGCCACTGGTGTTCCTCCCGGTATCTACGCATATCACCGCTACACCGGGAATTCCACTTTCCTCTCCTGCCCTCAAGCCCGCCAGTTTCAAACGCAATCCCCAGGTTAAGCCCGGGGTTTTCACGCCTGACTTAACAGGCCGCCTACACGCCCTTTACGCCCAGTAATTCCGGACAACGCTCGCCCCCTACGTATTACCGCGGCTGCTGGCACGTAGTTAGCCGGGGCTTCCTCCTTGAGTACCGTCATTATCGTCCTCAAAGACAGAGGTTTACGATCCGAAAACCTTCATCCCTCACGCGGCGTTGCTCGGTCAGGGTTTCCCCCATTGCCGAAAATTCCCTACTGCTGCCTCCCGTAGGAGTCTGGGCCGTGTCTCAGTCCCAGTGTGGCCGGTCACCCTCTCAGGCCGGCTATCCATCGTCGCCTTGGTGGGCTCTTACCCCACCAACTAGCTAATGGAACGCGGGCTCATCCCCAAGCGCTAATGCTTTGCTCCCCTTGCCAGGTGACAAAAGGAGTTTATCCGGTATTAGCAGCGCTTTCGCCCTGTTATCCCGGTCTTGGGGGCAGATTACCCACGCGTTACTCACCCGTTCGCCGCTAACCTGTGCAGCTTGTTGCTGGAAACCAACAACGCGCCGCGAGGTCCGCTCGACTTGCATGTATTAAGCACGCCGCCAGCGTTCGTCCTGAGCCAGGATCAAACTCTCCGTTAAAAATCTAATCCGTAAGAGCTTGATTCCACGTACTCACCGTACGCGGGCTCTTTTTTGCTTCTTTGGGCCGCTTGTGCCCTACACTTTCGTGCACGACACACGCTACCTTACTTGTCCTTTGCTGTCCGGTTTTCAAGGTCCAGTACGGTGGCGCCCCTGAATTGAGGCGCCATTTGATATAATACCACAAAAAATTTATTTTGTCCAATACTTTTTTTAATATTTTTAATTTCTTTTATAACAAAACTTCAAATCCTTCTCCCATGCACGTTTACCCTTTATCTTCAATCCTGACTCAATCATTTTTCGGCCGCATAAGAGGGAAAAGAAGCACATCCCGGATGGAAGTTGCTCCGGTCAGGATCATTACCAGCCGGTCGATGCCAATCCCTATTCCGCCGGTGGGCGGCATCCCGTGTTCCAAGGCAACCAGGAAATCTTCATCCCACTCCATGGCTTCTTCATTTCCTTGGGCTTTCTCCCGGGCCTGGGCCACAAACCGCTCCCTCTGGTCAAGCGGGTCGTTTAATTCGGTAAAGGCATTCGCCATCTCCCAACCATTAATGAAAAGTTCAAACCTCTCGGTTAACAGGGGGTTATCCGCCTTTTTCTTGGCCAGGGGGGAGATCTCCACCGGGTAGTCAACGAGAAAGACCGGACCGGTTAATTTCGGCTCAACATATACGGAAAGCAGTTCGTCAAGAACCTGGCCCTTCGTCTTTTTCCCGGTCAAATCCAGCCCGAGTTTTTTCCCGATGGCCACCGCCTCTTCATCATCCTTAATGGCCAGCCAGTCAAGGCCGGTCTCCTTATGGATTGCTTCCATCATCGAAAGCCGCGGCCACGGCGGTGTTAAATCAATCTCTGTCCCTTGGTACTCCAGGCGAAGAGTACCCAGAACCTCCCGGGCAACGGTGGAAAAGAGCGCTTCCGCCAGGTCCATCATATCCGAAAGGTCGGCATAGGCCTGGTAAAGTTCGAGCATGGTGAATTCGGGGTTGTGTTTGGTGGAAATCCCTTCGTTCCGGAAACACCGCCCAATCTCATAGACTTTTTCCAGGCCACCTACGATCAAACGCTTGTGGTAAAGCTCCAGGGCAATCCGGAGGTGCAAGTCGAGATCCAAGGCATTATGATGGGTGGTGAAAGGCCGGGCATGGCCCCCGCCGGCAATTACGCTCAGGATAGGGGTTTCCACCTCCAGAAAGCCCTGTTCATCCAGGAAACGCCGGATTGCGGAGATAATGGCGCTACGGCGGCGAAAAACTTCCTGCGTCTCCGGGTTGGCGATCAGGTCCAGGTAGCGTTTGCGGTAACGGAGATCCACGTCCTTTAACCCGTGCCATTTCTCGGGCAAAGGCCGCAGGGCTTTACTGAGGATCTCCCATTCTTTAATCTCTATGGTGATCTCACCCCGGCGGGTCCGGAAGACCGTCCCGTAGACACCAATAATATCACCCAGATCCAGGCCGGTGAAACGCTGGTAAGACTCGTCGCCCAAGGCATCGATCTTGGCATAAACCTGGATTTGCCCGCTTAAATCCAGTAAATGGGCGAAAGAAGCCTTCCCGTGGGCCCGCAAGGACATAATTCGCCCCGCGATCCTGACTTCCCGGTTTTCAACGGCGTCAAAATCCTCAACAGCCGCGAATTCATTGATAATCTCCTGGGCCAGATGGGTACGGGAAAAACGTTTTCCGTACGGATCGATCCCTGCGCGGCGCAGTTCTTCCATTTTTCGCCGCCGGTCTTCCATTTCCCCGGTCCAGGCCGGTGTCTCCCGTAGCTCGTCTTTCATTTCCCATACCCCCTGTTTCCGGCTGTTCTGCCGGCTGGTTATTTGTTTATTTTCTCGACCCGGTAACGCAAAATCCCGGCAGGAACCGTGATTTCCACTTCTTCACCGGCTTTTTTTCCCAGTAAAGCCTGGCCCACCGGGGATTCGTTGGATATTTTATCCTCCGCCGGGTCCGCCTCTGCCGAACTGACAATGGTATAATTGAGCTTTTCCCCGCTTTCCAAGTCTTTTAGTAGTACCCGGGAGCCAAGGCCTACTTGGTCGGTCTGGACATCATTGTCATTAAGAACCCGGGCATTACGCAACATCTTCTCAATGGTCAGGATCCGCCCTTCAATAAATCCCTGTTCATTCTTGGCGTCTTCGTACTCCGAATTGTCCGTAATATCACCAAATTCAATCGCTTGTTTGATCCGCTGGGCTACTTCACGACGACGGACGGTCTTTAAATATTCCAGCTCTTTTTCGAGCTTATTAAGACCGTCAATGGTCAAAACGATTTCTTTATCTCTTAACATGACCACGCTCTCCTTTGCGCTTTAATGCCCAGAAAATAATAACGAACACACCGGTCCGGTAGCCGGGGTGCCCAACAATTTATCTAATTATAACTGAGGGGTTTTCCTGTGTCAAGGAGTCTCGTGGACTCGTCGCTCGTCGCTGGTTGCTCGTCGCTCGTACTTAAAGCATACTGTTGGAAACCGGTATTGCTCGTGTTTAAGTATCCCGTTGGAGTTAAGCACCAAAACCAGGCCAGGGCCCGGCGCTCTACCCCAGCGCGCCGGGGGGCTACCCTTGCCGGATTGCCGGCAGGCTAGCCCGCAATCGCCACTAGCGGCGTTAGGAGCGAGCAGGGCAAGGCGCGAGGGAGGACGGAGCGCAGATAATACTTGGGTATATCGAGCACCGCCCGCACCGAGCAACGCAGCCATGCGACGCTAATAAGGCCGCGTCTGCCGGCAATCCGGCAAAACACCATCAGCCTTTCCCCTATGCCACTCGTTACCCATTGCCCGCATTCAACACCTATTCGCCACGAGCGACGAGAGACGAACAGCCTTATGCTATTCGTCGCCCGTCAATCCTCCTCACCGGCGCAGGCTTGCTCGTATTCATCCAGGATCGCCAGGATTTCCTTTTCCGTACCGGCCCGGTAAAGGTGCTCCCGAACCCGGGCGGCGCCGGGAAAACCCTTGATGTACCAGGCCAAATGTTTGCGCATCTCCCGCACTCCCCGGTCCTCGCCGTAGCAGGCGATCTGTTGCTGCAGGTGAAACCGGGCCAGTCCAAGGCGTTCCCGGCGTAAAGGTTCCGCCGGCAGGGGTTTGCCGGCCAGGGCCGCGACCACCGACCGGATCAGCCAGGGGTTGCCCAATATACCCCGGCCAAGCATAAACCCGGCGCAACCGGTTTTCTCCTTCATCTGCAGGACATCTTCGGCGGAGAAAAGATCCCCGTTGCCGATAACCGGGATGGTGACTGCTTCCTTTACCCGTTTGATCACGCCCCAGTCGGCCCTTCCCTGGTAGAAATCCTCCCGGTAGCGCCCGTGGACCGCCACGGCGGCCGCCCCTGCTTCCTGGCAGAGCCGCGCCAACTGGGGGGCCACTTCCGCCCCTCTTTCCCACCCGGCCCGCATCTTCACGGTCACCGGCCGCCCGGCCGCCTCGACCACGGCGGCGACAACCTCCGCCGCGCGGGGCAGGTCTTTCAGCAGGGCGGCGCCTTCCCCGTTCTTTACCACCTTGGGGACGGGGCAGCCCATGTTAATATCTAAAAAGGCAAAAGGGTAGGCCTGCAGCAACCCGGCGGCCCGGGCCATCAGCCCGGGGTCGGAGCCAAAGAGTTGCATGCTGACCGGCCCTTCTGCCTCTTCTGTCCGCAGGAGTTCCTTTGTCCGCTCGTTACCGTAGAGAAGCGCTTTGTCACTGACCATCTCGCCGCAGACCAGCCCGCAGCCGAACCTCTTGGCGATCTTCCGGAATGGTAAATCCGTCACCCCGGCCATAGGGGCCAGCACCACCGGGTTCTCCAGTTCAACCGGGCCGATTCTCAACTTCACCATCTGTTGTCTCCTCTTCTCTAACACCTTCATCTTCCGGCACTGTCTTGTAATATTATAATGACTTTTTCCTACCGGTGCAAGCAAACCGGGGGATAGGTTACTGTCTAACCTATCTGGCGATAGATACACTCTTTACCCTGTTTGGGTCTGCTGACACCCTTTTTTGATTATCTCCCTGTTTGGTTAGGCTTCTTTGGATCTCTCCCTCCTTATGATCTCTTTTTCTTTTGGGATCTCTCCTTTTTTGGATCTTCCTCTTTGTGTAGATTAGCAGGCGCCGGGGAATCTTATAAGCATGGAAAAACGCTTGGCAATCCTCTGTACTGAAGAAGAGTTTTCTCCCAAAATTCACTTTTTTGATGATCTGGCGCTATTTGAGGAAGAGATCGCCAACAATGCCTGGGATACCTGGCAGGCCTTTGCTCTCCGTCTCCGCGCCGAGGAGTTGGCGCAAAGGCAAGGCGGGGAGGAACTCCTGGTCCTAACGGAGTTGAAGGAGCGCTGGGAACAGGTGGGGTTAATCCCTTACGAGCACCAAATTGCCACAGTCAAGCGGGTAATCAATGAGATGCACGGCCGGGCCATTCTCGCCGATGAGGTGGGACTGGGGAAGACCATTGAGGCGGGGATGATCATCAAAGAATATATTCTCCGCGGGGTGGTAAAGAAGGTCTTGATCCTCACCCCCGCTTCCCTCTGCCGGCAGTGGGCTGCGGAACTGTCACAGAAATTCGCCCTCTACCCGGTAATTGCCCGGGGGCCAATGGACTGGAAACGTTACGACCTGATCGTCTGTTCCCTGGATACCGCAAAAAAAGAGGAGAACCGGCGGGAGTTGCAAGCGATCCCCTTTGATCTGGTGGTCGTGGACGAAGCCCATAAACTGAAGAACCCGGCCACTTTAAACCATGGCTTGGTCTCCGGGTTGAAAAAACGCTTCTTTCTCCTTTTGACCGCCACCCCCTTCCAGAACGACCTGAAGGAACTCTTCAACCTCATCTCCTTGCTCCGCCCCGGCCAATTGGGGAATTACCGCGCTTTCCGCCGGCGCTTTATGAAAGATAAACGGGAGACTCAAAACACCGCCGAGCTTCGTTCTCTCTTGCAGGAGGTGATGATCCGGAACCGGCGCGGTCCCCGGATCCAGTTGCCGCCCAGGCGGGTGGCCACCCTGCCGCTGCTTCCTTCACCGGTGGAGAAAGAATTCTACCAGGCAGTCACCGATTTTGTCCGGCGGGAATATCGCCGCCAACAACAGGCCGCGGTCAACCCCTTAACCCTCTTGACGCTCCAGCGGGAGGTCTGTTCCAGTTCGTTCGCGGCCGCCGGGACCCTTTACAAATTATGCACCAAGAGCGGGGAAACGGATGGGACACGGATCGTGACCTTGCTGGAAAAAGCGGCAGCCTTAAAGGAAAACGCCAAGATGAACCTGGTTGAAGCCATCCTCTCGCAACTGGAAAAGGAGAAGGTCTTGATCTTCACCGAGTTCCGGGCGACGCAACAGTACATCGGTTCCCGCCTGCAGAGGAAGGGCATCCCCGTCCTCAGTTTTGACGGGACGATGTCCGCCAGTAAAAAAGATTTTACTATTCACCGCTTCCGGACCGACCCCCGGTATCCGGTGCTGGTCTGCACCGAGGCGGGGGGGGAAGGGATCAATCTGCAGTTTTGCCGGACGATGATCAATTACGACCTGCCCTGGAACCCGATGCGCCTGGAACAGCGGATTGGCCGCCTCCACCGCCTGGGCCAGACCCGGGAGGTCTATGTCTATAACCTAGTGACCACCGGCACTATTGAGGAGTATCTGTTGCAACTGCTGATTGAAAAGGTCCGTCTCTTTGACCGGGTAATCGGCAATTCCCAGCGGATTATTGATTACTTCACCAAAAGCTCTTTTGAGGCCCGGGTGATGGAGGCGCTGATCAACACAGAGAATGATGCGGAACTCAGCGAAAGGTTTACCGCCCTGGGCGCAGAGATCGAAGAGGAACTCCGGCGGGCGCAAACGGACCGGCCTGCGGGTTTTGCCCTTCTTGATGAATTGAGCACCGGCGAAAATGAACTGCATTGAGCGCCGGAGAAATTAGATTGCATTGAGTACTGGAAAAGACGAATTGAGTTGAACTGCATTGAGCACCGGAAGAGATGAATCCTTGACAGGGGAAAACGCCACGGATATTCGCGGGTTTGTCCTTGAAGCACTAGAGGTCTCGGGGGCAGTCTTTCGCGAGGTCAGCGAGGACCTGATCCTGGCTGAGGTAACTGTAGAGATCCCGCCGCTTTTCTTTGACCCGCCCCGTCTGGAAAAGCAAAGCCTGAATCTGGTCTTTGACCCGGAAACGGCCAGCCGGTACCCTGGGGCGGAATTGGCGACCAAAAACAGCCCGCGCCTGCAGTGGTTTATTGCCGGGTTAAAAAAAAGAGGCCGGCTCACACTACAAACCCTCGTCTCTGACCCGGCCGCCGCCGGGGAAAAGATCCGCGCCCAGTGCCCGGAACTCCCGGCTGGCCAGCCGCACAGTGAGATCTTCCGCCCTTGGCTGTTGGTCAACTACGTGGTCGCCCGCTATGCCGACCAGTTATGGGAGGAACCGGTCAGCCTTGGGATTGATATGAGCAGCGGTGAAATTTTTGAGGGTTTCTTTGCCCTGTTAGAGAAAGCCGGGATGAAACCGGGAGTTCCCGCCGGCCAAATCGCCCGGCAGGTTATTCCGCTGGAAAAAGCCTTCGCTTTGCTCAGGGGCTTTTTGGCGAAGAAGATCGCCGCCGCCGACAGGTCCTGGTATAAAAATGCCCGCCGTTGCTATGAGGAGGAATTATTCTGCCTCTACCGGTATTATCATGAAAAAACCGGGATTTCCAGGCTAAACCCGGAGTTCACCCGGAAGGCGAAGGAACTCTATGAACAGTTCCGTCCCCGCATCGAGGTGCGTCCGGTTAATTTTGGCCTAATCTACCTCCCGGAATTCCTGTACACCACTGAAAAGGGTCGTCTCCGTTTTTGCCCCCTCTTGGGGCGGATTCGCACGGGTACGCGTGAAGAGTTGGCGGGTGGAGAGGCTACTACAGAAATCCCCGAAGCATATGCAGAAAAAAATCCCGAAGAAAAGTCTGCCGGAGAGTCCTCGGTGGAGAGCTGTCCGGGGAAATCCCCGGTAAAAAATCGACCGGGAGAAATCTCCAGTCAGGAGCCTGCTGGAGCAATTCCCGACGAAGAGGTCATATCTCTCCATAATGGTAAAGAATGAGCGCTGCGGTTACCGGTCCGGCGGTTTCTGCCCGCAGAATCCGGGGGCCCAGTGAGACGGGGAGGACATCGCGGTCCATGAAGAACTCCACCTCGTCCCGGGCAAACCCGCCTTCCGGCCCGACGACCAGGATTAACTCTTCAGGCTTGGGAATAGCCGTCAAAACCTGCCGGAGGTTCTTTTCCTGCTCCCCCTCCCAGGCCACCAGGGCCGGAACCCCGGCCGGCCACGGCAGGGTTTCGCTTGTTGCTAGGGGACGGACTGCGGGGATGATCCCCCGCTGGCTTTGTTTCGCCGCTTCCAGGGCAATCCTGGACCAACGGTTTTGCTTCTTGCCGGCCTGGGCCGGTTCCGGCCGCGCCACCGACCGGGAGGAAAGGAAGGGTTGGAAGGCAAAGATACCGACTTCGGTCCCTTTTTGCAGGACCCAATCCATCTTCTCCCCTTTCAAAAGGCTTTGGTAGAGATGGATCTTCAGCGCCGGTTCGCTCTCCTCTTCCTCTTTGGCCAGAACTTCGCCGGTCACCAGTTGCGGGGTGACGGTACGGAGCAGGACCCGGTAGGTATAACCCCGGCCGTCTGCCGCCCGGACCTCCGTCCCCGGCGGCAGACGGAGCACACGAGCGATATGCCTGGCGTCTTCCGGGGTGAAACGGACCATTTCCCCGACAACGCCGGCAGTGGAGGGCAAAAAGAACTTAGGCACGGCCGCAAGCCCTCCCGGCCAAGCAGGCCACCCAGCCTTCTTCAGTTATTTCCTTCTGGTATTCCAAGCCGGCAGCCAGTACCGCTTCTTTCACTTCATGCGCCCGGGAAAAAATAATCCCGGAACCAATAACTCGGCCGCCGGGGTTCAGGAAGCGGGGCAGCCTGGGTAGAACGTCAATAATCGTCTCGGCAATAATATTAATCACCACCAGGTCCGCACCGGGCTCCAGGTTTTCCAGGAGGTTCCCCCGGACCACCCGTACCCGCCCGTTCATTCTGTTGCGCCTAACGTTTCTCCGGGCCTCCTCCACCGCCACCGGATCAAGATCCACCCCGATGACCTGCGCCGCCCCAAGCCCGGCGGCGGCCAAAGCCAAAATGCCGCTGCCGGTACCGATATCGTAGACCGTTTCCCCGCCCCGGATCACCTCTTGTAACAACCGGAGGGAAAGAATTGTACTGGGATGTGTTCCGGTCCCAAAGGCCATCCCGGGATCGATCTTCACCACCACTTGCCCGGGGGCCACCGGCACTTCATGCCAGGGCGCGGTGATGATCAGGGAGTCAATAAACTGCGGCTGGAAATACTTCTTCCAATTCTCCCCCCAGTTTTCCTCTTTGACCCGGCGTAAAAAGACCCGGGTCCGGGGGTACGGTTCGTCCGGCCCCGGGGGAAAATACCGGTCCAAACCGGCCAGGCGCGCTCTTATTCTCCCAACTTTCCGGTCACAACCGTCTTGGAGGGGAAGATATCCGGTCACCCGGTACGAACGGGCGGACGGCCTGTCTTTCCCTGCTGGCGGGTCATGACAAACCACCCCGCCGCAACCGGCCTCAATAAGGATCTCCCCGCTCATCTCGGCCAGGACCGACACGGCCTCTATGGTAATCTCCAGCCAATAACGCTCCATAACTCCTCTTCCTACTCCCCGCCGGCGTTCTGTCGCCCGGCAACGGATTCAACGCCGCAACGGGTTTATTTCTCTCACCATCTTTCCAGTACGGATAACCTCGGCAATTTTATAGACGCCCAGGGTACGGCCGTACAAAAACCCATCCCATGCCATCAAGGTGAAACGGCCTTCTTCCAGAAGTTCAAAGATCCAGTCGCCGCAGTGTTTCGGGTTTTGCTGCGGGAAGCCGGCGCCAATCTCCATCAGCCATTGCTGGTTATAGACCTCATGGGGAC
>FZPS01000220.1_pt230 | contig 15981 bp, 19 predicted proteins | sample 1817821 | NCBI WGS metagenome assembly FZPS01 (sample SAMEA104158645, study PRJEB21678) | metagenome | place: Germany | collected 2015-04-21
GTGCAGATACTAAGCTTATTAATAAGCAACTTATTCCTCGAGTTATTACAACTTCTTATCCTGATTTAACACAAGAAGAAATTGAAGAGGTTCGTCAGCATGTTGTGGTGGATTTGAACCTTTCAAATGCTAAAAAAGATCCAGAGAATAAACAACTTCTTAAAATGGCTGATAAATTTATCAATATTGATGATTTATCAATAGATTTAATTGACCAAGTGAATCCATTCCAATCAGCATACGAAGTCATTTCACGTGATGTTGATTCTAAAACGCTTCAGCTAATTGAAAGAGCTTTTGATGCTAAAAAATATGAGTTTACCAACGACGAACTTCGAATGCTCTATCCTCAAATCAAAGCGTTTAAAACTGAATTTGGTAGACCACCTAAAAAAGATTCTAAAGATATAGGCGAGCAGCGTTTATATTACGCATTGGTAACGTTAGCTCGATTAAGACAGGAGAGAAGTAGTTGATTGAAAATTTCGCAACACTAGAAGATATTTTTGCAGATAGTTCATTTGATGAACTTGTGAAAGAAATTCGTCCGAAGAAAATTGAAAGACTTGATCCTGATATTGAAAAATTTCAAGAAATTGTTGAATGGGTCAGGGAGAATGGCAAAGAACCAACCAAGTCGCGTAATATGAAAGAACGAAAATTATATTCACGACTCAAAGGCATTCGAAATAAACCTGAAGACTGGTCAAAATACCTAAACTATGATGTTTTTGGATTACTGAAAAAGTAATCTTTTGACAGATGATTATCATTTTGATACACTAAAAACACAAAAAATGGAGCTAGATAATTATCCAGCTCCATCGTAGAGCCATTTCGGTGGTTTACAGTTTTAAGTACAAAATACCGTCAGCTGTCCCAAAGCAATGACGGTATTTTATTTGTCTTTAAGTGTTATGATGACTATTACTAAGCCAATCAAGTCTACAAGAAACTTGCAAAAGCAATCATGACTAGTAGTGCATCAGCAACAGACAAAAATGTTCCTCTTTTCCAACAGATTTTGTGTCTATTATCATAGGCACCACCTCCTAGGAAGTATTGGAACCACCGTCGTAGCTTCTCTACACTGAATAATTCGATTTTTAGTTTGAAAATCTATTAGAAGGAGGATTTTATGTTCGATGATTTAGATGATATTTTATCTGATGACAGCCTTTTTGAAGATCTAGAATTAGATAGTAAACTTTTTGATTCAAAAAGATATAAAAGAACTGTTAGTGTCAAAACCAAGTCTCATCAGCGTAAATCTATGGGAAATCATTTTAGTTATTATAAAAATCTTTTTATGGCTGTTAGGGCTGATTTGGCAGATGGTAGTCGTCAAATACGTAATATTTCAGATGTTGAAATTAGTCAAAAGAGTCCGATTAAACAAGGAAATTTCTATATTGATAATGGTGTAATGCTGTACGTGGATAAAATTTATAATCCTGAGACAGGTCAAGAAGTATCAGAAAGTACAGACAGAAAGTACAAAGTTCATACAGTGTATGAAAATGGTACTGAAAACTTTATTTGGCTTCTTAGTTTAGTATCTTCTCTTTATGATAAAAAAAGAAATGGTCGTTTGGTAACTGAAAAAATTGATGATTTAGAATTAATGGGTGAGAAACGTATCACAACAGGATATATTTACGTTGTTAAATATGCTGGAAAAGATGAACGTTTCTTAAAAATGGAAAATCTTTATAAGATTGGCTACGCAAAAGATATTACAAAGAGATTAGCAAATACTGAAAATGAATCAACCTATCTCTATTCACCAGTTAAGCTAGTGACAAGTTATGAAATTCAGAATATAGATGCCAGAAAAGTTGAAACTTACCTGCATCATGCTCTGGCTGATAAGCGTTTAGAGCTTTCTCTTATATCAGCATCAGGAAAAGAAATTACAGTCAATGAATGGTTTGCTGTCAGTTTGGACGAAGTATCAAAATTAGTTCAAGAAATGGTTGTTCAGCTTCAAATGGACAATTAACAAATTGATATTTTTAGTGTTTCTCATTATACCTAAGTATGCTATAATAGTAGAACTGTTAAAATCGTAGTTTAGGAGCACAACATGACTATCACTGGTATCGTTGCTGAGTTTAATCCTTTTCATAATGGGCATTGTTATTTGTTGTCGCAGGCTGAGGGTGTGAAGATTGTTGCCATGTCTGGGAATTTTGTGCAGCGTGGTGAGCCTGCGGTTGTGGACAAATGGACTCGCGCGGAAATGGCTCTGAAATGCGGTGCTGATTTGGTAGTTGAGCTGCCATTTTTGGTGGCTGTTCAGTCAGCGGACTACTTTGCGCAGGGTGCGGTGGACATCTTAGAGCGCCTTGGTGTGGATAACTTGGCATTTGGAACGGAAGAAACTCTGGATTATCAACACTTTTCACAGATTTATGCGGATAATCAACAGAAAATGGTGGATTACTTGCAAAATTTGCCTGATAATTTGTCTTATCCACAGAAAACGCAGAAAATGTGGGAGACATTTGCTGGTGTCAACTTCACAGGTAACACGCCAAATCATATTTTGGGGCTTTCTTATGCCAAAGCTTGCGCTGGAAAACCAATCAAGCTTAGCCCAATCATGCGTCAGGGAGCTGGTTATCACTCGCTTGAGACTGATGTCGCATTTGCTTCCGCGACAAATCTGCGTATCCACAGGCAAGACAAAGATTTTGTGGACAAATTCATGCCGCAAGCTGACCTTTTCCTAGGCGCTCCTCAGGTGACTTGGGATGATTATTTCCAATTTCTCAAGTATCAAATTGTGACAAACCCTGATTTGACAGGGATTTTCCAGGTAAATGAAGAGTTAGCCAGCCGTATCCGCTCTGCTATTCGGAGCGTAGCGACTGTGGAAGAATTGGTGGATAAAGTCGCCACGAAACGCTACACGAAGGCTCGAATCCGTCGCATTTTGGCTTACATCTTGGTCGGAGCTGTGGAAAAGCCCTTGCCAGAAGCGGTACATGTGCTCGGATTTACCGAAAAAGGGCAAAAACACCTTAAAACGGTGAAAAAGTCTGTGGATATCGTCGCTCGAATCGGTGCAAAACCGTGGGACGCGGTAACCCAACAAGCCGACCAAGTCTATCAACTTGGAAATTCACAGATTCAAGAACAAACTTGGGGAAAAGTTCCAGTGAGAATTAATAAGTAAACGTTTACAAATAAAAAACTTCATTTTTTCTCTTGACCCTAACGTAACGTTATAGTCTATACTTATCATCGAGAGGAGCTAGTACATGAAAACAGTAAAAGAGATGAGTCAGATATCAGGCATTAGCGTGCGTACCTTGCACTATTATGACCAGATTGGTCTTTTAAAACCATCCTTTATCGGAGAAAATGGCTACCGCTTTTATGATAAGCAAGCCTTTGAACGCTTGCAAGAAATCCTTTTGTTTCGTGAGCTAGAATTTCCTCTTAAAAAAATAAAGGAAATCCTGTCGGACCCAAGCTATAACAAAGAAGAAGTTTTATCTGAGCAGATAAAATGGCTCGAGTTGAAAAAAGAGCATTTGGAAAAGGTTATTTCTCATGCTAAGTCCTTACAGGAAAATGGAGAAAACATGATGACATTCACAGCTTATGACAAGTCGGATTTGGAAGCTTTCCAAAAAGAAGCTAAAGAACATTGGGGAACAACGGAAGCTTATCAAGCATTTGAAAAAAATCCACAGACTGATTTTTCGGTCATTACGGAAGAAATGGCAGCGATAATGAGAGACTTTGCAAAGCTAAAAGAGCATTCTCTTTCTGATAGCAAGGTTCAAAAACAAGTTGAAACTTTACAAAGCTATATTAGTGAGCATTTTTACCCATGTGATATGGAGATTTTATCAGGTCTGGGGCAAATGTATATTGAGGATAATCGTTTCACAGCTTTTATCGATAAAGCGGCAGGTCAAGGGACAGCTAGTTTTGTCAGTTCTGCCATTGCAGAATATGTCAAAAATAATGGATAATTTATCAGTAGCCCAAGCTTTTTAAAAGCTTGGGTTTTCATTTTCTAAAAAATGGATTTAATTAGAGAAGAATGGAAGTAGCATTATAACAGCAATAATGTAATAAAACACCGATCCCCATTTTACACAGCCTTGTCAAAGTGCTATAATAAGAAGGATTACGAATTTAGCTTTTGCTAGTTCAGTAGTTTGATATTTGGCTATTTTGTAGCCAATCATTAATTATGCTAAAACAAATAATAATCTTTACAAAGGAGAATACCCATGGGACGTAAGTGGGCCAATATTGTTGCCAAAAAAACTGCCAAAGATGGTGCTAACTCAAAAGTTTACGCTAAATTTGGTGTTGAAATCTATGTTGCTGCTAAAAAAGGTGAACCAGATCCAGAATCAAACTCAGCTTTGAAATTTGTACTTGAACGTGCAAAACAAGCGCAAGTACCAAAACACGTTATCGACCGCGCTATCGATAAAGCAAAAGGTAATACAGACGAAACTTTCGTTGAAGGTCGTTACGAAGGGTTTGGACCAAACGGTTCAATGATTATCGTTGATACTTTGACAAGTAACGTTAACCGTACTGCTGCTAACTTGCGTACTGCATTTGGTAAAAACGGTGGTAACATGGGAGCATCTGGTTCAGTTTCTTACATGTTCGACAAAAAAGGTGTTATTGTCTTTGACGGTGACGATGCAGACAGCATTTTTGAACAATTGCTAGAAGCTGATGTTGATGTTGAAGATGTTGAAGCAGAAGATGGAGTAGTGACTGTCTACACAGCTCCAACTGACCTTCACAAAGGTATCGAAGCTTTGCGTGCTAATGGCATCGAAGAATTCAAAGTTACTGAACTTGAAATGATTCCTCAATCAGAAGTAACTCTTGAAGGTGAAGACCTTGAAACATTTGAAAAACTTGTTGACGCTCTTGAAGATGACGAAGACGTTCAAAAAGTTTACCACAACGTATCTGATTTCTAATCTGATATTATAGTGAAAGAAGTGCTCAGCCGAAAGGCTGGGTGCTTTTTGTTATAGTTTCAACCTATCTCCTTGATAAAAAATAACTATTGGCAATCAAGTCGCAATTGTTTTACAATAAAGCTTAATTATACTGAAAGTGAGGTCTTCCTATGGAGAAAGTTGTTGTTGGCATTTCGGGAAATATCAAAGAACTTCCTGCACGGTCTGGTTTGCCCTATGATGTGGTTTCACGGCGTTTGTCTGATGGCGTCAAAGAAGCTGGCGGTCTTCCGATTGTTATTCCTGTTGCTAGTCCAGACTTGGCTAAAGATTACATCGACATGATTGATAAACTAATCCTATCAGGTGGTCAAAACGTTACTCCAAAATTTTATGGTGAAAGTAAAACCATTGATAGTGATAATTACAGCTTGGAGCGTGATGAGTTTGAACTGGCTTTGATAAATGAGGCTCTTAAGCAAAATAAACCGATTTTTGCAGTCTGCCGTGGCATGCAGCTGCTAAACGTTGCTTTGGGTGGTACTTTGAATCAAAAGGTTGAGCATCACTGGCAAGAGGAATTTTCTGGGACATCTCAAAAGGTGGAAATTTTGCCTGACAGCCGCGTCAGCAAGCTCCTTTCGACAGGTTCTTGGGTCAATTCATTCCACCAGCAAAGTGTGAAAGAGTTGGCACCTAGTTTGATTGCGACAGCGCGTGACCCGCGTGATGGGACAATCGAAGCCTATGAGAGCAAAGATGGCGCACCGATTTTAGGCTTTCAATGGCACCCAGAATTGCTTTTAGAAAAAGCAGAGAGTCGTAGGATTTTTAGCTATTTAGTTGAGCAGCTTTAGTGAGTATAGGAGATTAGAAGTATGATGAAGAAAAGTTTATTAGGATTAGCACTACTATTGAGTATAGGTCTAGCAGTTAATGTTGAAGCAGCTGAGCACAAAGCTGTTGTGGCAACGGCAGGAGATATTAAGCCTTTTTCTTATCAAGATAAAAAAGGTAATTTAACAGGATATGACATCGAAGTTATCAATCAAGCCAGTAAATACATTGACGGTTATGAGTTTACTTTTAAAAAGACAGCTTGGGATTCTATTTTTGTTGGCTTAGATAGCGATATTTATCAAGTGGCTGCCAATAATCTGTCTTACACGAAAGAACGTGCGAGCAAATATCTTTATTCTGTACCAATTGCCAAAAATCCGCTGGTGCTAGTCACTAAGGATGGTTCTGACATTAAGTCACCCAAGATGATACGGGAACATCAACAGTAAAATTTGTTGATGATTGGAATAAGAAACACAGTGATTCGCCATCAACAATTGATTATTCAGGTGAGGATGTTACAAAACGCTTATTAGACTTGGATAGTGGAGAGTTTGACTATTTAATTTTTGATAAAATATCCGTTGAGACGATTATCAAGCAAAAGAAACTCGACTTGACTGTTACTGATTTAAAAACAGATGATAATCCAAATAATTATATTATTTTCTCAAATGACAGCAAGAAGTTGAAGTTAAAATTTGATAAAGCAGTGAAAAAACTTTATGATAAGGGTGTCTTAGAGACGTTAAGTCAAAAATATTTAGGTGGTAGTTACTTACCAGATAAGCAAGCGGTAGAGGAGTCAAAATGACATCAGATTTTTATGCTAAATTAGCAGCGGTTCGTCGTAGAATTCATGCACATCCAGAAATTTCGGAGAATGAATTTGAGACGACTGCTTTTTTGAAGGAGTATATTTCAAAGTTGGGCATTCGTATCCTTGAGACGGATTTGCCAACGGGATTTATTGCGGAGATTGGGCATGGTAAGCCCGTTATTGCTTTGCGTGCAGATATTGATGCTCTTCCTATCAAAGAGAAGAATACCTTTGATTATGCCAGCCAGAACGGCGCTATGCACGCTTGTGGGCATGATTTCCACCAGACAAGTCTTCTTGGTGCTGCTGAGATTTTAAAAGCAAAAGAAGAGCAGCTAAAAGGAACTGTGCGCTTGATTTTTCAGCCAGCTGAAGAAGTGTCAGTTGGTGCGTATCAAGTGATTGAAGCTGGCGGTCTTAAGGATGTTTCAGCTATTATTGGTTATCATAATTATCCTCATTTGAAACCTGGAGAAATCGGGCTGCGCTCGAAAGCTATCATGGCAGCCGTCGATAAGTTTAAAGTCACTGTTAGTGGGGTGAGCGGGCATGCTGCGCGTCCAGATTTTGGGACAGATACGGTCTTGGCCATTACAACTATTGTCAATAATCTTCAGGCGATTGTCAGCCGTACGGTATCGCCTTTTGAGCCTGCAGTCTTGTCAGTGACACACATTGATGTGGGCAGCGCGTGGAATGTCATGCCAGAATCAGGTTATTTTGAAGGGACAATGCGCTCATTTTCTGCGGAGACACGTCAGCATTTGCGTGAGTCATTCACTAAAATTATCGAAAATACAGCTGACCAATTTGCGGCTCAAGTATCGATTGAATGGGGCAAAACGCCGACATTAACTTTTAATGATGAAGAGTTAACCCCCTTAATTGCTAAAAATTCTGAGCGATTTGCCAAGGTTTTAGAAGTTGAACCTCTGACCATTGGTGAGGACTTTGCGGCTTATCAGGAGAAAATTCCAGGGGTTTTTGCTTTGATTGGAAGTAATGGCGATGAAAATGCGGCAGGGCTTCACCAAGATACTTTTACGGTCAAAGACGAAGCACTCAAAACAGCCGTGCAGTATTTTGTTGAGAATGCTATTTACTTGCTCGATTATTTTGCGAAGGATAAATACTAGCTGGGTGATAAGATTTCTTTATCGCGGTGATAGAATTTAAGTATTTGTTAAGAAGTCGCTTGGATGTTAAGATGTAAGCAACTCTTAAAGAAGGTAGGAAACGATATGACGATTATGAAAAAAATGCTAGGAATAACAGGACTAGCTCTCGTCTCAGCAACGCTTCTTGCAGCTTGCTCATCAAAGTCATCATCAGATGCATCATCTGATAAGAAAGAGCTGACTTTTGCGACAGTTGGAACGACAGCACCTTTCTCTTACGAAGAATCAGGTAAACTAACTGGTTATGATATCGAGGTGGCAAAAGCTGTCTTCAAAGATTCTGATAAGTACAAAGTGACTTTCAAGAAGACAGAGTGGTCATCTATTTTCACAGGACTTGATTCTGGGAAATATCAGCTTGGCGGCAATAATATCAGTTATACCAAAGAACGTTCAGCAAAATACCTTTATTCTTATCCAATCGGGTCAACACCATCAGTTTTGGTAGTGCCAAAAGACTCAGATATTGCTTCATACGATGATATTGCAGGACATTCAACACAAGTGGTTCAAGGAACAACAACAGCAGCACAGCTTGAAAAATTTAACACTGAGAATAATAGCAAACCTGTTGACCTCAACTACACTAACGAAAACATTACTCAAGTTTTGACAAATCTGAATGATGGTAAGTTTGATTTCAAGATTTTTGATGCTCCTACGGTAAATACCATTATTAAAAATCAAAAATTGAATAATTTGAAAACTATCGAGTTGAAATCTGATGAACAACCATTCATTTATTTCATTTTTGGGCAAGATCAAAAAGATTTGCAAAGCTTTGTTAATAAACGTTTGAAGACCTTGCAAAAGGATGGGACTTTGTCAGACTTGGCACAGAAATATCTTGGCGGAGATTATGTCCCAAACGCGAAAGACTTGACGGTTCCATCAGAAAAATAATTTAGTTATAGTTTAAAACTATAACTAAACCTTGATTTTAACAATTTGAAACCTATAACTAATTAGGTTAGAATGAAATCACGAGTTAAAGGAGAGAGGAAATAGATATGAAATTAAAAAAATTACTTGGATTGGCTAGCGTAGCTCTTGCCTCAACACTTTTATTGGCAGCATGTGGTGGTTCAAAATCAGCTTCAAATGATTCAAAACTTAAAGTTGGTATCATGACTTTGGATGATGCAACTGAACCACTTTGGGATAAAGTCAAAGAATTGGCTAAAGACAAAGGCGTGGAAATCGAATTGGTTGAGTTCACTGATTACAACCAACCAAACGAAGCTCTTCAAAATGGTGAAGTTGACGTCAATGCCTTCCAACACAAATATTTTTTGAACAACTGGAACTCTGAAAACAAAGGAACTTTGGTAGAAGCCGCTGACACACTTCTTAGCCCAATCCGTATCTTCTCAGGTACAGAAAATGGCAAAGCTAAATACACTGATGTCAAAGACATTCCTAACAAAGCAACTATCTCAGTTCCAAATGATGCTTCAAACGAAAGCCGTGCTCTTTACCTTCTTCAATCAGCAGGTTTGATTAAATTGGACGTTAATGGTGATGAATTAGCAACAATCAAAAACATTTCATCAAATCCTAAAGATTTAGATATCAAAGAAGTTGATGCTGCACAAACGGCTTCAACATTGTCATCAGTCGATGCCGCTATCGTTAACAACTCTTACGCTCAAGCAGCAAAAGTTGATTACAAAACAACACTTTACAAAGAAGCAGTTGACAAAAACTCAGATCAATGGGTCAACGTTATTGCAGCTCAAAAAGATTGGAAGAAATCTGACAAAGCTAAAGCTATCAAGACTTTGATTTCAGTTTACCAAACTGACGAAGTTGGTAAAGTCATCCAAGATGCTTCAAATAACGTTGATATCCCAGCATGGAAGGGTGCAAAAGTTTCTTCTAAAGACTAAAGGATTTTATTGAAGATTTAGAGCTGGCGTGTGTGAAACACGCCATTCTCTATTTTTAAAAACAACAGAATATGGTAGAATATGATGTTGGAAAGTTTTGAAAATTGTTTTAAAATGATAGAATTGATAAAACAATAAGTGAGTAAATCTTGAGGAGTTGAGTAAGAGTTATGACAAAACCGATTATTAATTTAGAGCATATCGATATTACTTTTCGCCAGAAAAAACGTGTGATTGAAGCGGTAAAAGATGTTTCAATTGCGATTAATAAAGGCGATATTTATGGAATTGTTGGGTATTCTGGTGCCGGAAAATCAACTTTGGTACGTACGATTAATTTGTTACAAGCCCCAACAGCAGGAAAAATCACCATTGGTGATGATGTGACATTTGCGGATGGAAAAGTTCAATTAAAAGGAGCTTCCCTTCGTCAAAAACGTCAAAAAATTGGGATGATTTTCCAACACTTTAATTTGATGGCACAAAAAACAGCGCGCCAAAATGTAGCATTTGCTCTTCGTCATTCAAAATTAAGCAAAGAAGAAAAAGATCAAAAAGTTGCTGAATTGTTGGAATTGGTAGGTCTAGCCGATCGAGCTGAAAACTATCCATCACAATTATCAGGTGGTCAAAAACAACGTGTGGCGATTGCGCGTGCGCTTGCTAATGACCCAGAAATTTTGATTTCTGATGAATCAACATCAGCTCTTGACCCAAAAACAACCAAACAAATTTTGGCACTATTGCAAGAATTGAACCAAAAACTTGGTTTGACAGTGGTTATGATTACTCACGAAATGCAAATTGTGAAAGACATCTGCCACCGTGTCGCTGTCATGCAAAATGGTCGCTTGATTGAAGAAGGATCAGTTCTAGACATCTTCTCAAATCCTAAAGAACCATTAACACAAGAATTTATTAAAACAGCAACTGGTATTGAAGATGCCTTGGTTAAAATTGAAAAACAAGCTATTGTACAAAATCTGCCAAAAGATGATTTGCTTGTTCAATTGAAGTACGCTGGAACATCAACTGATGAACCAATTCTTAACCAAATCTACAAACAATTCGAGGTTACAGCCAATATTCTTTACGGAAATATTGAAATCTTAGATGATACACCAGTTGGTGAGATGATTGTTGTCTTGTCTGGTGAAGCCTTTGCACTGGCGGGTGCGCAAGAAGCTATTGTTGCTGCTGGAATCGAATTAACAGTATTGAAACGAGGTGCCTAAATGATTGAATGGATTTCTACAAATATGCCTGATGTTTACCGCATTGGCTGGGAAGGGACAAATTCTTGGTCAGATGCCTTTTCAGCAACTATTTACATGACAGCTTGGTCTTTTGTTATTGGTGGTCTTTTAGGACTTGTTATGGGCTTGTTTTTGGTTCTAACAGGACCAAATGGCGTTTTGAGCAATCGTTTTGGTTTTAAAATTTTGGATATTTTCACGTCAATTGTTCGTGCCATTCCATTTATCATCTTGCTTGCGATTTTAAAAGGTTTCACTTATGCTCTTGTTGGAACTAACCTTGGTAAAACAGCTGCTTTGATTCCTTTGTCAGCAGCGACATTTGCCTTTTATGCTCGTCAAGTCCAAGTAGTCTTTTCTGAAATGGACAAAGGAGTTATCGAAGCGGCACAAGCTTCAGGTGCGACACTTTGGGATATCGTCAAGATTTACCTTAGCGAAGGTTTGCCAGAATTGATTCGTGTGTCAACTGTGACTCTTATCTCACTCATCGGTGAAACAGCAATGGCTGGTGCCATCGGTGCTGGTGGTCTTGGTTATATTGCTATTTACTACGGATACAACCGTTCAGCAACGGATGTCACAATTATCGCGACACTATGTATTTTGGTTCTTGTCTTTATCATCCAATTTGTCGGTGATTTCTTAACTAAAAAACTTAGTCACAAATAAATCTAAAAAAGAGGCTCACATTTGTGAGTCTCTTTTTAGATTAACTTTTTAAGGTTTTTCAGGGAGATTTTTGAAATCTATTTTCTCTAATTGCTGGTCCATATTCTCAATCAGGTTTGCTAGGTTAATGGCTTTTAGAGAGGCATTGAAACTTTCTTGAATCTTGTCAATGCGTGGTTGTAAGACTGAATTAACCACACGACCAACAGGACAATTTGGATTGGTATCATCACTAGCTTTGAAAATCGGTTTATTCTTATCTTCGACGGCTTGGAAGATATCCCAAAGTGTTAGTTCTTCAGGTTTCTTTGTTAAATGAGCTCCGCCAACACCAGCCTCGACTTTGACTAAGTCAGCTTTTTGCAATTTTCCTAGCAAGTTACGCACAATAACAGGGTTAGTCTGGATACTTTTAGCTAGAAAAGTAGAAGTCACTTTTGCTTCATTTTCAAAATGATAAATGGCTAACAGAATATGAACGGAAGTTGCTAGTCGAGTTGAATAGGGCATTTTTTCTCCTTATGGGAATTTAGTTAAGCTCATTATAGCATATTTGAGTTGTCATTAAAAAAGTTACAACTTTTTGTTGTAACTCTTGACATTACATCGAGATAAAGGTATATTAAAAGTGTAGTTGTAACAAAATGTATTACAACGAAGAAAATAATTTTTTCGGAGGAATTCTTATGAAAATTGCAGTCGTTGCCGCAAATGGTAAAGCAGGTCGATTAATTGTTGAAGAAGCTCTTAATCGTGGCCATGATGTCACAGCAGTTGTTCGTAGTTCAAATAAATCAAAAGCTCAAAAAGTTATTGAAAAGGACTTGTTTGATTTAACAAAAGAAGATTTGGCAGGATTTGATGTTGTGGTTGATGCTGTTGGATATTGGAAAGAAGACCAGCTTCATCTTCACAGCGATTCGCAAAAACATTTGGCTGATTTGCTTTCAGGTACTGACACACGTTTGATGATTGTCGGTGGTGCTGGTAGTCTTTATGTTAACCCAGAGCACACGGTGCAATTGGTTGACACACCAGAATTTCCAGAAGCATTTAGACCACTTGCTAGTGCTCAACGTCAGTCCTTAGCAGAAATCCGTGAACGTCATGATGTCAAATGGACTTTCATCAGTCCAGCCATTGATTTCCAAGCAGATGAAAAACGCACAGGAGAATACATTCTTGCTGGTGAAGAATTGACATTCAATGATAAGGGTGAAAGTATTATTAGCTATGCAGATTATGCTCTTGGATTTGTTGATGAGATTGAAAATGCCAAACACATTCAAGAACGTATTAGTTTACTTGGAAAATAAACAACAAAAAAGCCAACCCTCGTTATGAAGGTTGGTTTTGCTATTATTAAGCTTTTTTAGTCTTGTGTAGGATAAATCCAACAATGAATCCAACGATGGCAAAGCTAATCCATTCAAGAGAGAATTGTCCAAGTGGAACGAATCCATTGAAGAAATTAACAAGGCTTGCTGGTAGGCTGAAAAGTCCAGTCATTTTAGCAAGTGTTGAGAGGGCATCGTAAAGAGCAGGAATGGCTGCAAAGCCAATTGTAATTTGGTAAACGATGCGATCTTTCTTGAAGAATTTTGATAGCAAGGCTAAGAAGATAATAACGACTGTTAATGGATAGAGCAAGTAAAGTACTGGAAGTGACCACTTAATCAATTCAGAAAGGCCACCGAAGTAGAAGAATAGTGCAATCAAAGTGAAGAGAGTTGCCCAAGAAACGTGAGAAACTTTTGGTTGCAATTTGTGGAAATACTCTGCACAGGCAGTAATCAAACCAGTTGCTGTTGTTAAGCAAGCAAGGAAAATAGCTGCAGCAAGGATGATTTGTCCGATACTTCCAAGATAGAAGTGAGCTGCTTGTCCAAGGATGTTACCACCATCGATTGCTTCACCTTTAAACATAAAGTGTCCGTTAGAAAAATCAAAGAGATTTTGTGATGAAGCTCCGATACGAGCTACAAAGATATAAATAAGAGCAAGTAGTACAGTAGCAATTAATCCTGATTTGAAAGTAAGTGTAGCAACTTCAGCTTTTCCTTTTGCTCCGTGTGATTTGCTAGCATCGATAACAATAATGGCAAAAGCAAGGGAAGCAAGAGCGTCCATTGTACCATATCCTTGAATGAGCCCCGCAACAAAAGGTACATCTTTAAAGGCATTACTAATATCATTAGCGGCGTTATAAGCAGTACCAATGTCACCGGCTGGTTTGATAAAGGAAGCAATCACCAAGATTGCAAGAATGATAAGAAGCGCAGGTGTCAAATATTTCCCAATGCGGTCAGCAATTTTGCTTGGTTTAATGGCTAAAATGTAAGAAAGACCAAAAAAGAACAAACCGTAAGCAATTTTTACGCTAATGCTATCACCTAAAATTGGTTGGATCCCAATCGAAAATGACGTAGCACCTGTCCTTGGAATCGCAAAGAAAGGTCCAATTGACAAATAGAGGGCAATTGAAAATAACAAGGCATAATGGCGCGAAACAGGGCGTGCAAAATCCTCGACGTCGCTGGCACCAGAATAAGCAACAGCAACAACTCCAAGCAATGGCAGGGTGACGCCTGTCAAGCAGAAGCCAAGAATAGCCAATGCTAAGTTACTTCCAGAATAAATGCCTAAAAAGGCAGGGTAAATAAGGTTACCCGCTCCAAAAAATAGAGCAAATAACATGAAACCGATAATGACATAAATATTTTTAAAAGGTTTCATATGTCCTCCTAATAATGAAAAATGCTTACAATTACTTTTCAATTGAGTAAAATTGTATGACAATTATTATAGCGAACAGACAAGCTGTCGTCAATAGAAGAAAGGTTCAAAAATTATAAACAAATTCTCATAAAAAACTGACAAGCTGTGTCCTAAAGCTATAAAATGCGCTAAATAATATCATAAAAAGTATCATCAAAAAATTTAAATTGTGAAAAAATTTGGAAAATAGTGTATTTAAGCGCTATCATTTAACAAATCTTGTGTGAGGATGTTTGACGAAGTGGCAGTTTTGTATTATTATAAAAAAGTTATTACGATATAAGGAGTTACTATGAGACATTTTATTAGCGTTTGGAATAGGACTAGTCTAATCAAACGTATTATTATCGGAGTTATCCTTGGTTTAATTCTGGGAGTAGCCTTTCCAAAATTATCAGGAATTGGTATTTTAGGAGATTTATTTGTAGGTGGTCTTAAAGCTGTAGCACCATTATTGGTTTTTGTTTTGGTTGCCAATGCTTTATCACAACATGAAAAAGGACAAAAGACCAATATGTCAACGGTTGTCGGCCTTTATCTTGTTGGGACACTAGCTGCGGCGATAGTGGCAATATTAGTTAACTACATTTTCCCGTTGAAATTGACATTAGACAATGTAGCAGAATCGGATTTATCAGCACCAGAAGGGGTAGCAGAAGTTTTCAAAGACCTCTTGCTCAAAGTTGTGGATAACCCTGTTAATGCTATCGCATCTGCTAACTATATCGGAGTGCTAGCGTGGGCGGTTGTCTTTGGGCTTGCAATGCGCAATGCTAGCCAACAAACGAAAGACTTACTACAAACCATGACAGAAGTAACGTCGCAGGTTGTGCGTTGGATTATTAATTTAGCACCATTTGGTATTTTAGGTTTGGTCTTTAACGCCATTTCTGATAATGGTATTGGTATTCTGACTAATTATGGTTTCTTGATTGTAACTCTAGTTGGAACAATGCTTTTTGTGGCTCTGGTGGTCAATCCATTAATTGCATTTGTGATGATTCGTCAAAATCCTTACCCACTTGTTCTTCGTTGTTTGAAAGAATCTGGTTTGACAGCCTTCTTTACGCGTAGTTCAGCGGCAAATATCCCTGTCAATATGAAACTTTGTGAAGATTTAGGCTTGAATAAAGACACTTATTCGGTATCTATTCCTCTCGGAGCGACAATCAATATGGCTGGCGCAGCGATTACGATTAACGTCCTAACACTTGCTGCGGTTAACACTCTTGGAATTAGTGTTGATTTTCCAACAGCTTTCTTATTGAGTGTGATTTCAGCGGTATCTGCTTGTGGTGCTTCTGGTGTGGCAGGGGGGTCTCTCCTATTGATTCCAGTTGCATGTAGTTTATTTGGCATTTCAAATGAGATTGCTATGCAAGTTGTTGGTGTTGGGTTTATCGTTGGTGTTGTCCAAGATTCTTGTGAAACAGCGCTTAACTCATCAACGGACGTTCTTTTTACAGCGGTAGCTGAAAAATCTGTCTGGGGTAAAAAGAAAAAAGTTAATTAATACTAGATAGCTGGGCGAAAGCTCGGCTATTTTGTATATAAAGCCCTTTTATGACTAGTTCAAATAAATAAGCGTCTTTAAAA
>FZPS01000186.1_pt365 | contig 15978 bp, 14 predicted proteins | sample 1817821 | NCBI WGS metagenome assembly FZPS01 (sample SAMEA104158645, study PRJEB21678) | metagenome | place: Germany | collected 2015-04-21
ATTAAATATAATGTTTATCAATAAAGAAAATAAACAAAGAATGTAAAATACAAATCCAACTTGTTTAATTAAAACTAGAAATGATAAAGATAAAGCTAAAATAATAAGATCGCTAGTATTAAATGTTTTCTTAAATGTTTGATATAAAGAATAAGAAATTGCTAAACTAAGTAATACATCTGTATATATAGTTTGATAAAAAAGAAATGATAAATCTTTAAATATACAAGTTGTAACAAATATAATAGCTAATTTCAAATAATTTTTTTTATTATCAAAAACTGGTGTTAAAAAGGATATTCCTAAAAATGTGGTTGCTCTTATTAAATAAGCCTCAGAATAGCTTCCTATTATTTTTACCCACATTATTTCATAAAGGGTAGCTAATGGTGGATAATCCTTATGAATTGAAAGTATTGATTCTTCAACACTATAAAATGTATCTAATCTTAAAGATTCTTTTACCATTATTCCCCAATGAGAATAATCATCCCACCCATGGAAACCCTTATTAAAGCTTATTAAAACAACTAAAAAATAAATTACTATAATCCATATATTATCTTTATCCATCCACCTTTTTAATAAGTCTTTATCTTTTTTTATAAAACAATATATCAAAGATATTATTCCAATAAAAATGCTTATATAAAAAGCCATGCTTATCTTAGTAAATAAGCTAAAAATGTATACAACTAAAATCGAAATAATTATTGATACAGGTAATAAAGTAATAACCTTTTTATCTTTAAAAATTATTGAAGTTAATACCAAATATAAAATTGTATAGATTAAAGGTAATAATAATCCCATATTAATTACCCTTAGACCATTCTAACCAATCATAATGCATTTCAAATACTCTATAAGGTCCTATTTCTAATACTTTATCACCACAATATCCAATACCATTTTCAAGTTCCATATTGTATTGTGCATCTAAAATTACATATTCAACATTTTTCTCTTGGGCAAGCTCACAAGCGTTTATATAATCTCCTTCTATTTTTTCAAGACCAGGTTCATACCTATAAAACACTCTTTGAAACTCTGCTTCATTTGACTTTTCATCACCATAGCTATAAAGATTATTTTTTACATTTTTAATATTAGCATCAGTAAATGATTCTGCCGAATAAATTTGTGATGCAATTATTGTAGTTTCATCTTTATCAAGAAGAAATTCTTTTTTAAACCTATCTAAAACTTCTATTTCTAAATTATTTGTATGATATAAAGGGTTATAGTCATCATCATTAAATCCCATAAACATCCAAGTTTGATTTCTTTCAACCTTGTGAGCAAACAAAATAAAAATTACAATGGAAGTTAAAATTGCTTGTTTGTTATTTAAATTATCCAATAAATACGTTAAAAATAATGTAATAGTAAGAATATTAAAGAATAAATCATAAATTCTAAAATATACAACATTTGTCATATAACTCATTACAAATGTAATTACCCAAGGATTGAAGAACGTAAGAAGAATTGTAATTATATGAAAAGCAAGATAATCTTTAGGCCTTTCTTTTTTTATATGATTAATTAAATAATAAATTATTGTAAACCATACAAAAACACAGAAAATACTTGTAATAATATGTGGTATTGTATCAAATTCAAATAAAAATAAATTTTCAATTCCTTCATATGCATGTCTATCAAAGAAATTAGGTGTAATATCAAAATAAGATATATTAAATGTTGGCATCCTAAAGAATGGAAGTCTAGTCCATATTCCAAAAAATACAGGTATAGCTATCATTAATATTTTCCATGTTTTATTTATAATTTTTTCAATTATTTTATCTAATTTGAATAATACTAAAAGTGCATAAGTTCCATATAAAGGATTTACAAGAATTCTCACATGCATTACATAAAGTGCTGCAAAAAGCATTGGCCAAGTGCTTAATAAAATAATTTTATTCAAATAACCACTTTCGTTTTTAGATGCATAGTAAAACATTAATGCATATAATATAAAAGCTACAAAGAAAAATCCAGTTGATGTTTGAGCAATTATAGAAATAAAAGACAATTCTAGAACAATAAATTTACGCCAAGTAAATTTATTTAACATAGAAGATATTATAAAAAATATAATTATTATTGATATTCTTCTAAATGAATTACCTAAATAAGGAGTTTGTAAATACCAATAAGCTCCTAATGTATAAATAAATATAGTTATACCTACAAACCAACTAATCCAACGTCTACTAACTCTTTCTTTTACATAATTCATTGTTTCTACAATTATAAAAGCTAGTATCCAAAATAAAACAATTGATATAACCCATGAAACAATAGCTACAGGAAGTATTTCTTGTGCTAAACCTATTTCTACTAATTTTCTATATACCCAAATCCACATAGCAATAAAATCGTAAAAGCCTTGAAAGTCATATTGCCCATATACAGCAGCCGTTAAATTTTCTACATTTGCTTTATTGATTATATAAGGCATATAAAAATATAAATCGTCTGTTCTAGTTGGAAATTTTACATAATAATAAATTGATAAAAGGACAGTAAACATTACTAACCCAAAAATTATTTCTTTATATAATTTAAAATAATCTTTTAAATATATAATTAATCTTTTTATTTTTATTAATGATAAAAAAACTATTATTAAAAACAATCCAATAGTTACCATATAAATATACTTTGTAGGTAAATTATACATTTGTATTGGATAATAAAGTAATTGCAGTACTCCCATTAATACTGTAAATCCTAAAGGAGTTATAAAATGATGATTGTCATTTTTAAAATCAATTAACTCAGAAGTTAAAAAACCACATAAAAAAGAAATAAAGATAATAACAAATGCCATCGCAAACATCCAAAACATCTTTGATCTCCTTTCATGCAATATAGATAATTTTATCATATTACAATGATTATTTTGTAATATGTCTTCTTTTAATTTATAATTTTTGTATGATTAATAAGCTTAAAAATTATTTCATTGATAATTATACAATAGGTATAACTTCTTTTATAGTTGGTGTTACCATATATCTTCCTAGTATGATACTACACTTAACAAATGGAGATGGTTATTGGAATAGTGAAACATTTAAAACCAATTATGCTTGGGAAAATGCTTTAGGAAGATATGGACTAAGTTTTATTGGAAAGCTTTTTGGAAATTATTCATCTTCTACAATATCAATTCCAATCACTATTTTTTTATTAATTATTATTGGTGGTATTATATGTGATTTATTTAATATTAAAGGTAAATTAAATTATTTATTAGTTAATCTTTTATTAATGTTTTCAATGTCAATGTCTACTACTCTTTCTTATCATTATTCAAGTATTGGATATATTTCTTCTTTTTTATTAGCTGTTTTATCTGTATATGTATCTTATAATAATAAAAATTTAATTGTTTCTGCCCTTTTATTAACTTTTTCAATTAGTATTTATCAAGGGTATATAGGAGTTTCAATAACTTTAATAGTTATGAAATTAATACAAATAATTATTAATAATGAAGAAATAAAACCATTTTTAATAAAATCTTTATTATATGGAATTATTGGTACTATTTTATATTTAATAATAGCTAAAAATGGAGAACTCCTATTTGGAATTGGTTTAATTGAAGGTAGAGGTTTTTCTGAAATGGGAACAATTAATATTTCTATGTTACCTGAACTTATTATTAGAGCTTATACAAACTGGTTTGATTTTTATTTTACAAATAGTTTTATAAACAATTCTTGGTATTATAAAAATTTTATTAATTTGGTTTTATATTTGCTTTTATTATTTATTATAATATATAAAACTTATATTAATAAAATCTATGAAAATAAATTAAATCTTATTTTACTTATAATTTTAATAATTACTATTCCAATTTGCTTATCAATTATGTCAATACTTTCTCCACATGCTTTAAGTACTGATATAACTGGTTTACTTATGGTTCCTCAAACTGTTCTATTTTATATTTTTATATTTGTTTTTATAGAGGATTTTAAATATATAAAACAAATATCAATACTTTTATTATCAGCATTTGTATTTATTCAAATAATATACACTTCTATATTTATAAACTTTATGGAAACATCACTCAGACAAAGCTATACAATGGCAAATACAATGATGCATAAAATCTGTGATAAATATGAATACATACCTGGAATGAAAGTTGCAATAGTAGGAAAAGCTGATAACTTTTATTTTGATTTATCAAATGAACATCAAAGATATATTCTAAAAGGCACTCCAATTAAAGATGGTATGTTTTGGAATGATTATTCTGGACAACAACATGGTTGGATAAACTTCTTAAGAAATTATATGGCAATTGATTTTTCTATTGTATACATAGATGAATTTAATAGTTTGATTAATGAAAAAGTATTAAAAGAAATGGGATCTTTCCCTAATGATAATTCAATAATTAAAAAAGATGATATTGTTATAATTAAACTTGGTGATATAGAATATTAAAATATAAGAATTAAAAAATTGTTCTACTATAATTGAACAGTTTTTATAACTTGTTAATATAATCTTGTAATGGTTTTGTGGCAACTTCATTTTCAAGTGTTGATATATCATAATCCCTATAACCATTATCACTATATAATATTTCTTTTATTCTTTCTTTAATACTATTTACATCATTATCAGTACATTTATATCCATAGCTATTAAATATCCTATAAGTAGGACTGTTCTTTTGTGCTAATATTAACAAATCTTTTTTTAATAGTAAATATTCTAATGATTTGGATGGTAAATACGGTTGCATTTCATCTTCTTTTACAAATGTATCATATAAAGCTAATGCATCACTTTTATGCATCTTGTCCATAACATCATTATAAGAAATTTTATCAAAGCATTTAAATACATCTCCTATATTAAGTTCTTCAATCATATTTACATATCTATCTAATATTTGACCATATTGTTCAAATACTAATTTTTCACTTAAATTAGGAATTTCTTCTTTAAGTTCTTTTATTGCAAGTAAAACTGAATCTATTTTTCTTAAACCATATATTCTTCCAAAGTGAGAAATAATTTTCTTTTCATTTTTTATTTTATTTTTTATTAATAAATCTTTATATATTGACCAATCTTTAATATAGTTTAATGGAATTACCATAGCCTTTTTATTTAATTCTTCTTGATTAGGATAATGAGATATCATAAATTCTTTTTGTTCTTTACATATGTATAAAACTTTGTCCGCATATTTTTGCGCTATTTTTTCATACATTCCATTCATATAAATCCATATATATACAAAAAATCCTACTTTTTGAATAATGTTATATTCTTTAAAAGATTCTAAATCTTTTTTATAAGGAGATTTATATAAAGGATCAGAAAATGATGCAATCCATACAATATCATCTTTTAGCATTTTCTTTATAAAATATCCTGATAAGTGAGTAAAAGAAGGAATACTTGATGTATATACAACATCATACTTTTTTTCTTTTGCTTTATTTTTTGCATAAAAACAGTATTTTATAAAATTAAAAAAACAGCTGACTACATTTTTTCTTTCATAAGTCGCTACTGTATCGTCATAATAACCGAAATATTCGATATTAAATTTTTTAAAATTTTCATCTTCCTTTAGGCTTTGAGTTAAACCTTCATCTTCTTTCCCTTTTAATGCAATTACATCCATCTTTGCATTTAAACTTCTTAAATGTTTGTACGAAAGTAATGTAACTGTATCATTATAAGGTACAAAACCTCCAGGAATGACTAATATATTTTTAGTCATTTTGATCCTCTATATTTTTCTTTAATACTGATACTTGATATGTTAAATTCTTTATTTCATTACTTAAATTAGAAACTTTTCCAAATAAGTAAAAACTAATTAAATAAAGCAAAAATATGAATATTAAGAAAACAGTATTTACTGGTACTGCAATTCCTAAAACAATACTTAATTTATCAATAATACCTGGATATAAACTTAAAACAAGCATAATAATGCCCCATAACATCCATATTATTGCATATCTAATATTCATTTTAGTTTTAACAACTGAAATGACAATAAAAAGTATTGTTAATAGTGTACCTACAAATAATGTAATTTGATAACTACTCATAAAATCTCCTACCATTGAAAAAATAATATACTAATTATAACATTTACCATAAATTTAACTGATCTAAGTGGATTTACAAAATAACTTTCTCCAGCTACTCTATCTTCCATATCAACTTGTACTTCAGTATATTTAAATTTTCTTTTTAAAACATGACATAATGCATCGGGTTCAGCAACAAAATTCATGTTATCCGCAAAATCCTTTAAAACTTCTCCACCCATAGCTCTCATACCACTAGTTGGATCTGTTACAGTTCTTCCTGTTTTTATCTTAATCATTAATGATAGAATTCTACTTCCAATCATTCTCATCGTAAAAGGTTTAGGTTTATCTACAAATCTACTTCCAACTACATAGTCATATCCTTCTGCAACTTTATCAAGAAGTGTTTTAATATATACAGGAGGATGTTGACCATCTCCATCTATAACTATGGCTCCACCATATCCATAATCTACTGCATATTTAAATCCAATTTGAGTTACTCCTGCAAGACCTATATTATTTATTAAATCTAAATGATTTAATCTATATTTATCTAATAATTTTGGAGAATCATCAGTAGAAGCATCATTAATAACTAGATAATCATAATCTAGCTTTTTTATTTTTTCTACCAATGTTTGAATATTTTTTTCCTCATTATAACAAGGAATTATAACCAAGATCTTCATTTTTTTTATTCTCCTTGTACTATTATACAAAAAAGATTGTATATTAACTAGACTTCTTGTCATCTATTAAGTATATTTTTTCTTACTAAAACCCTTTAAAGTATTCAATAACAGTTTAATTAACTCTTTAAAATGTGGTGTCCTAACAAATATTAATATATTACTTATTAAGACTAATGATACTACAAATACACCTCTACATATAAATGCAACCAAGCTACTTATTATAGGAAATAACATATCAGCTAATTGATTTATTAGTATTGCTTGAGTTAATAAAAGAAATAATAACTTAAATAAATCAAATAATGTTTCATATCTTGTTTCAAAAAATACATCTCCTGTTACATAATATAGTTTTCCCCACCAAAATACTATTTTACCTAAAAAAGTTCCAAAAAACACCCCAGCAAGGCCATATTTATCTACTAAAGCTAAAGATACAACTAGATTAACTATAGCTGAAATAAAGATTGGAAATTTTTCTTTGAAAACGTAACCTTTTATTGAATAGATATTTTCTAATGGTCTAAATATTAAATCAATTCCTAAATTAACTATTAACAAAGTTGATACTGTTTTTTCTATCACAAAAGCATCATTTAACCATAAAGGTATCCATTTATCAACCATTGTATATAAACCTACTATTGAAATGGATGTCATAAAATAATTGAAAATATTTGTCATTTTATAAATATCATATAAACCAGATATACTATTTTCTGTATGTAAAAAATTTGCGAATGAATCTCTTAATGAAGCAATAATTGATGAAATAAATTCATTAAATATATTTATTATCATCATATAATTATTTATATAACTTAAAGGTCTTGTCCCTATTTTATAAGCAATTATATAGTTATCTGTAGAATAATATACAAAATTATAAAATGTATGATATAAGAAATTCTTACTTTGTTTTAGTATTTTTGAATTTAATATTTCTTTTATCGATACTTTAGGAAGATTCTTTAAGTAAGGATACATCTTATCTGTAAGATATACATTTATTAAATTAATTGTTAATCCATCTAATAAAATAACTATTAAATATACTATATAACTTTTAAAATGTACCATTGATATAGCTTTAAGTGAAAACCATACTAAATTTAAACCAATAGTAATAAAATTAATTTTCCATTTTTGCTGGGAAACAGTAATAATATTAGTTTTATGAATGAAGAAATATTTAGATACTGATGTAATTAATTGAATAATATAAATAATATATACATATGTTTTATCACTATAATCAATTTTAAACATTGTATATATTAACGGCATAGCAATTAAAGATACAACTATAATTATAGATGCAATTATTGTATATATCTTTTTAAATGATGAAACTAACCATTTAACTTGTTCCTGGTTATTTTCATTTAATGGCTTGTATAAATTAAAAATTAATATCGATGCAAAACCAATATCAATTAAACTCACACTATAAAAAAATGAATTGAAAAAATCTGAAACACCTAGTAGTTCTATAGGCAAGTTATCAATAAATAATCTTCTTGCCACAAAACCTAAAACTAGGGTAAAGACTTGCATTAAAACAATTGATAATATATTTAAAAATGAATTTTTACTTCTCATAACTATTAGTATAACCCATGCTTAATTAGAAATGTAAAAGTTTTTTTAATAATATCAATGTGTTTATTAGACATTATGTCTTTGTAATATTTAATAAGATAAGATTTTATCACTTCTAATTCTTCATTAAATTTATTTTGTTTTTTTATATTCCTATATGTATCTGTATTGTATTTAGCAGACATTTTAAGGACTTGATCTTTTACATTTAAATTTTTCTTATATGCAAAATCAGTTTTTTCTCTAGATATTTGTGCAATACATATTGAATTAAATAAAGAATTATCTTTATTTTGTGTAATGCTATCATCTCTATCTACTCTATACCAATACAATTGTTCATTGGATATAGTAATTCTTTTCATATTAAATGCCATCTTATAAAATATTGCAAGATCTTCAAAATGCAAACCTTTTGGAAATTTAATCTCATCAAAAAACTCTCTTTTATATAACTTATCCCATACATGAGCATTTATATTATCTAAAATAATATCATCATAGATTTCATCAATTTCATAAGTATTAATTTTAATCTTATTATCACTTAACTCTTCATTACTCCTTAAATATGAACACATTGACATATCTGAATCATTTTCTTTTATTAATTGATATAATCTTTCAAATTGATTTGGGAAAGCTTTATCATCACTATCAATAAATCCTATATATTTCCCTGTAGCTCTTTCTAACCCAAAATTTCTAGCATCTGATAAACCACCGTTTTCTTTAGTATATAGTTTAATTCTTTCATCTTTTAAAACATATCCTTTAGCTATTTCATAAGAATTATCTTTAGAACCATCATTTACAAGAATAAGTTCTAAATTAGCATACGTTTGGTTTATTAAAGAATCTAAGCATTCTCTTAAATATTCTTCTACATTATAAATAGGTACGATAACACTGATTTTATCTTTCATCAAATTTCTCCATTACATCTTTTATTATACTTACAAAATCTTCTTTAGTATGTTCTATAGTATATTCTTTAATTCCTTTTAATGAGTTTCTTCCTAATTGATCTCTTAAATATTCATCATTAATTAATATATTAATAGCTTCACTAATAGAGCCAACATCTTCATTTTTTGTAATTAGTGCATTATTAAATAAATTATTAAATTCAATAGCAGATACACATTTATCAGAAGATATAATTGGTAACCCAAATGACATAGCTTCATTTATTACAAGTCCCCATATATCATATCTTGTTGGTAATACAAATATATCAGAAGCAGCATAATACTCATCTAATTCTTCTTTTGATTTAAATCCAATAAAATGGATGTTGTTTAAATTGTTAGATTTAATTATTTCTTTTACATTTTCTTCTGGTTCTCCTCCAGCAATGTATAATCCAACATTTTTATTTACATCAATCATAGCTTTGACAAGTAAATCATATCCTTTTCTTGGTATTTGTTGTCCTACAGAGAAAAGAATAATATCTTCTTTTAAATTTAATTTTTGTTTTAATAAGGATTTATTTTTTATTAGTTCTTTATTTTTTTGTATATCATCTTTTGTTAAAGAAGAAAATTTATAATTGTATATTTTATTTTTATTGATACCATAAAATTCATAATACTTATTTACTTCTTTTCCACTAGACATAAAATAATCATTCTTTTTCATAAAATATGAAATTATATAATTAAAAATACCGCGATCTATCGCAAGTCCACCATCAGCAAGCATAATAACTGGTTTGTTTTGTTTTTTGAATTTGTTAACCGCATAAATACATTGTATACTTGAATAATCACCATTAATTAAAACATCACAAATTTTACTTGCTTTATCAATTTTTTCTTTTGAGTTAGTATCAAGAAATTCCACATAATAATCCTTAAAATCAAAAGAATACCAGCTATCTTCTCTATCACTTTCTCCTTTTTTTTCAAAAAGGATATATAATTCCAAGTCTTTGCTTAATAAATTCATAAGATGAACTTTATAAGGAGATGGAATGTTTGATATCCAACATACTTTAACCATTAATTACATCCTTATATAATTTTATATAGTTATCTACCATATCATTTTTCAACAAAACTTTCTTTTTTTTCAATTCTATTTTATTCATTTCTTTATTTACTTTTTCAATATCATATTTATTCACTATTATGCCATATGATTCTACTATTTCAGTACTTCCTCCTGTATTATAGGTTATTATTGGCAATCTACAAGCCATCGCCTCTAAATTAACTGTAGGATATGTATCTTCCAAAGTTAAATTTAATAACAAGTCGCTACTACAATAGTATTTTATTAATTCATCTATATCTTCAGTTCTTTTTATTCCAATAATATTTTTTGGAAGCACATTTATTTGTTTATCATTCAAACCAATCATTACGATTATCCATGAATCATCAATAATTTTTGATAATTTAATAATTTCATCATATCCTTTTTGTTTTGTGAAAGGACTAGCTATTGTTAATGCAATTTTTTTATTATTTAAATTATATTTTTCTCTAATATAGTCTGACTTTATATACTTAAACTTACCAATATCTATTGTGTTGTTTATTACAATACTAGGTATTTTTTTTAAGAAAGATTTAGATAATTGATTTTTGAGCCATTTAGATGGAGTTACAAGAATTAAATTATTAATATTAAAAGCTTTGCTTTTTCTAATATAGTTATCTTTTGAATTGCTTAGTATTCTATATGGGTAAACATTTGAATATTTACAATTCAAACATCCTGTTTTCCAATTGTTGCAATCATTATATTCATAATGTGAACAATATCCAGTAAATGCCCAACAATCATGCAAGGTCCAAATTATCTTTTTATTACATGTTTTTAAAAAATCAAACAATATTTCATAATTTAAATAAAAACCATGGATATTATGCAAATGAATAATATCAGGATTTATTTCTTTGATTTTATCTATTATTACATATGTACTTTTATTACTATATAATCCATGTTTATCTAATAAAACAGCTTTTAAAACATGTTCTTTAAATTCTTTGTCATTATAAACTCTTATAATATTTTCTGTTTCTTCTACTTCTTTTTTTGTACTATTTATTGCGCCAAGTCTTGAAAAAATGACATAGGAATCTATGCCTTTACTTATACAGGCCTTGTGAATAGTTTCAACTATTCTACCTGTACTTCCATATCCATAAACAGAATTGACTTGAAGAATTTTCATCTTTTATTCCATACAGTCCTATTCACAATGTCTGTATAGCTTTGAATTAGCTTAACTACTTTAATTGATACATTAATATCATTATAGTCGTTAGCCATTCCCATAATTTCATTGTTTTTATTCATTTCTACTGCCATATCTATTGATTGTTGGATAGTTTCAGTTGTAATACCTCCGATAATAATAGATCCTGCATCTAATGCTTCTGGTCTTTCAGTACTTGTTCTAATTAGTACAGCACTAAAATTTAACATTGCGCTTTCTTCACTAAGTGTTCCACTATCACTTAATACACAGTATGCATTTTTTTGTAATTTATTATAATCAAAGAATCCAAAAGGCTTTAAACTCTTAACTCTTTTATCAAAAACAAAATTTCTCTTTTCAATAAATTTCTTACTTCTTGGATGAGTTGAATAAATAACAGGCATATCATATTTTTCTGCCACATTATTTATCGCAGTCATTAATGACATAAAATTATCTTCTATATCAATATTTTCTTCTCTATGAGCAGATACTAAAATATATTGTTTTTCTTTTAATCCTAGTTCTTCTAATACATTGCTTTTATCAATTTTATCTTTATATTTAGTAAGTACTTCCATCATTGGAGAACCTGTTACAAATACAGTTTTTCCATCAACTCCCTCTGATATTAAATATCTTCTTGAATTTTCTGTATAAGGAAGATTAATGTCACTAATAGAATCTACAATTTTTCTATTAATCATTTCTGAAACATTCCAATCCCAACATCTATTCCCAGCTTCCATATGAAAAATTGGTTTTTTAAGTCTTTTAGCACTTATAACACTTAAAGCACTGTTAGTATCTCCAAGTACTAATACTGCATCTGGATCTTCTTTAACAATTACATCATAGCTTTTAGCTATAATATTCCCAATTGTTTCTCCTAAGTTTTTGCCAACACTATCTAAATAATAGTCTGGTTGTCTTAATTCAAGTTCATCAAAAAATATATCATTTAAAGTAGGATCCCAATTTTGTCCAGTATGAACTAATACATGATTAAAATATTTATCACATGCCTTAATTGTTTCTGATAATCTTATTATTTCAGGTCTAGTACCTAATATAGTCATTAATTTTAATTTGCTCATAAACTTCTCCCTTAAACTTCTAAATAATATGTATCTGGGTTTTCTGGGTCAAATGCTTCATTTGCCCACATAACAGTAACCATATCAGTTTCACCAACATTTTCAATGTTATGAGTATATCCAGTAGGAATATCTACTACTTCTAACTTTTTATCACTTACTTTATATTCTATTATTTCATCAGAATAGATTTGTCTAAATCTAATTATTCCCTCTCCTTTAACAACAAGGAATTTTTCATTTTTTGTATGATGCCAATGATTGCCTTTAACAATTCCTGGTTTAGATATATTTATAGACACTTGACCTCTATCTTCACTTCTTAAAAACTCTGTAAAAGACCCTCTATTATCTACATTCATTTTTAATTCATATGAAAAATCATCTTTTCTTAAATAACTTAGATAAGTGGAATATAGTTTTTTAGAAAATTCATCTTTCATATTAACAACTTGTAAGTTTTTTCTACTTTCTTTAAATGAATATATTAAATCAGCAACTTCTCCTATTGTTTTCTTATATGAAGGAGTTACATATAAATATTCACTACTTCCTTTTGTATTAATACAAGATATAAATGAATTAACAATATCATCTATATATACAAAAGGAATTAATGCATTAGGATCATTTATTTGTATATCTAAGTCATTAGCAATATTATAACAAAATGTAGCAATTACTGAATTGTAATTAGGTCTTCCCCATTTCCCAAAAGCATTTTCTAATCTATATACAAATACATCCGCATTTTTTCCATATTCAAAAACAAGATCTTCTGCTTGTTTTTTACTTTTTCCATAATCATTATCTCTTTTTGCTTGAATAGAAGAACTTAATAATAATGGTATATTTCTTCCATCTTCTTTTAATATCTCAATTAATTTATAAGTAAGGTTAGTATTTCCATCATAAAATTCTTCAGCGTTTATTGGCCTATTTATCCCAGCTAAATGTATTACAAAATCAGATTCTTTAACACATTCTTCTAAAGATTTAGTTGTATCTTTATCAAAAGGAATTACTTCATAACCTTTTACATTAAGAGTTTCGCAAAGATTTTTACCAATAAATCCATTTGAACCTGTAACTAGTATTTTCATATAATCACCATCACTATTTTACCATATAAAAAAGAAAGAAAAATCCTTTCTATTTTATTTAAAACATATGCTACTTAAACAAATCTAACTTTAGTAATAATTCTTTCATTTCTTCAACATTTAATCTTTCAGTATTATGAGAATTATATTCTTCTACTACAGCAATTTTTTCATTTCCTTTAGAAAAATATTTGTCATAGTTTAAATCTCTATTATCTGCAGGTATTTTATAATAATTTCCCATATCTATAGCTTTAACCATTTCTTCACTAGTGACTAAAACTTCATATAATTTTTCTCCATGTCTAGTACCAATAAATGATTTTCCATTTTTTGAATTAGTTAATTCTAAAATTGCATCAGCTAATACTCCTATAGTACAAGCTGGTGATTTTTGTACAAAAGTATCACCTTGTTCTCCATTTTTAAATGCATAAAGCACTAAATCAACAGCATCTTCCAATGTCATCATAAATCTAGTCATTTCAGGATTAGTTATAGTTATAGGTTTTCCTGCATTAATTTGATCTAAGAATAAAGGAATTACACTTCCTCTACTTGCCATAACATTTCCATATCTTGTACAACAAAATACAGTATCCCCTTCTTGCATTTGTCTAGATCTAGCAACCACATTTTTTTCCATTAAAGCTTTAGTCATACCCATTGCATTAATTGGGTAAGCTGCTTTATCAGTGCTTAAGAAAATTGCTTTTTTAACTTTATTTTTTACACAAGCAGTTATAACATTATTACTTCCTAAAACATTTGTTTTAACTGCTTCAATTGGATAAAACTCACATGAAGGCACTTGTTTTAAGGCTGCCGCATGAAATACATAATCTACACCTTTAAAAGCATCAACAATTGATTCATAATCTCTAACATCACCAATATAAAATTTTAATTTAGCAGCTAATTCAGGATTAATCTTTTGATATTCATGTCTCATATCATCCTGTTTCTTTTCATCTCTAGAAACTATTCTAATTTCTTTTATATCGGTATCTAAAAATCTATCAGCAACAGCGTTACCAAATGAACCTGTTCCACCAGTAATAAGTAAAATTTTATCTTTAAACATAATTAAATCCTCCATTTTTAATTATATCATGATGAATATATAATAATTAATAATTATTGAGCTCTATTCTGTATAAACATTTTTAAGTTTTCACTTAATAAAATATAAAGGATGTTCATCTAAAGTTGCTAGAATTCGTGATTGAATCGAAAAAGCTAATACAGAAAAAATAATAAATAAAACTAAAATTAATATAACATTCTTTCTATTAATATATTTCTTTAAAGAACTATAATCAAAGAAACAGATATAACTATATATTGATATATAAATCAATACTAAAAATCTCTCCTCAACTGCTCCAAATAAAATCATTAAACTTGGAAGAATCATAAATATCCAAAAGGTGAAATTTAAGATAGTAACCTTTTTATTTTTAAAACTTAAAAAAATTAAAACTAAAACAGTAAATACAATAGCTACAGACAATAATCCATACAAAAGTAAATTTTTATCGATATTCACAACATACAATTCTGGAAATAAAATAAAAATTGCATTAACACAATGTTTAATAAATATTTTAATATACTCTATAGGATACTGAAAAAATAATTTAATATAGCTTTTTATTGTGAATGGATATCCTAAAATTTCCCATTGCTCTGTAATTCTTAACCCTGTGGCATCAATAAAACATAAAGCTGGATAAGGATAACTTTTAGGATTACCTATATAAGTTGAATATTTAGTAAACTTTAAGCCCCAATTTAATTGTTGAGCAAACAAATTTTGGTTATTTATCCAAATAGAAAAAGTTCCATATTTACTCATATTAATGATTATCTGAGGAATTGATGAAATTAATACACCACTACAATAAAATATTACGGAATTTATAAAACCAATTAATTTTTTGTTTTTCAATTCAAAATATATTAAAAAAGCTAAAATAATAATAATTTCAATTTGATAAATAGTACGAATATTATATGCAAAATATACTAAAACACCAGAAATAAAATATAAAATATATTTAAATCTTTTTTTTCTTTTGCTATACAAAATTAACATACCTGCAATTAATGAAATTAAAGCTGCATACAAATCCGTAAGAGGCCAAACTACAAGTC
>FZPS01000062.1_pt4461 | contig 15971 bp, 16 predicted proteins | sample 1817821 | NCBI WGS metagenome assembly FZPS01 (sample SAMEA104158645, study PRJEB21678) | metagenome | place: Germany | collected 2015-04-21
GTATAATAATTATCCTGCCCTTTGCATTGAATAATGAACCTTCCTGGATTTTTAAGCTATATTTAGGTACAGCAGAGGGTTATCAATATGCCTCATTAAACGCATTTAACTTTTTCAGCTTGATAGGTGCAAATCTAACACCTGATTCTGAGACATTCCTTTTCTTTAATTATCAAGTCTGGGGTTATTTCTTTATTATTGCTATGCTGGTTTATACGGCAGTTTTGCATTGGAAGGGAAGAGGGGTTCACCTTACCTATATGAATGCTCTTGTCCTTTCCATGGGAGTATTTATGCTTTCCATACGAATGCATGAACGGTACATGTTTCCCGTTTTATTTTTCCTTGCAGTAATCTTTATACTGACCCGAGATAAAAGAAGTCTGCTATTTTTTGGCATTGCATCATTTACCATATTTGTAAACACATATGTGGTATTGGATCGGATGATTAAAGACAACTATCCCCATGTTCCCCCTGATGATCCTGTCCTGTTCTTCATCTCTTTATTGAATTTTATATTATTTATTGCTATTTTGATCTGGTCATGGAGAAGTGTGGTGCAACAAAAGATCCACCGTTTGGGAGTGGAAGAATATTCTTCTCATGAACCTAAAGGTTCAATGCCACATTCTTCCCGCAAGCAAAAATCCAATCATGAAGAGAAGGACTTTACTCTACGGATAAATAAGAAGGATGTAGCTGTAATGGTAACGATGACCCTGATTTACCTGGCTATAGCCTTCATTAATTTGGGAAGTTTTGACGTTCCAAAAACCCAATGGGCAGGGCAAAGCGCCCAGGATGAATTTCTCATTGAATTATCATCCGAACAGCCTGTTTCCAGGATAACTTTTTATAGTGGTCTGGGGGAGGGCACCTATAATGTATGGTATCAGGATGCCCATGGTGCATACCTTTACCTGGATGATTTGGTCGTTGATGATTTCTACAAGTGGCATGTGATGGAGGTATATCAAACAACTTCCCGTATTAGAATTGCTACAGATATGCCCGGCGGCATGATAAAGGAAATCGGGGTTTTTTCGCAGCAAGATTATCAACCCTTGCCCATTGAAATTAAAAACCCGGATGAATCTCCTGCCCAAGGGGAGTTATTGCATTTGTGCGATGAACAGCACCTGGTTCAATATCGGGAAAGTGACTTCATGACCAGTACCTACTTTGATGAGATCTATCATGCTCGGACGGCATTTGAACACCTGAATAGGATAAAGCCCTATGAATGGACTCATCCGCCCCTTGGCAAAATTTTGATTTCCATTGGTATTTACTTGTTTGGAATGAATACATTTGGTTGGCGTATAGTAGGCACTCTGGCGGGCACGGTTATGATACCGCTTATGTATCTCTTTGGCAAGAAGCTGTTTGGCAAGAGTTTTTATGGATTTTGCAGTGCATTTCTGATGATGTTCGACCTCATGCATTTTGCACAAACTCGAATTGCAACTATAGACAGCTATACTACCTTATTTGTTATATTGATGTATTACTACATGGCAGATTATTACCTGCAAAAGTCTTATCAAAGAGGTTTTTACCGGTCTATCATACCACTTTTCTTGAGCGGATTGTTTTTTGGGTTAGGTGCAGCTACCAAATGGTCTGCACTATATGGTGCAGTTGGACTGGCCATGCTGTTCTTTATGTCAAAGTATAACGAATATAAGGATTATTTGAGAGCCAGGTATGGGAATAAGAGAAAAAGGCATAATTTTTTGCCTGCTTGGGTTGAAGAATTTATGCCGGTATATATGTGGAAAACCATACTTTACTGTATATTATTCTTTATTATCATTCCTGGCACAATTTATTTATTGTCCTATATTCCCTACCTGATGGTGCCTGGCATGGAGTTTTCAGATATTATTGAATACCAGAAGTCCATGTATGACTACCATAGCGGTTTGGAAGCCACTCATAGTTTTCAATCCGATTGGTGGACCTGGCCTTTAATGATAAGGCCAATTTGGTACTATGATGGAAAGGATTTGCCCGAGGGTATGGCATCTACAATTGCTTCCTTTGGAAATCCTGCAATTTGGTGGGTGGGCATTGGGGCATTGTTTACTGCTGTTAAAGCAGCGTTAAAGAAAAACAAAGCCATGATAGTGGTAGTAGTTGCTATTATTTCTCAGTATATACCCTGGATGATGATTTCCAGGTCTGCCTTTATATATCACTTTTTCCCCATGGTTCCTTTTATGATATTAGCCGTGGTTTATGTTATTAAGGTATTGGTGGATGAAAAAGGCATGGCAAGGAAGTATGTCTATGGATATTTAGGTTTAGTATTCCTGCTGTTTGTTCTCTTTTATCCGGTAGTATCCGGCTTGATTGTTCCAGAGCGCTACATCAGCTTCCTAAGATGGTTGCCCTCCTGGGTATTTTAGTGAAAACGAGCTTGCATAACCTTTTTCAATGGTTTGGAATAGAATGCCAATATAGGGTCAATTATTGGAGTAAAGGAAAAACCTTTGGGAGTGTTTATGCGATGATTAGAATAGTACAATGCGATATCTGCCTCAAGCAGAAAAGAGAGAACCTTGTGCTTTTGGGCAGAAATATCTGCAAAGAATGTGAATTTGGACTGTTACAATGCAATGCCAGGGACTCATGCTATCCAGTATACTTGGAAAAAATGAAGGATATTATAAAGCTGGCAAAAAATAATGAAACTAGTATATGGTGATTATATGCATATGCCCCTTGTCAGTAAATTGAGGGAATATATCTTAAATCAGCCGGTGCCATTTCACACGCCGGGGCATAAGGGCGGCAGAAAATTTCCTGCTGGGCTGCCATTTCTTCCTCAAATGGATTTGACAGAGGTGCCGGGGCTGGATAATCTTCAGGCACCGGAAGGTGTAATCAGGGAAGCACAAGAACTAGCCGCCAGGGCATTCCAGTCCGATGCCTGTTTTTTTCTTGTTAACGGATCTACTTCAGGAATTCATATCATGATGATGGCAACTCTGCTTCCCGGAGAGCGTATATTGATTCCTCGTAATTGTCATAAGGCTGTCTGGGGAGGCTTGATTTTAAGCGGTGCCATACCCGTATATATACAACCGGAATATGATGAGGAAAAAGGCCTTGTCACTCATGTATCTCCACAGTCTGTAAAAAGAGCAGTTGAAGAAAATCCGGATATTAAATGTATGATAATCACTAATCCAGATTACTATGGCTTATCTCCTCATTTGGTGGAAATTCGTAACATCTTAAGCAGAAGAGGTATAAAATTATTAGTAGATGAAGCCCATGGTTCACACTTGGTTTTTCATCCTGGTCTTCCTCCCTCTGCCAGCCAATGTGGTGCTGATATGTGGGTGCAAAGCGCACATAAAACCTTACCCGCATTGACACAATCCTCATATTTGCATGTAGGGTATAGAGGTGGAGATACTGATTCAAAGTATATCGACAAAGTTTCCCAGGTGCACAGAATAATGCAAAGTACCAGCCCATCCTACCTTTTGATGGCTTCTCTGGATTGGGCAAGAGCTTATATGGAGGAAAAGGGCAAAGAAAGCTTGGACAAGCTTTTTGAACACCTTTCTTGGGCCAGGAAAGAACTTCAAACCCTTGGAATTGGCACACTGGAGAACTATAAAAGGCCTGAGTTATATAGGATTGATCCAACCAGGTTAGTGCTGGATGTTTCTAATCTTGGTCTCACCGGGTTTGAAGGGGAAGAAATTTTAAGACAAGCCGGAGTACAGGTAGAAATGGCAGACTATCGTCGTTTGGTGCTGGTTTGTACAATCACAGACAAAATCGAGGACTTTCAGAAATTAGTGAAGGCTTGTAGATTTCTGCCTCAGGAGAAGCGGGAATACACGAAAAATATAAAAAAAATGACAATTTCCCGGGAAATACCTGTGCAAATGCTGTCGCCTAAAGAGGCTTTTGAAAGAGAAAAAGAGTTTATTCCCTTAAAAGAGGCAAGAGGGCGAATCTGCGGGGAACTTGCAGGGGCATACCCCCCGGGGATACCTCGGTTTTGCCCAGGTGAGTTGATTGACAGTCAGGGAATAGAAGAATTGCTATATAATCAAGCACTTGGAGCCAGCTTGTTCGGAATTCAAGATGATCAAATGATTTCGGTATTAGTAGAATAGTTTGGTGTGAGTTCACAATTAGAATGATTACCATACTTGAAATTATTACAAAATAAAAATAAGTACAAACTATGATATGATAAACAAGATGAAGCACAATAAGAAAACAGCAGTGTAACAAAAACTGAAAGGGAATCTAAAATGGGAAAGTTGATATGCATTGAAGCAGGGGACGGTAGTGGCAAGGAGACTCAGACAAATAAATTGTTTGAACGTCTTCAAAGTGAAAATTACAATGTTCGCAAGATATCATTTCCTGATTATGCCAGCGAGTCTTCTGCTCTTATAAAAATGTATCTGCGAGGTGACTTTGGCAGTAAACCTGACGATGTAAGTCCTTATATAGCTTCTACATTTTATGCTGTGGATAGGTATGCTTCCTATAAAAGGGATTGGGGGCTATTCTATGAGCAAGGGGGCATTATCCTGGCAGATCGCTACACTACCTCTAATATGGTGCATCAAGCAGTAAAAATTGCAAACCCTGGAGAGCGGGAGGAATTTTTAAGTTGGCTATGGAATTTTGAATTCCAATTGTTCGGCCTTCCTCAGCCGGATTGCGTTATATTTCTTGATATGCCTCCTGATTATGCCGCTCACCTAATGGAAAACCGAAGAAATAAAATAACCGGTTCAGATCAAAAGGATATTCATGAAAGTGATCAAGCTTATCTGGAGCAGGCATATAAGGGTGCCTTATGGCTGGCAGAAAAATATGGCTGGCATCGGGTTACATGTATTGATAATAATCAGATTCGTTCAATAATGGATATTCATAATGAAATATTTGATGTTGTGTATAATTACTTATAGGCATAGGTACTTAAATATAATTTATGTTATATACAAATAAATCAGGTTTATATGTATTTTTAAGGAGGTTTGATGATCATGCCTTTGATCAATTTTAAATGTAAGGATTGTGACACCAAGTTCAGCGAATTGGTATACAGTCATAATAAGGATAAAGTTAGATGTCCTAAATGTAATGGTGAAGTTAAGCAAATCTATGAGGGTAAGTGCAACTCCCTTCAGACCAGTGGCGATAACCAGCCTGCTGGAGCAGCTTGTCAAAGCTGTCCAATGAGGAACATGCATTGAGATCCTGTATAAAATAATACATAAATAGCCCGGTAATGCAAATATTAACCCTACAAAGGAGGATGTGAATGAGTGAAGTAATTAATAACAGAGAACACCGTCAAAAGGTATTAAAAGAGATCATTCAGGACTTACACGATGGTAAAACTGTAGAAGAAGTCAAGGAAAGGTTTGACCGATTGATACAGGGCGTTTCAGTTTCCGAAATATCTCAGATGGAACAGAATCTTATTATGGAAGGGCTGCCTGTAGAGGAAGTTCAGAGATTGTGCGATGTTCATGCTGCTGTTTTCAAAGGTTCCATTGAAGATATACACAAGCCCCAAGAAGCATATGAAATGCCAGGTCATCCAGTTCATACCTTCAGATTGGAAAACCGTGCACTGGAACGTTTGATGGATAATAGCATTTTACCTGCACTTGATCAATTTGAAAAAGATGACGGAGACAAAAACAGAGAAGCGCTGCTAAAGCATTTGGAAAAGCTGGAGGAAATCAAACTTCACTTCAAAAGGAAAGAAAATATTCTTTTTCCCTTCCTGGAAAAGTATGATATAACTGGTCCTCCTCAGGTTATGTGGGGTGTAGATGATGAAATACGGGCTGAAATTAAAGAGAGCATCGATTATATTAAAGATTACGATGGCGATAGGGAAAAGGCAGCCGAACTAGTACGTTATGCAGTACATCGGGTTAAAGAAATGATATTTAAGGAAGAAAATATCTTATTCCCCATGGCGCTGGAAACTCTGACTGAAGATGAATGGCTGAAAATGGCTGACGACAGTGACGAGATCGGATATACTCTGGTTCAACCAGCAGGAAAATGGAAGCCGGAAAGAAAAGAAGATGTAAAGCCTTCACCTGAACCGGTTGTTGATAACAAGGGCACCATTAGGCTGGAAACCGGTGTATTCACCGTTGAGGAGCTGGAGGCTATGCTTAATACTCTTCCTATAGATATCACCTTTGTAGATAAGGATAATATAGTAAAATACTTCAGCCATGGAACCGAGCGTATTTTCCCCAGAACGAAATCTGTAATCGGACGTAGTGTAGAAAACTGCCATCCTCCTGCCAGTGTGCACATTGTAGAAAAAATAGTAGAAGATCTGCGTTCCGGTAAAAAGGATCATGAGGACTTTTGGATCAAAATGGGTGAACGATTTGTTCATATTCGATATTTTGCAGTACGCAGTGCAGATGGAGAGTATCTTGGAACAGTAGAGTTCACCCAGAACATTAAACCGCTCCAAGAGTTAACCGGTGAAAAACGATTGTTGGACGAATAAAGATTAATAAGAAAGTTTATCAAAGAGAGACCTAAGGGTCTCTTTTTTACTGAACGGAGAAACAAGGGCAAATTTTGTAATGCAGGGAAAGCTTCATTTTACTGTAAAATCCAATCAGTACCATTGCACATATATGGAAAATAGGATATAATTAATTTGTAAATGGTACAGATACAGCGCTGTCTTGGCTGCTTAATCCTTTGAAGGAGGTTCGGCATATGAAGTTGATTATCGCGATTGTACAGGATGAGGATGCCCAAAAGCTCACATCCACTTTGATGAATGGCGGATACAGCGTAACCAAGCTAGCCACTACCGGTGGTTTTTTAAGAGCGGGCAACACAACATTTCTAATTGGAGTTGATGAAGAAAGGCTGGAAAAAGCCTTGGAGCTCATAGAGGAAGTCTGCAAATGCAGAAAACAGGTTGCTACTTCTCCTTCACCTGTAGCTGGAACATCAGGGGTATATGTACCTTACCCAGTTGAAGTTACGGTAGGCGGCGCTACGGTATTTGTAGTTGATGTGCAGGATTTCCGAAAAATTTGACCTATTTAACAAGTCTGAACACACAGAGAGGGCATACCCCATATGGATACTAGTAATATAATTGGACAATCACCGCTGATTTTTAATATGGAACGAATACTGTCAAGCGGAAGGATTGTCCATGCTTATTTATTCACAGGCCCGGCTGGTATTGGGAAAAAAACCATGGGCAGTCTTTTTGCACAGGCTCTTTTATGTACTAATAGAGGAGAGAAGCCCTGCTATGTCTGCAGCACATGCAGGCAATTTGCAAGCGGGAATCATCCTGATGTGTTTTGGGTGCGCCGCCCAGAAGACAAAACCGGTATTGTTGTGGATCAAATCCGAGCCCTGCAGGCTGCTATAAAAGTAAAAACCTACCAGGCAGGCAAGAGAATTTGTTTTATTGAACAGGCACATCTTCTAACCCAACAGGCACAAAACGCCTTCTTAAAAACATTGGAAGAACCACCTCCAGACACATTGTTTTTTCTATTAGCCGAAAATACTAATACCCTGTTACCCACCATTCTATCCCGATGTCAAAACTTTCGGGTAGGCAGCTTGTCCAAGGAGGAAATAATTGAGTTATTGAAAAGACGTCTATCTATTAGCGAAAAGGAAGGCGGGCTTATTGCTGTCTTATCACAAGGAAATCCAGGAAAGGCCTTGGCGCTGGCAGAGGATGAAAACTTTAGGACAAATAGGGAAATATTGATAAAAGGACTATCACTGGCAGGTTCAGTAAAGATATTGGATATATATGGAGTTTTCGATCGTAATAGAGATAGGATAGAAGAATTGCTTAATGTACTTCAGCTTTGGATCCGTGATTTACTCATTCTCAAGGAAACTGGTGAGTGGCAACTGATAATCAACTTGGATCAAACAGCTTTACTTAGCAAGCAAGTTTCTTACTTTACAAGTACCGCATTAAAGGATATGATAAGAACTATTGAAGAGAGCAGAACAATGCTAAAGAGAAACAGTAATTTTCAGATAACCATAGAGAATATGCTTTTAAATTTCCAAGGAGGAGCATAGGATGCAACTTGTTGTAGGAGTTCGGTTTAAAAAAGCCGGTAAAATATATTATTTTGGACCCAATAACCTGGACCTGAAAGTGGATGATCATGTTATAGTTGAAACCGCTCGCGGTATAGAGTACGGTGATGTTGTTGTATCACCAAAGATGGTTCCCGATGAGGAAATAGTATCCCCCCTTAAGCCCGTTATTCGAAAGGCTAATGAGGAAGATGAAGCCCAGATTATTAAAAATAAGCAGAAAGAAAAGGAAGCTTTTCAGGTAGGGGAAGAGAAAATTGCAACACACAAACTTCCCATGAACTTGGTGGATGTAGAGTATACTTTCGATAATAGCAAATTGATTTTCTACTTTACTGCAGATGGGCGTATAGATTTTCGGGAACTGGTGAAGGATTTGGCTTCAGTTTTCAAAACACGAATTGAACTTCGCCAGATAGGAGTACGGGATGAAGCAAAAATGCTGGGAGGTATGGGCCCCTGTGGGCGAACTCTCTGTTGTAGTACATTTATGGGCGATTTTCATCCAGTTTCTATTAAAATGGCAAAGGAACAAAATCTATCCCTTAACCCTGCAAAGATCTCTGGACTTTGTGGAAGACTTATGTGCTGCCTTAAATATGAGCAGGATTATTATGAGTGTATCAGTCAGATAATGCCCAAGGCAGGCAAGGAGGTATTGACACCGGAAGGGCCAGGTATTGTATTAGAAACTAATTACCTGACTCAAATTGTAAAGGTGAAGTTGACTGATGAAGAAGGAACCGTTGACTTAAAAGAATTTCATACTAAGGAATTACGGTATGAAGGTAAGCTGAATAAGGAGTGTGCATGCCAGGACACTAATAAGGAAGTTTACAATGAAGAGTTGCAAGGCGTTTTGGAGGATTAATTTTTATTGAAATAAATTATGCTTTTCATTTATAACAAAAAATGATAGAATAATGTATAAAATTTAACAAGGGGTTTCGGTTAGGAGGTGACTTGCATGGCTTATGTAATCAGTGAGGACTGCATCGCTTGTGGTGTTTGCCAGCCAGAGTGCCCAGTTGATGCTATTTCTGAAGGCGACATATACTCTATAGATGCTGATCTTTGCACAGACTGTGGAGCATGTGCAGACGTCTGCCCCGTTGATGCTCCTCAAGCACAATAAAAAAATTTAGAAAGAAGACTTGATCACTATGCTGACCAGGTCTTTTTTTATTGTTTACAAGTATTATGCTTAAATTTAATTGATGTGGCAGGATTTCGACATTGTTTGGCGAATAGTTATACGAGACTATTATTTTTGTTTTAAGGTGGTGAAGTAAATGCGCCGGTTGTTGGCAATTATTGTCAGCTTGTTGGTAGCGCTTAATTTTGTTTGGGTCAAGCCGGCACCAGTATATGCAGCACCCGATTATAGTATGATTCGTGTTAAATTGACTTCTTTGAGCACGAAGACATCAATTCCTGTCACTGTCCAAGGTGGTTATTCTATAAAGGAGAATCCATCTATCCAATTAGAGCAGAAGGCATATACTGTTCGCTTGGAAAATGGAAAGTTAGTTCTGACTGATGGTTCTAATAGTTGGAATCTGGGAACCAAGTTTACCTTTCAACGGAATCATGGCAGCCTTAGAATTAATAATGGGGCTAACTATCTTGGAGATATGGAATTCAGGGTAGAAGGCAGCAGTATAAGTCTGATTAACCATATCCATCTCGAATTATATCTCTATGGGGTAGTCCCTTCTGAAATGCCCAACAGTTGGGATGTGGAAGCCCTCAAGGCACAGGCAGTAGCTGCTCGTACATATGCTGTGGAAAAAATTCGAGTTAGGGCTAGTCAGGCATATCATATAGTAGATACCCAAAGTGATCAGGTATATGGGGGTTATAACAAGAGCACCAGTAGGTCTATCCAGGCAGTTAATGCTACCATGGGTCAGGTTTTGAAGTACGGCAACAGCTTTGCACAAACCTATTATTCTTCCAGTAATGGTGGCACAATAGAAAGAGCAGGCAATATATTCACTTATGATCTGCCATATTCGCATGTCAAGGACGACCCCTACGATATAAAAAACCCTTCCAATCCCAGAGCAACCTGGACAATTAAATACAAGAAAACACCAGTTGATCCTGGATTACAGAATAAAATCTCTGAGAATATTAAGAGTTCCCTCCAGAAAAGAGGATACAGTACGGAAAACAACGATATTATCATACAAAGCTTAAAGGAATTTACTGTAGACTACAATGACAGCGGCCGATTGGACAGTGGCAAGCTAGTGGTTATACTGGATGCTAAAAAAACTGACGGCGGTACGGTGGAGACCATAGAAGAAACTGTTAACTTAACAAAAAACACTACAAGATCTTTCTTGAACCTATACAGCTTATTATTCAAAGTTGAGACAACAGAAGATGAAATTATTCTTAAAGGCGGAGGATTTGGCCATGGTGTAGGAATGAGTCAATATGGCGCATGGCAAATGGCGAAAGAAGGAAAATCCTTTACTGAAATATTAGACTTCTATTATCCGGGTACTAGTCTCGCTTCCTTAGGTATTAAGGCTCCGCAGGATCCGGATTATATTCCTGAAGCTAGTCCTAATCCATCACCTACTCCCAGTCCTAAACCGTCACCTTCTCCTGAGCCGACAAAAGCGCCAGCAAGCTATGGCAGGGTAAAGGTAAATACTTCTCTGAATATCAGGCAGGGAGCTGGTACAAAGTATAAGATCATCGGATCACTTAAGAACAACGCAAGGGTGGAGATCATTGGCGAGTCGGGTCAGTGGTATAAGATAAAAACTGGAAGCTTGACTGGTTATGTCAGCAAAACTTATATTGTACTGGAATCCCAACCGTCCAAGCCTGAACCGACACCGCCGTCCAGTGGCAATCCATCGCCGCCTACCGACCCGGCACTGCCTCCCAACCAGGAAAAAAGAACGGGAATTGTTACAGCTTCTTCATTGAATATTCGCAGCGGTCCCGGCACCAAAAATCATGTAGTTGGTATGGTGGTTAAGGGCAAAAAGGTTACAGTATATGAAAAAACTGGGGAATGGTACAGAATAACCTATAACGGTATCAATGGATATGTACACAGCTCCTATATACAGATACAGCAAGATCAAACTCAAGCCCCTTCCAATCCTACCACTGCTAATCCAATTACAGTTACATTGAGGAAAGGAAGTAAGGGCAGTCAGGTTAAACTGTTGCAGCAAAGGCTGAAAGAATTAGGCTATAACTGCGGTGCCATAGACGGTAGCTTTGGTTCACAAACATTGAGTGCAGTTCGTGCCTTCCAAAAGGATCGCGGTTTAAAAGTAGATGGAGTAGTTGGGCCACAAACCAGAGCCGCATTGAATGCCGGGGGCTCTGCTTCGGCACCAAAACCTGAAACCAAGCCTTCCAATCCGGCTCCTTCTGATTCAACATCTTCCAATCCTATCACAGTTACGTTGAGGAAGGGAAATAAGGGCAGCCAGGTTAAACTGTTGCAGCAAAGGCTGAAAGAATTAGGTTATAACTGTGGTGCTATAGACGGTAGTTTTGGTTCGCAAACATTGAGTGCAGTTCGCGCTTTCCAAAAGGATCACGGTTTGAAAGTAGATGGAGTAGTTGGACCACAAACCAGAGCCGCATTGAATTCCAATAGCTCTGCTCCCTCATCCAGTCGTGGAAGTACAGCCAAAATGGCTATTGTAACCGCAAGCAGCCTGAATGTACGGTCTGGTGCAGGCACTGGCTACAGAATAATAGGCAGTCTGAAGCGGAATGCCCAGATAGAGATACTCAGCCGTAGCGGTAGTTGGTACAAAATTCGATATGGTAATTTGACAGGCTATGTACACGGTGATTATCTCAGCGTTAGATAAGTAAAGAGTTAGAATTAAAGACATATAAATGATCGGGTATATCCCGATCATTTTTTTTGTATTCCATTTGTATTAAGTGCATAATCATTCTTGTTACTGGTGGTGCGGGCTTATTTGTTTTAATACAAGTCAAAATCTGTAGATATAATTGAATATCAGTAGATTTGTTTTTTTTTATTTATTTAGGTTACATATATTTATGAGTATTAGTGTAGGAGGTATAAAATTTGCAAGGAAATCTATATTTCATACCTGTATTTGTTGAAGGATTGGCATCTTTTCTGTCCCCCTGTGTATTACCTCTCATCCCAGCCTATATGACCTATCTGACAGGCCAGTCTGCTGAAGTTATGTCCCAAGATAAAAAGGCCCATAGGAATCTAATCATAAATTCTCTGGCATTTATTTTTGGATTCACCATTATCTTTGTACTCATGGGTGCGGCGGCTACAAAGATCGGTTCGTATTTATTAATGCACCAGCATTTAATTAGGCGAATAAGCGGTATACTCATTGTTGTGTTTGGTTTGTTTCATGCCGGGTGGATTCCTATTCGTTTCCTAAATTATGAGAGAAGGCTGCAGATAATGCCGGAAAGACAGGGATTAGTTTCTTCCCTGCTGATTGGTATGGCCTTCAGTATTGGTTGGACTCCCTGCATCGGTCCCATTCTAACCTCTGTATTAATTCTTGCTGCCAATACACAGACTTTAGCTAAAGGAATGTTGCTACTGGCTGTATATGCACTGGGGCTGGGTTTTCCATTCCTAGCCTTGGCCGTAGGCATCAGGTATCTATGGAAGTACATGGATATACTAAGTCGACATATGGGAACTATTAAAAAGATTAGCGGAATTATATTAATCATTATTGGTATCCTGATATATTTTAATGTTTTTGCTATTCTAGCTTTTTATTAATAAGAGGAAAGGTGTGACGGAATGTTGTCAAGACAAAATTTCAAGAGGATTAGAATTTTATTTCTGATAATGGCATTGCTGATATTGGCATCTGCCTGTTCCGATTTGATGAAACTTCAGAACGGAAAGACGCAAGATCCGCCGACTTTTGACGATTTAAGCTCATCGAAAGATGATAAAGTGGATGAACCTGGAGACTCTGGAGATATTCAAACATATCCGGAAATAGATGAATCAGATGCGGGAGTAAACTCTGAAGCAGATCCTGAAAAAATTTTAGAGGGCTATTATTATAGTAAGATGGGAACCGAAATTATGGACTTTGAATTAGAGGACCTAAATGGGAACAAAGTAAGATTGTCTGATTTTAAAGGCAAAATTGTATTTTTAAATTTCTGGGCCACCTGGTGTCCGCCTTGCAGGCATGAAATGCCCTTTATGCAGGAATTATATGAAAAGTATAAGGATGATCTTGTAATATTGGCAGTCAACCCAAGTGGGACCGAAAACCGAGGTATGGGTGATAGTCAAAAAGCTGAAGAAACGGTAAGACAATTTATAGAAGAAGAGGGTTATACCTTCCCAGTCCTGCTTGACCGGGATGATTCTGTTTGGGGTATGTATCGTCAAAGAGGTATTCCAGCTAATTATATGATAGATAGAGAAGGGATAATAAAATACCTGAAACCAGGTGCCTTTATGAGCTTAGAAGAATTGGAGGCATTTGCTAAGGCTTTAGGTGTAGCTGATGTAGATTAATAGCAAGCTAATATATTTAGCTAATGGAGAAAAAATTACAGAGATTGTGATATAATAATTTTGAGAAGACAAATAGGAAACAGACCCGGGAGAACAAGATATGGAGATAAAGTTAAATGAGTTTGAGCGGATTGATGACCTTCAGTTCAAGGGGCTTAAAATAATACAAAATACTAAAAAGTTTTGCTTTGGGACAGATGCTGTATTGCTGTCCCATTTTGCTGGGATTAGAAAAGGGGATAAGGTAGTCGACTTGGGAACGGGAACCGGCATTGTTCCAATTCTTTTGGCAGGCAGGGAAGAGTATGCTCAGATCTATGGTATAGAAATTCAATCAGATATGGTTGAAATGGCCAATAGGAGCATACGATTGAACAACCTGGAATCCCGAGTGGAAATTCTAAATGCTGACCTTAAGGATGCGCCGGCAATACTGGGTAAGGGCCAATTTACCCTGGTGGTCTCCAACCCGCCTTACAAAAAGGCAGGAAGCGGTATTCATAATCCACAGGATCATAAAGCTATTGCCAGGCATGAAATTCTGTGTGTTTTAGACGATGTTCTTGCATCGGCTGCTAAACTTCTCCGTGTCGGCGGCCGTTTTGCCATGGTGCATCGCCCTGATCGTATGATGGATATTATTATTGGCATGCGGCAGCATCGGTTGGAGCCTAAGCGAATCCGCATGGTTCATTCCCAAATACATAAACCACCTGCACTAGTTTTAGTGGAGGGAGTGCTTCATGGTAAGCCTTACCTAAATTGGATGCCGCCTCTCATTGTTTACAATGAAAACATGGAGTATACAAAAGAACTTAAGGAAATTTATCACCTTGTCTAGCCTATCAACTGACAGCCTTCATGATCAAAACGCTTATAAAAATAGGAGAGAAAGGGGAAGAAAAATATGTCAAATTCGGGCCGGGGATGCTTGTATTTATGCGCCACTCCCATTGGCAATTTGGAGGATATTACACTGCGTAGCCTGAGAATCTTAAGAGAAGCAGATTATATTGCAGCAGAAGATACTCGGCATACCTTGAAGTTGTTGAACCATTATGAAATTTCAAAGCCCTTGATCAGTTATCATGAACATAATCGCAGAGAAAAAGGACCGGAAATCATAGCTTTGGTTCAAAAGGGTTATCAAGTAGCTTTGGTTTCAGATGCGGGAATGCCTGGCATTTCAGATCCTGGTGCCGACCTGGTGCAGTTAGCTTACGAGGCGAAGGTGGCGATAACAGTCGTTCCTGGACCTTCAGCTGCTTTATCAGCATTGGTTCTTTCTTCTTTCCCCACCGAGCGTTTTGCTTTCGAAGGCTTTCTCCCACGGCAGAAGAAACAAAGGCAGGAGCGCATCAATATTCTGCGTAATGAAGAACGCACTGTTATCATTTATGAAGCGCCTCACAGATTAAAGTCCCTCCTTCAGGATATGTACGATATATTGGGGAACCGCAGAATATCCATAGCTCGGGAATTAACTAAGATTCATGAGGAAGTACTCACTATGTCATTGCAGGAAGCAGTAAATCATTATTGCAATCAAACTCCAAGAGGCGAATTTGTAGTGGTTCTAAAAGGGGTGCAGACTAGTGACCAGCAGAAGAACTTCAGCCAGATCAGCATAGAGGATCATATAAAGGAGTATTTAGAGGCTGGAATGAGTAAAAAAGAAGCGGTTAAGCAAGTAGCAAAAGATAGAAATATACCTAAGTCGGAGGTTTATCCCTACAGCATAGGCCTGGATATCTTATAAATCAAAAAGAAGCGGCCATAGGCTGCTTCTTTTAATTGCATTACTGCATTTTGTTACGATATAATATATAGATGTGTTATATATAAATAAATTTATTTATTGGCCATATCTGAGAGACAGCTTTTACAGATATTTTTGCCTTTATACTGGATAACATCCCGCGCATCATCGCAGAAAATGCAGGCCGGGGCATATTTTTTCAAAATAATGTGTTCGCCGTCTACGTAGATCTCAAGGGCATCTTTTTCTTCAATGTCAAGAGTTCTGCGAAGCTCGATGGGTATTACAACTCTGCCCAATTCATCAACTTTTCTTACTATGCCAGTAGATTTCAACTCCTACCCCTCCTTTTATTGCAAAATTCGACAACTTCTAACAACATGTATTTTACCAGTAATTGAAATAAAAGTCAACACTATATGATTTTTTTTGTGTAGTTATTCTATGATAATGTCATGTTGAATTTATTCTGATAAAATGTCATGTATGCGAAAGGAGATATTCAACATGACTCAAAAAGAGATAACCAAGCTCAGAGTCATTAAT
>FZPS01000182.1_pt69 | contig 15957 bp, 17 predicted proteins | sample 1817821 | NCBI WGS metagenome assembly FZPS01 (sample SAMEA104158645, study PRJEB21678) | metagenome | place: Germany | collected 2015-04-21
TGTTTAAATCCCACATAGTTCAGATAAAACGTGTCATATCCATCTTTTTATAATACTTCTCAATAGTTTAAATCCCACATAGTTCAGATAAAACGTATTTCTTTAGCATTTGATGGCGATAAAATAATAAGTTTAAATCCCACATAGTTCAGATAAAACCCAGTACTTTCCTCTAAAAAAATAACAGGGGATAACATAGAATCTGCAAGGAAAAGAGGGGCTTTGGAAAAAGAAAAATAGAGCTCAAAAAAGCGATTTTTGCATCGAAACCCCAATCGTGTTTTTCGAAATTCTGGAAAAACACGGTCAAATCCTTGTATAAAGCCTTTCTCAGGTGATCCAACAGCAATAATCTCCGATGCATTGTAGTTGGCATCATTAAATAAGATTAAAAACACCTTCTTTTTCCTGACCAATAATCAACTTTCTGCAATTATCTCGCATCTCTAAACGATATATATAAATTGAGTCGGCGTCTTCCTTAATAACTCTCTTTAATTCATGTAAACACTTTTCAAGCTTGCCTTCCCCGATTTCTCCTTCAAAAACTGAATTTTGTACCCAATTTAAATATCGTTTAAGAATCTTCCTTACCCGATTAACTCTTTCTTCTCCCACATCGTAAGTTATAATACAGTAAGACATTACCACCACGCCTTAAATGGAGTATATACTTCATCACCAAGAAGATGTCGGATGAGTTTATAACATTCAAGGCGTAAAAGAGTCCGATAGGAAACCTTTCTCTTAAGGCGGCGGTGTTTAAAAGTGGTTTTAAGCTTTTGGTCAAAGGCTTTGAGAAATTTCTTACGCCCTTCATCATTCAGATAGCAACCATTGAGGTCCTGATCAAAATCACCTGTAGTAATAACGCCAGTGTTAATCAGGCGAAAAATTATTGGGTCCACAATAAGGGGTTTAAAAATTTCGGATAGATCAAGACACAGAGAGAAGCGCCTCTCTCGAGGTTCATGAAGATAGCTGATAGTAGGATTGAGCTGAGTCCGATAACATTCTGAGAGAATAGTAGTGTAAAGAAGAGAATTGCCAAAAGAAATTAGAGCATTCACCGGATTAGAAGGAGGATGTTTCTCTCTTTTTTCAAAAGAAAAATCCTCCTTTAAAAATAGATTAAAGGCCTGATAGTATGCTTCTTTAGCCCGACCCTCACAACCCATAAGTCCAGCAATAGTCTCTGTAGCACATGCTCTTCCAAATTCTTCCTCTATCTTCGCTACAAAAAGCTCAGTTCCAGAATACTCCCGGAGATTACGCTTTGCATGGAACATAGCTCCTTCAACAAAAGCTAGAGCCAAAAAAAAGCGTCTTTGAGGGTTAAGGTAGTGCTCGACCTGACGCACAAGAAGCTCTCCGGAAACATTTTTATCTCTTGGCAGAAAAGTGCCGCTGTAGTTACCATAATAGTTATAAATATGCAAAGGTTTATTTTCCCGGGCAAGAAACACCAGAAATTCCTTATTTAAATTCACCTGGCCAAAAACATGGATAGAGTCAACATCTTCAACAGGAATTGCCTTTCGTTCCCCATTCTTTCTTTCAATAAGTATAGTATTTTCATTCCTTTTCAGAGTGCCACTGCTCAGGATATAATAAGGTTGCATTTCACTCACCCAAAACAAAATTCAAAATAGGCACATTTCTTACAATAAGGCTTCCTGACAGCTTCCGGTGGAGATGGCTGAGAGATAAGCTTCTCAATTTCTTTAATAGCATCTTCCAGTTCGCAAACCATTTCTTCGGTAAGAATCACTTCTTTCCTCTTCCGCAACTTCGGGTAAGAAAGAATGCCTTTCTTTTCAATACCCAGACTTCTCAAATAATAAAGGTAATAGCCAATTTGCATTATGCTTGCTTTTTCAAGAGCCTGGCTATATTTGACCTCCTGGATGTTATCTTCGCCTACAATGTCAATGGCAATAAGGTCATTAATGGTAATTCTCCTCTTTTTCCTTCTCGGGTAGCTGCCCTCATCAAGGAGCTTCCCTAATAAAACCCGGTCTGACTCCTGCTCCATCCGAATGCCCCGGTCAAAAAGCCAGAGTTTACGCTTGCAGACAAAAAAGTAATTTATCTTAACTCCAGTGAGGTGAAGAGAGTCAGCAGATATTGCCATCACTATTTACCTTTTCTTTTTCTTCCTTTCTTTTTCCGCTAAAACCAGCCTTGCAACTATAATCCCCGGGAACAATAAAAATATCTCTAATCCAGCTCTCGATAGGGCGCTCATTAAGAAGTTTCTGTTCTTCCGTAGAAAGGGCGTTGAAAAGCCGATAGAAAGCCTTATTTCTCTCCCCGATCGTTTCCCTCACAGAACCCCAGCTAACAGAAACAAGATATTTCGACAGAACCTCCCGCTTAAACAGCGTATAAATAGCCTCCTTTTTCTCAGAATAACTCTGGATAAAACGGATAACATCTCTGCAAAAAGGCTCAAAAAGCCCTTCGGGAATAACTGATATATCCACAATTTCCCTGAAGGTTTTTTGCGCTTCGCTTTTCTTTGAGGCCATCCATCCGGCATCAAGAAGATCAAGGGTATCAAAAAAACTCTTTAGATATTCTCCATCTCCTTTTAAACTTGAATAAAACAAAGTAACTAAAGCATATTTGTCATATTCTGACAATTCCACCTCCATCTTATCTACGTTTTCCAACCAGTTACCATTCAAAAGCTTTTTATAATAAGTTTCTTTAGATTTTTCCGTTTTTTTATCACTACCCAAAAGAGGAGAAAACTCTTCTCTAAAAAAGTCCTCTACCTGAACCTCATCGGTTCCGTCCCTCTGCCCTATTTTAGATAATAATGGCTCTATATCCTCTATTTCCTTTTTCTTCCACAGCCATGCAAGGGAAAGCTTAATCAATTCCTCCGAGTAAACTTTTCCTCTTCCAGATTGAAGTCCTTCATCAAAAACCCATACATAAACATTAGGCTCATTGGAAAAAGCCCTGAACTCTTCTTGAGATATATCGTATTCCAGGTTATCGCTTTTATTCATAACCTTTCCATCCCTATAGAAATATCTTCTCAGAACTCTTCCCATTCTTTGAATCAAAGCATCAAGAGGACAGATTTCAGTAAAGAGAACGTCTGCATCTATATCCAAAGATGCCTCAACAACCTGTGTAGCTACAAGAATCTCACCAATATTCTCTGTAGGAGGTTTGGGGTTTTTGAATTTCTCAATATATTCGGTTTCTTTGTTTCTCCTATCTTCGAGGGTAAAGCGAGAGTGTAACAAAAAGATGTTATTCTTTAGGGAAGAAGAGCAAGCCTTCTCCACTAATTTTCTATAAACTTCTTGTGCAAAGTTAACAGTATTTAAAATTACCAGGACTCTTTTACCGCTTTCAGCTTCCCTGATTATTTTCTCTATCTTATCTTCTGGCAACTCGAATATCGGAGTCTTCTCGCCTTTTTTATTTTTTATTAGTTCCACTTCCAGCTTATGTTTAAAAATTTTTTGGAATTTATCTTTTTCATTTTCATAAATGTTTATCATTTCACAATCAGGGGCTGATTCCTTTATCCTATTTTCTACGAATTTAGGCAATGTCGCCGTCATTAGTAGAAATTTCCCACCCATTTTGTGCATCCATTCCATAAATTTAGTAACTATCGCACAAGCTTTCGGGTCATAAGCCTGTATTTCGTCAATTACAAGGCGAGAGTAAGAAAGAAGCGCAAACACTTTTTCATATCCAGGGGGCCTCAAAGCATAAGGGAAAAACTGGTCTCCAGTAGATATCATTACTGGATAGGAAAGTTGCTTTGCAAGGTCATAAAGTTTCATTGTACCAGCTTCGTCAGTCTCTTGGCTTAACAAATACACATCGGCGTCCGAATGCAGAAGCCCGGCTTTACCTTCCCCAAACACTTCCTTTGCTCTTCCTTCATAAGTTTGGTTAACTGCTGAGCGGATAGGAAGAGTATAGAGAAGCTTTTCACCCTTTGACCATAAAAAGGCAAATTCAGTCTTACCATACCCCGTAGGAGCAACAAGAATGACATTTTTATCTTTGTTATTTGCCAGGGTGCCAAACTGCCAGGCATCGTGTCCAATTTTGCCTGCAATCTCCTTCTCAATTTCATCTTCTGCTTTGGGTTCTATTTCTACCCTATCAAGACTTTCTCCCTCCTTTTCACACCATGACGCAAAGTGGTCACATCTTTGCAGAAAACCTGCTATTAATATCCGCTCTTTCTTCACTTCCCCTCTCAATGGTTCATAGTCAAGCTTATAAGGAGGAATGGCAAGATCTACAAAGCTTCTTCCATTTATAATGCTTTCGAGCCACTTTTTATTTATATCAATAAAATCCCCATATTCATTAAGTTCTGAAAACTCATCATGTAGATTGCTTTTTAAAGTTTCTCCCCATTCTCCCAGCACCTTTTCGCACAACCTTACCAATACCTTGTTGCTTCCCAAAATAAACTCGTCAAAGCTTTCTCTCCAGTGATGATAAGCAACGGCTGAAATTATAAAATTAAAATAATCATCACCAAATTTGTTTTTTAGCTCATCTTTATCAATCCAAAAAATAGAAAACAGAGAATGAGGAACATCGTAAACTACATCCTGAGGTTGATATTCCTTATTACCCAGGGATTTTATCTGAAAAGAAGGCAAAACTTTTCCCAGGTCATGCAATAAGATAGCAGCCTTTGTTGCTTCTACTAAACTGTTATTATTATCTTCGCTTAACTTTTTCTGAATGTTTTCAAACACCTCCAGCGCATCAGAAGTATGCCTTGATAAAGTTATCTTTTCTCTGTTTTTATCACGGAACTTCGCTAAAATCTCTCTCATTTTTTAATCCCTCTTTTAAATTGGCAAAGAATACAGGCACTTTTTCTCCAGAATCAAAATAAGTAAATATATCTCCCAAATTCCCATCATTAAGTTTTGTCCTTATATAATCAAAATTTCTTACCCCGCCTTTTATCCTGTAAAAAGTTGTAAGGCTATAAATTAGCCCGCCTATATCTTTGAATTCAAAGCTGCATTTTTCATCAAAGGCTTTCTCAGGAATCCAGAAGAAATAACCATAGTTTCCGTTTATCTCTCGGACCTCAAGCTCGATTTTCTCCAACTCTTTTATTACAATCCAATCTTCAGCTCTTCCAAGATGCAAGGTAGAAGACTTGCCAGCTGGATTTTCAAATCTTTGCTTGATTTTGTCCAAAAAGGCATTATCATCGTGATATAGGTAGACTAAAACTTGAACGTCATTTAAGATGTCTACAGAGCAAGGAATCTGCCCCCCGATGTGTTCGATATGTCCCGAAACAAATCTGTTATCTATAGAACCAAACCTATTTAAATGTGAACTTTTATTTAAGTTCCGAAACCACGTATACTCGGTGCTTTTAGCCTGAAATCTCCCACAAATGCTTATTTTAATTTGCTTAAGCTTATGATATGAACAATCACAGCCTTCTCTGATACAGGGTTCTTCTTGACCGGGTAAGTTCTTTATCCCCAAAATATTTGCTATCAAACCAAGAGCCGTAGAATAGGGGGGAAGAGGATAGGTATGTCTTCTTCGATAAGTAAATGGCATTCTATAGTGAGCTTGAGGTTGGTATATTTTGATTTTTAAACTGCCAATTTTAGAATCCATATTGCTATCCTTTTTCAATGTTTATTAATGCCTGATGAAGAATTGCTGTTTAATTCTTTAAGAAAATCATCCCAGTTGCCTGTTACTCTGTCATCTTTTATATCCCCATCTATATTTACTCTCTTACTATCCATTAGAAATATTTTCCCATCAATCCAGCCATTATTTAAAGCATCAGAAACCCCTATGACCTCATAGGTTTTCTCATCAATCCGGTTAAGTTCAAGATAAGGGTGAAATACTGGAGATGGGACTTTTACATATCCAGCAACTAAAAACAGGGGAATAATTGTATTTGACTCATTGCTTGATTGGGCATAAAGGCCGTTCTTGATAGCATTGAGAATCTCCATAATACGCTTTTTCTTTTCTTCTTCACTAACTTCAAAAGTTACTTTATATTTATTACCAGCTTTTCCTATATAAATTTCTCCTATCTCCTTGCTTTCTTCTTCATTTTCCTTTTTATAAAGCTTAAAAATATTTCCTTGCTTAACCTCTCTACACATAATTTCCTCATTCCCAAGGATTTTTTGAAGCCCACTTTCAATTTTTAGCGTTTTATTATTTTCATCGTATTCCGGATCTTTTGAAACAAAGAAAACATAATAATCATCTTCCTCTTCAAAATCTTGAATTTTTATATTAGGTTTTTTAGATCTTGTACTTTTGTCTTCTTTTTGCTCATCTTCATTACCTTTGTCTTCGCTCTTCAATATATTGGATCTAAATTGAAGATTCTCTTTATTCTTGCCTGCGGATTCCATAAGAGCTTTATTAACTCTTAATTGCTTTCCATCAACATATATTTCTTTGTCATTATCAACTTTGTAGTACAAGTTACCATCTTCGTCTTCTTCCTTAGATACTTTTCCCACAATAGCATTTTGTGGTTTTTGAATTGTCAGCCACAGCCTCTCCCCTTCATAGAAATAATCTTCTATTATCCACTCATCCTTTCCCAAAACATCCGCATCAATAGTAAAGCTTACCTTATAGAATGAAAAATGTTCTTCTTTATTGTAGGGATTAGGGGTTACACTAAGTCCTTGTTTTATTCCCCGATTCACAAGGTCATGGTTAGCATAAAAAGCCATATCTCCTTCATAAGGGTCTAAACTAATAGCTTTCGTAATCCCTACAGGAGCTTTCCTGGTAATCGAAGCCTGGCTGCCTATAGTATACATATAGCCAAAGGCATCAAGTTCAGGGCTGGTTAAGATATCATCCTTTGTTATATCAAACTGGACAACGTCGCTCTGTCCTGTCACCAAGCTCGGCTTCCAATTACAAGACTTTACCAGGGTTTCAAAAAGATAATGTCTTATAGCTGGTTTTCCAATGAAACTGACTATTTTATCTCCCATTTTTAATTTTTTAATAGAAAGAATGTTTCCACCGATTTTCTCATCTCTATTCAACGCCGAGCTCTCAAAAATGACAGTAAGAGTTATATGTTTTGATTGAGTTTTATTAATATTATCCATTTTTATACCTCCGGTTTTTAAATTTCCTAATTTAACCTAACAGTCCACTTAAAAAAGAGTAAACAAGAGTCTTGAAACTCTCTATTGAATATCTGGGATTGAAGGCTTTCACAAGATGCTGATTTATCTCTTGCTGAGCGTTAGCAAATTCTCTCAAGATTATGTAAAAAACCTCATCTCTCTTTCCCATCCTCGTTAGCTCGAGCAACCTGAAAGTCAGACCCCTGGGCATTTTTTTCTTTTTATCATAAAATCTTTCATAAACTGCAGACCCTCTCAATCCCTCTCCATAAGCTTTTAACCTGTCACATAACTCGCTGACATTCTGGAGTGATACATCATTGTGAAGTTTTTCGAGCTCACGTTTGTCTTTACCTTTTGCATTTTTTGCCGCATATTCCAATATTTTTTCCAGCTCAAACCCAACTTTTTTGTAATCACCAACTGCTTTCTTAAATAAAGAAACCTCAATCTTGTTTTGATTTATATGCTCCATTAAATCCTTTTTTATCTCCTCAAAGTTAAAATTATCACTCATACAGAAACCTCCTTTTTAGCCTTTTCCTCAATCAATGCATAAAGTTTGAAGAGCTTTTGAGAAAATAAAATTAAGTTTTCTTTATTCTTTTTAAGCCTAACTTTATCATTCATGAAATTTTTCTCCTGTGTTCCTCTTTCTTTCTCCGGTTTTAGAGCAATCTTAAAAATTCTTTCTGCAAGCTCCAAAATTCTTCTAAAATTACCATCCAAAACCAGGTTTAAGACACTAAACTCTCCAATATCATCTAACAAGCTGGCAATTTCATTATCAGAAAGAAGAAGCACAATTTCATAAGGTAAAGAAAAGAAATCTATCTTATCTATTTTAGTTGTTCTATCTATGATAGTTTTATATCTGTTAACCACCTCAACATTCATCATTGTCCATTTTCCGAGTTGAATATTAAGCTTTAAAGCTGCTTCAATAAGAGATATGCCAAGAATTTCTTTTGTGGTTTTAAGTTTTTCTTTTCCATAAACTTCTCTTGCATACTTATTTAAATACCATATTGCTTCAAAGGATGGCGCGTTTATAAAGATTTCTGAACCATCAGAAAGAGGAATGAAAGAAAGATGATGATGAATAATCAAGAATGCACAAAGAGGGCAGATACAAAGGCTTCCATTTCCATCCCAAAACCCATTAGGAAACTCCCCTATAGATGGACCCAGCATTGTATTATGTCTTATATCAAACCTTTTAATACCATCTAAAAACTTTTCTAAATCTTTGCTGTTCAAGTCTTGAATTTTTGCTTCAGGTAAAGCAAGCTTTCTGTAGCACAAATTACAACAAGTGCTGTCCTCCGTCTCTGCTATTTCAAAAAGACTTTCCACAAAATAATGAAATTTATCTTTCCAAGATGGTTGCAGAAAATTTCTATACAAGGTGGACTTCCCTACAATTGAGGATATCCTTTCTTCCGAAAAATATCTCTGTTCAACATCTAATTTATTAAAAATATCCCTTCCAAGGCTAACAGAGCCATCATTATTGAAACCATAATAATTTGATAGTTTCTCTACTCTTTCAATAGATACTAATAACCCCACCACTCCTGCGTTATATAGCCAATTGCCAGGATAAAGAACAATCTCGCTCATTACACCACCTCCAACATTCCAAAACCTTGAGAGCGACGCCGACCTATTCCCAGAACCTGGATATCATTTAAGTCTCCTGGGTCTCCTTGAAGAATAAAGCGGCCACTGAAGCAGGTGAAAGTGTAAACTCGAGAAGTCTCCTCCCTCTCTCGAATAGCATGCTTGACCACTTCTTTTCGGATGTTGACCGGCTGAAAATCAAGTTTTTTCCGGAGTCCTTCTCCCCGAACACCTCGAAGCAAAGCATTAGCATAGTAATTGAGCTCCTCCAAAAATTGTTGGCTTTGAGAAGTAGGAAGAAGAGGCTTTCCGGTAGAGTCTTCAATAAGAACAGGAGAAAGCGTTTGAAAAAGAGCAACCTCCTGAGTGATTGGTCTATCTTTAATGGGGATAATTGATACAGGATATGGTAAAGTAAAATCTCCTTTAGAGAAAGGATAAATCGACCTATCTATCACACCGTTATAAAAATCTACAAGCAGTTCCATATCGGACGTAGAAAAATAAAATGCCAGAGGCGATTTGAGAGTAAACCAATCTTTATCTTCCTGAAAACTCTCGCGGTCGTGGATGAAACGCACAGCAAAACAGAAAGGTTTGGGCATTTTATTGCTTCTCTGGCGGTCAAAGTGAAATAGCCGAACAAAACGTTGCTCTCCCGATGGAGTGGCTCGCAGTGCTTCTTTGAAAAAACTCATAAAAGCGTTACGGTAAAGAAGCGGCACTTTCTCAACCTTAAACTGAATTTGCAAACGCAAAATTATCCCACCTCCAAACTTTAACTAACAAAGATAAACTACCTTCATTCGGTGATTTTCCAATAATCATCTTTTTCCGGGAAAATAGCAATCGCTGGCACTGTCTTCAAAATGCCCAGGGCTGTTTCATAAGTTATGAAATCGGCAAAGCTTCCTATTCCTTCTATGATTTCAAACTCAGCAGGACGCCGTTTGGGGTTCACTTCGATTACCATGAAGTTCCTGAATTTTTCATCGAGAGCCACGACAATCATGTATTTTACGGTTTGGTCATCTGGATCCGGTTCTATCAAAGACTGTATTACTGTCCCTCGAAATTTAACCTTTGCAAGTTCTGGAATCTCTAGATTATGATGTAGTTCTTCTAATGAAATTGCTTCCTGTTTTTCCTCAGCACCACAAGAAACTGCAGTAAGCAGGAATAACAAAACTGTAATCAGAAAAAGCAGATAGTTTTTTCTCCCCATAATATCACCCTCCTTTCTTTACTGAGCCGGCATCTGAACCCGGGCATAGTTCAAACATCAGCCAGGCTTTTTATAAACTCTCAGAGCTCTACAGGTTTCCCTCCTTCTAAAAATGATTTAATAATGACCCTTACCTTTGCACTGCTGGCAAACCCCGGTACCAAAACACCACATACAAGGCTGGTCGCTCGGCTTCCCATATCCAGGGTAAGCATGTTTTCCCGAACCACTACAGTATTTGCAACGGCCAGTGCCTTTGCACTGAGGACAAACTCTATCTTTAGCTCTTGTTTCGTTATCCATCATTCCACTCCCCCAAAATTAATTTCAATGATGAAAGATTTTTTTACCTTCTATCTCATCATACTCAGTGATGGTGTCATTTCCTGTCGTTGTGGTAAATTCTTTGCAATTTTTCAATTTCTTCCGCAATTTCTTTCCGCAGATATTGAGGTTCTAAAATTTCGGCATGAGCGCCGTAACCTATCACCCAGCGCTTAATTTCTTCAGGATGGCCATAAATGGTGAAAATAATTCCCCCATCGGGAAGCTCTTCTATTTCCTGGGCAGGATGCCAGATACGCTCTTTTATCCAGGCAGATTGATAACTGTCAAAACGAATCCGTATTTGAGTAGCTTCCCCCCGATACATCCGAAAAGCACGGTTTAAGTACTCCTGCGGCGAAAAATCTGGAGGTCGTGCAAAGCTTTCTTCCAGTACTTTTACCTCCTGCACCCGGTCCAGAGCAAAGTCACGAATTTCTTCTCGCAAGTGGCAAAAGCCACAAAAATACCACACCCCTTCGAAATTATAAATATGATAGGGGTCTACCTTGCGCTCGGTAACCTGGCGAGAGGAAAAACTATAATAGCTAATTAAAGCTCTCTTCCGGTCAGTTATAGCTCTAAAAAGCTCACCAAAAACCTTGCTTACATCCACCCGCATAGTAAGAGGCACAAGAAAAGGAGAGAGCAACATCTCGAAATCTTCATAGCTTATTTTGAGGCTATCTGGTAGCGCCAGTTTTAGCTTCTCCCCCAGACGATTAAAAGCTTCCTCGAGGGGCGTACCTTTGAACTGTTCGATAACGTCGAGGAAAATCAAAAGAGCCAGCGTCTCTCCTTCGGTAAGGTTAGGAAAGGGCATTGACCAGGATTCCTCAAAATAATAACCTCCACGCCCTCGGTCGTAGACAATTGGGGCATCAAAATCATCTCTTAACATTTCAATATAACGGTTAACAGTGCGCTTACTAACTTCGAGGATCTCTGCAAGCTGGGAAACACCGGGGTAGGTATCTTTTTGGATTTCTTGAACAACGCGGTAAAGCCGGAAAAGTAGTGAACGCCTGGAAAAAGTGCTCCGATAGCGGGTAGGTTTATCCTCTCTGAGAGATTCTGCTTCTCGTATCTTTTCCCCACCTCCTGTATCTTAAACCCGGCCAGTTGTTTATCAGCTAACCCGATGAGCAATATCTTCCTGGAGTTCTTTCCTTTAGCCTAAATATTCTGGCTCAACATGAGCCGGCACTAACTTATTATACCCTAAGAAAAGAGAGACAGTATCTTCATCTCGTGTCCCATCCGTACAGAGATTGCTAATGATGGAAACTCCCCTGTTAATAAAATGAAATTCCCTCACCGCCTCACCCTTTTCTTTGGCGAAGGTGGGGAACTGCCTCCATCACAAAACCGGCATATTCCAGAGTAGTCGCATTTTGCACAGTGTTCCTTCTTTTGGCTTACCTCAAAATCACCGCTGCGGATTCCAGTCAGGATATCTTTCAGCTTCTCCGCTACCACCTCTACTTTTTCCTCGTCTGCGGGAAACTCCTCCACTGTGGCATTGCCCAGGTCCACAAAAAAAGTTCGAGGTATGTAGCCTTGAGCTAACTTAATAAACAGGGCATAGAGTCCCAGCTGAAACTCTATCTCTTCGGGAGTTACCACTTCCTGAGAAGTTCGACACATCCACACCGCTGAATCTTCACTATCTTCCAGTATGGCATCAATGCTACCGGCGAGCACCGCATTATCGGTAGGAAGCTCAATCTGGGCCTTCATTTTGTCTATTTTCATTAATTCATCAAGATTATTTTCAACAAACTCCAGTAGGGTTGCACTGGCTTTTTGTTTCATAGCGGAACTCTTTTTCTCCCCGGCAAAAGGTAAAAAGAACTTTTCTGTCATAGCTCGCTCCACTGCCCGGTGAGGTTTTTCCCCTGCCTTTATAAGCTCTACCGACATCCTCAAGCAGTTATAAAGACTCCTTCCATAGTCCAGCTCCTCTGCAAGCCCGGGACGGTATTGCCATAGCTCCCGCAACCGGTAAAAATGAGGACAGCGAAAATAAGCAACGACCTGGGGGAGAGAAAGTGCTTGAAAAACTTCTCCCTCGCTCTTATCTATTTCTCCGAAGGTTATATATGCATCATCTGTGTGTACCGGCAGGACTTCACTCAACTCTTCCACAAACACGCTAGGACGGCGAGAAACTATGTTTCCCTTTTTACTCCGGTTGGTTCTAAAATAAGTAACACATAATACGTTTTTTGCCCTGGTCAGTGCTACATAAAATAGTTTTCGCTCTTCTTCTATACTTCCTTCGTAGCGCTTGGCGTCAAAGAGGTTTCTGGGAAGCAGCCAGTCTTTTTCTTTCCCTGCTCTCATGGAGGGAAATCGGGCATTAACCACCGAAGATACAAAAACCACCGGCCACTCCAGCCCCTTGGCCTGGTGCACAGTGCTTATAAATACTGCATCAGTGGTCAGATAATCCTCAATAGAGTGTTCTTCATAAGCTCCGCGAGCATAGGCGTTCATATACCAGCACAAGCCCCTCACTACCTCGTTCCATTCTACTCCTGCTCCTCCCAGCCGGTAGGAAGACTCATAATCAAACAATATGGAGCTAAAACGACCCAGGTTGGCCATCAACACCGCATGCAAGGAGTGAGAAGGATCGAGCTTTAGATAGCCAAGAATTACTAAAAGCCGGTGAAAGACCTGGATTAAATTTTGATATTTTCCCTGTAGCACTTCTTCCCTCCACTCTCTCAGCTCCGAATAAATCTTTTCCCTATCCAGGGCAATGCCAGTAGCTTTAGACCAGAGCGCTACTCCTTTCTGTACCAATAAATCACCCCTTATCTCGCTTTCGCCCGCCTGCCAGAAACCATCCTTTCCCAGCCAGGCAAAGAGACAACCCATAGCTTGAGCTTCTTCTCGGAAAAACAGTCCTACGTTACCTCCCACGAGATACGGTATATCGCGCCTGCGAAGCTCATTTATAAAAGGTACAGAATAGTTAGCCACACTCCGCAGAAGAATGGCACAGTCTTTGAAACGGCATTTTCCGCTTCGAACGGCGGAGGCAATTTCCTTCACTACCCATCTGGCCTCCTCTTCCGGATCCGGAAGAGATACCAATCCTACAAAACCCTGGTCTTTCCTTTTAGCAGATATAGGCCCATAGCCTTTTTTGAAGGTATTCTCAAAGTAATTAGCAGCTCTAACGATGGGAGGTACGCTTCTGCGATTCTCCATCAGATAAAAGGTCTGCACCCCGGGGAAGCATTTTTCGAATTCTTCAAAGAACCGCTCGTCTGACCCCCGCCATTGATATATGCTCTGCCGCGGGTCACCAACTACAAACACACTTGCTTCTCGCCCCAGGAGCCTGATAAGCTCCTCTTGAGCCCGGTTGATATCCTGATATTCATCCACCATTAAATACTGGATGTAGCTTACACGATTACTTTCTTTTTTAAGATTCTGAATTGCCAGGTCTATCATTCTTCCAAAAGTGAGCAAACGATAGCGGTCCAGAAGTTCTTCATAATCGCAGAGAAGAGAATGAAAGATATCGCACTTTTCTGAGAGTCGCTTTCTGTCTATCAGCTCATTGTAAACTATGTTTACCGCCTGGGTAAAATTGAGACATTTTTGTAGGTAGTTCCTCCCCTGCACGTTTTCTCTGATACCCAGTTCATGGCCCACTCTGAATAACAAAGCAACTTCCTGATTTTCATCAAGCACATTAAACTCCGAATAACCAAAGTAATTATGCAAAAGATGAAGACAATAGGCGTGGATGGTGCCAATATACATACCGCTTAACTCCGGAAAATTCTCTCCGGTCAGCTCGCGAATACGGGAATATATCCTGGTTTTCATGCTTGCAGCAGCTTTTTCAGTGAAGGTAAAAGCAACAATACTTTCTGGAGGCACACCTTCATACAACAGAAGGTAGAGCAATCTCCGGGTGAGAGTTTCAGTCTTCCCCGTACCCGCCCCCGCTATCACCCTGATATGTTTTGCCTCCGAGGTAACTACTTTTGCTTGCTCTTCGGCCAGGGGAAGGGGCTTATTAATTATTTCGGTAAGGATTTCTTCCCTGGTGAGCTCCATCTTCTTAACGATTTTTACCCCTCCAGTAACCGGGAAAACTTTTCCCTGAAAATCGCTTGTTCTCATCGTATAGCTTGAGCAAAAACTACCTTATTATAGTATCACACAAAACCTGTCAAATTGCTCAAACCTTAAAGGCGAGTTACATCGTGCTAAAAGCTTGAGACGCCACAAACAGCCTGCAGCGCTAAAAACAAAAAGAAGGCAAGAGCTCCTATGACCCCCACAAAAAATCACAACACAAAAAAAAGTTAGAACCGATACCACGGGTAAGAGAAAAAATAGAACAGCTTGAAGCACAAAATTGAAGAAAACAGACCAAAAAACTCAAAAAGCATAAAAATGCATTGAGGGAAAAATGCCCCAGCCCTGAGAGAAAAAAGAAGCAGAACACCAAATAGAGGACATCATAATTGTTTTTACAGCTTTAACTATAAATTAGCCTTCCCGGTTTTCCACAAGAAAAAATATTTTTCTAAATTCGTAATTTTCCTCTTGCAATTAAAATAAAAACCTGTATACTATATGTAGTGGTTGTTAGAAACAATAATTCAATATGTTGGGTAAATTATTATGCATTGTCCTTTTTGTGAGGAAGAAGATTCCCGAGTTGTTGACTCTCGAATAGTAGAAGGTGGGGCGGCAGTGCGCCGGAGGAGAGAATGCCCCCGATGCCAGCGCAGATTCACCACCTATGAGCGTTATGAACAGCAACCTCTTCGAGTAATCAAAAAAAGTGGGGAGAGAGAGCTGTTCAACCGGCAAAAAATTTTGCAAGGAATGCTCAAAGCGTGTGAAAAAAGACCGGTAACTATGGAAGTTTTAGAGTCCCTGGCTGGAGAAATAGAAAAGGAGCTGCGGGATGAGGGTTATGAAGAAATCCCCACTTCTCACATTGGTGAAAAAGTGATGGAGAAACTAAAAGAAGTAGACCAGGTGGCTTATGTTCGCTTCGCCTCGGTTTACCGGGAGTTTCGAGAGATTGACCAGTTCTTAGAACTGCTTTCTACTTTGAATCGAGAAAAAAACACCTCGGAAAGGAGAGAGGTTGATGAAGGAAAAGATTGATTTATCCCCCAAAGAAGTACGGAAAAGGGATGGGAGGGTAGTCCCTTTCGATCGGCAAAGGATTGAGCGAGCCATTTATAAAGCTTTCCAGGCTGTAGGAGAGGAAAATACCACTATCCCCGAAGAGCTAAGTCATATAGTTACTCAGAAGCTCTTCCATAAGTTTGGTACTGACACCACTGTAGACATTGAGGTCATCCAGGATATAGTAGAAGAAACCCTTATTGAAAATGGATTTGCCAAAGTAGCCAAGGCCTACATTCTTTATCGGCGCAAAAGGCAAGAAGCAAGAGAAGCTCTTCAAGTAGCAGTAAACGTGGAAAAAATTGTTCAGGATTATCTTATCCAGGCAGACTGGAGAACACAAGAAAATTCTAACACTACTTATTCTTATCCGGGGTTGGTTCTCCACGTCGCCGGCTCGGTTATGGCTCACTATACTTTGAACCAGATATATCCCGACGAGGTGAAAGA
>FZPS01000051.1_pt124 | contig 15950 bp, 15 predicted proteins | sample 1817821 | NCBI WGS metagenome assembly FZPS01 (sample SAMEA104158645, study PRJEB21678) | metagenome | place: Germany | collected 2015-04-21
CCCTGAGACCATACCAATTGCCGGCGCTCGCGGCAGAGGGGGAAATGACGCCGTTGCCGGCAGTCAGGTAAAGCTCTGCGTCAGCGAGGAAACCTTTTATTTCAGTGGTGTACTGCAGGGTAAAAACGGTGGATACCGGAAGGTTCCGGTGATTGACGGAGAGGCTGACAGCTTTCAGGTAGCGCCTCAAAGAACCGTCCTGCGGGGGAGGAAATGGCCGCCATTTAACCGTCTCCCCGGAGTCGATCCAGCTGTAGCCGGTATAGCTTGCTTTGACGCTTCCCCGCAGATAGAGGCCGCCGTCACCTTTTACTTCCAAAAGAACGTCCGGATTTTTCAGTATTGGACCGCCCAGACGGGCCCTTTCCCCGTAGCCTGCAATGGCCAGGGTAAATTCGTTGCTTCTTTTTTGCGTACCGCTCCCTTTGCCGCCCCGCAGTTCTGTCAGAAAGGGAAAAGCACTGACTGCCATGTCTTCAAGAGCCTTCCACTGTACAGGGGGAATGCTTTTGGGCAGCAGCAGGGCAACAAGCAGTACGCCTGCAATTATTTTAACGGTATAATAAAGCCATGTACGGCGGAATTTGTCCGGACTTTCACCCTGGATGCCGCTCCAGATTCTATTGCCGTTTTCATGGCTTAACAACAATAACCAGCACAGGGCATAGGAGACGGCGGCAGGGTAGGCGGAATCAATATACAAATACCACAGGGGAACAAAAATACAAATCCCGCCAAGCAAAAGCAGGGGCAGTTTTTTTCTGCATTTTACGAGCAAAAGGCAAAACAGTGTTATGACTGCAGTAACAGCGGCCAGCCTTACAGTATTGTTATTTACGGCAGCCTGCAGAAACCGTTGCAGAAACTGCAGGAATGACAGAGGAGCAAGCAGGTAGGCCGCAACTGCCGGAAAAAAAACTGCGGCTGCCGCAAGCAGTAAAAATAACGGCCGGGCTGCAAAGAAAAGAAAGACAAGGAGTGTTCCCGCCGTAAGCAATAGCCGCAGCAGGAGCCCGGCCGAACGGTAGCCAAGGACATCCGTAACGGGTATGGCAAGGGATATACTGAACCAGCAGGCTATAATAAAGGTGAACTTACCGGCAAAGCTCTTTTTCATGCCCGGACAGCTCCCTCATCTGCCGCTAGTATGTGGGTTTTCACGCCTTTTTCCCGCAGCCGGGCATGTATTTCTTCTTCTTTACCGGTTATTTTTTGCAGGCAAAGCTGCAGGTGAACAAGCGAAAAGCCTTTACTTTTCAAGGACAGCAGCACATCGGCACCGGCAAGGGAGAGAGAAGGTGAGAGCAGGTAAAGACTTGCATCGGGCTGCAGGTAAAAACTTTGCTGCTGCAGGTAGGAGTAAAAGGAGCCTTCCCTTTCCGGCGCAAGAGTTATCAGTTGATCGGCTATCTTGGCATAATCCCGGATTCTGCTGCCGCCAAGGGGCGAATTCTCAAGCCCGCAGCTGTAAAGGGTGACGGGCAGATTGGCTTTCAGCCGGCTGTAGGCAAGAGAAGCGGCAAGCTCCACTGCCAGGTCCTCCAGCAAATGTCCGCTGTCATGGCGATAGCTTTCGGCGAACATGTCCAGAAAAAGTATTAATCCGGCTTCAGCGGCGCTTTCAAATTTGCGGACAATAATTTTTTCCTGTTTGGCGGACTGTTTCCAATGTATCTGCTTAATGCTGTCACCGTCCTGCCACTCCCGCAGTCCGGCAAAACGGCTGCGGTCCTCAAAAACAGTATTTTTTGCCGCTTGTTCCCCCGCCTGTCGGTAGACGGGCAGGGCAAGCCCGGGGAAAGAACGAAGACGCGGGTAAACCTTAACTTCTCCGCCGTCAGCAAGCCGCTTGGTCAAACGGAAAAAACCGAAAGGATCACCGGTTTTGACCGTCAGTGAATCCAACTTGTACACACCGCGCCTGCCGCAGTAGATTTCTGTGCTGATTTCCCTGATTTCACCCGCTTCCAGAGAGAGAAAACGGCTGTGCTGCGATAAACTGCCGCTGATTGCGGGCACTTCGAGATAGGGGAAGGAGCCGCTGTCGGAGTTAATGATTTTATAGCTGACTGAAAAGGATTCTCCGACTTCCCTGACCCGGGGAGAGACCGTCACCTCACCCTTTAACTGTTTTAGGCTTACTCTTAACCGCCAGTAGGGAATCAAGCAGGACAGGAGGGCAAGGTAGAAAAACATATAGGGAAACTTACCGGCAACGAGCAGGGCGGCAAGGGACAGTAAAACAACAAATACTGCCCAGGTTTTTTTATTATCTGCCATCAACCATCACCGGTACAGGGGTTCTTTCTGCGATTTCGGCTATTATATCAAGCGCGGTTATCCCTTTTAGCAGGGCTTCCGGTTTAAGGATAATCCTGTGGGCAAAGACAAAGGCCAGCATTTCCTTTATATCATCTGGCAGCACATAATCCCGCCCTTTAATGAAAGCCAAGCCCTTTGCCGCCAGATAAAGATGCTTCGCTCCCCGGGGACTTATTCCCAGCAGTACGTCAGCGTGGTTTCTGCTTGCCCGGGCCAGTTCAATTATATAGCTTTCCAGCGAGCCGGCCAGGTGGACTTCCCTTGCCTGCCGTTGCAGTTGCAGCAGTTCTTCCGGTGTAATGACAGCTTCCACTGACTGCAGCAAGTTTTTTCCTGCGGGCAGCCTGAGAATTCTTCTTTCATCTTCAGAGCCTGGGTAGCCGATGGTGATACGCAGCATAAAACGGTCCAGCTGGGCTTCGGGCAGGGGATAGGTGCCTTCAAATTCAACAGGGTTCTGGGTAGCTATAACTATAAAAGGGTCGGGCAGCTTGTAAGTAACACCGTCTACGGAAACCTGTCCCTCTTCCATGGCTTCAAGCAAACTTGACTGGGTCCGGGGAGAAGTCCTGTTAATTTCATCGGCCAGGACTATCTGGCTCATAACCGGTCCCGGACGGTAAACAAATTCGTCCCTGCCTTTGTCATAGACAGAGATGCCGATAATATCCGCCGGCATAAGATCCGGCGTGAACTGGATCCGGGAAAAACTGCAGCCCAGTGTTTTGGCGATAACCTTGGCCAGGGTGGTTTTCCCGACTCCCGGCACATCTTCAATCAGCAAATGCCCGCCGCAAAGAATGCCGGTCATTATTTTACTAATTACTTCTTCCTTGCCGATAAATACCTTATTTATGTTTTGCAGAATATTCAGTAATTTTCCCATAGACCTCCCGCCCGCTTGCGATCTGACAAAATGCCTGCAGTCTTAATTAAACAAATTATTATGTTATTCCTGCCGGGGACCGGTCTTCTTTATTTTTCCGGCCGTTATCTTTCGGAGCAATGCTGGCAGCGGTCAGCTTCATCAGGGCACTGGCTATTTCCTCCAGGTCAAAAACTATCCGGTGGGTGGTCATCAGGGAAAAAATATCAAGGTCCAGGATATGTTCCACCTGCCAGTATCTTAGCTTTTCCCTGACTTCTTCTTTCAGGTGTTTTATTTCATCTGCCTGCCTGCCAATATCGGGAAGAAGGGAGTCTTCTTTTTCCGCTACCAGTAAAAAGACATTCTTATGCAGCCTGGCAAGCTTTTCGGCCATTTCCTGTACAGCCTCAAGCAGTTTGGCAAATTCAACACTTCTTTTTTTTATATTTTCCTGTTGCAGCATCCTGTCTTTATGCTGCCTGCGCATCACAGCCACCTCCGCGATATCGCGGATTTTGGCTGTGACAACATCCAGGAACTGCATGCTGCGTTCATAAAGCACAAGCGCCTGCAGGTCAACACCTTCCAGGTAGATGCCGTAACGGGACTCGGTACCTGCTTTCAGGTAATCCAGTTCCACATTCAGGTTCTTAAGATCCTTTGCATGTTTTTGCAAAACTTGCAGGACTTCCGCCGCAAGGTCGCTGTTGCTTTCGGCAAAAGCTTCCACCGCTTTGACGTATAACTCCGGAAAAATGTTTGTCAGTTCTTTTAGTTCCCGGCGGAACACCGGTTCATGCCGCGGGCGCACTACAACAATATTGGTTAATGTGGCAACGGCAATCCCGATCAGGGTACTGGTGACGCGGCCCAAAATATATAAAAACGGATCGCCGGAATCGTCGGACATAATGGCAATAACGGTAAGTGAAGCCAAAACAATTCCTTCTTCCCAGCCCAGCTTGTGAAAAATTACTATCAAGGCAATTACTGCCAGCCCCATAACCAGCAGGTTTGCTCCGAAAAAATAGTAGAAAGCCAAGCCAAAAAGGCCGGCCACAATAGTAGTTTTGGCCCGTTCCAGACCTTTCTGCACGCCGACGGTGATGCTTGGCTGGATGCAGATAACTGCCGCCGTTCCGGCAAGCAGGGGCAGGGAATAAGGCAGAAAACGACTGAGGAAAACGGACAGAGTGGCGGCAACGCCCGTTTTAATAATACGGGGACCCAAGAAAAAAGGTTTAAGCTTTAATTTCATGCAGCACCACCATGCTATTATTACTTCCCCCGGGAATGAAGCTGACGGACAATACAGGGGGAGCAGGCTGGACAACGCTTTTAGATATTATACAACAAGATGTTGCTGTTTGCATCAATATTCCCGGCGTTAAACAACAAGAATTTCAGCAAACAGAGAAACACCATCCAAGTGATGATGTTTCAGTCAACCTGCTATAGCCAAGTGCAAAGTTTTAATCTAGCCAAATAAAGTAGTGCTGAGGTATTTTTCTCCGCGGTCGGCAAAAATAACAACGACCAGTCCCTCGTCAATTTGCCGGATGCATTCCAGGGCGGCCAGCATGGCTGCGCCGCTGCTCATGCCGACAAAAATGCCTTCCTGCCTGACTATTTCCCGGCTCATGGCAAAGGCGTCCTCCGATTCAACCATTACCCTTTTATCAATTTGCGACGGGTCATATATTTCAGGAACAATGGCCTCCTGCATGTTTTTCAGCCCCTGAATATAATGGCCTTGCACAGGGTGGGCTTCAATTATTTTAATGGCGGGGTTTTTTTTCTTCAAGCCCATCCCCACACCCATTAAAGTGCCCGACGTGCCTACGGCTGATACAAAATGGGTTACTTTGCCGCCCGTATCTTGCCAGATTTCATTGGCGGTGGTTTGATAATGGGCCAGTTTGTTATACTCATTGGAAAACTGGTCGGGCATGAAGTATTTATCGGGGCTGGCGGCAACCAGTCCACGGGCTTTTCTGATTGCCCCGTCCGTTCCCTGGGCTACATCCGTCAGGATTACCTTCCCCCCGAAGGCTTTGATCATTTTCTGCCGTTCAACGGATACCGCTTCACTCATTACTATTACCACGTCGTAGCCTTTAACGGCGCCGATCATGGCCAGGCCGATTCCCGTATTGCCGGAGGTGGGTTCAATAATGGTTTTCCCGGGTTTCAGAGCGCCGCATTCTTCAGCCTGTTCAATCATTTTCAGGGCAATGCGGTCTTTTATGCTGCCGGTAGGGTTGAAGCCTTCCACCTTGGCATACAGCGGTATGTGGGGTTTGGGGTTAAGTTTGTTTATTTTAACAAGCGGTGTTTTGCCGATTGTTTCCAGAATATTTTCATGCATTGCCTTATCCCTTTCTTTTTATAAGCATCATATCAACATCATACCACGGATTAACGGGCTCTACAAACCAAAGATGGCAAGAAATTGCCTTAACATCAGCAAAAATAGCAAAATAACCGCAGACAACAAAGGCCCAGGCAGCATTTGTCCAAATCTATGGCGGGTCTGCCGTATTGACCGGCAAAGCTGCCATAGTCCCGGATCGGACTTTGCAGCCATTCCAGGAAACTCCTGTACTCGAAATTGTCCGGCTCCATGGCCACTGCCCGCCGGGCATGCTCCAGGGCTTGAATCCGGTTCCCCAGACCGGCATGGGCGAGAGCGGAGAGAAAGTACCAGCGTGCATTCCGTTCTTCGATTCCGTCAAGCACGTTGAGAGCTTCCCTGAAACTGCCGTTTGCAATATAGCTGAAAGCAGCCTGCAAATAAGGCGACTCTTCCGCACCATAACCGTACTGTTCGCCGTATCCGCCAAAGGGACCGTACCTGCCGAAAGGATCGTACCCGCCGCCAAAGGGGCCGTAACTGCCCTGCCCGGAGAAGCCCTGTCCTGCCGGGCCTCCTGCCTGGCGACGCCTGTTCATAATCTCATCATAGGCTGCGTTGATTTCTTTCATTTTTTGTTCGGCTTCCGCATCACCCGGATGGGTATCGGGATGATATTTTTTTGCCAGCCTGCGATAGGCTTGCTTAATTTCCTCGTCACTGGCAGTTTCGGAGATGCCCAGTACTCTATAGGGGTCTTTATGCATGGCTAAGTTCCTTTCCGCTGCTTCTTTTTCTCCTGCAGCAGGGCATACTTCGTCCAGACGCCGGAATAGATAATGTTCCGCAATATTCCTATGTCCCGGACAAGAGGCAGCTTTTCAAATTCCGCTGCGCATTCACTGATAAAAAGTGTCAGGATTTCCTTGCATCTTGCCTCATAATCTTCGGTTTTCGAGAGCGGCCGGAGGGGGTTGTAATTGTTTTTTTTCATATCTTGCGGCAGGTCCTCATAGGCGTCCATGATATAGATAAAACCGCCGAGACCCGCTGCCAGCTTGCGCAAATACGGTGCCCAGCGGTCTTCCTGAAAGACAAAAATTTCTGCGAGCAGCCTGCCGAAACAGCCGGCAGTTCCGTCCAGGTCATATATTCCCTCTTTTTCATATTGCGCAAGTTCCTCCAAGTATTCTTCCATTGCGCTGCACTGCCGACCATACTTCTTTTTCAGCTCCCGGTATTTTTTTCTTAAGAGCAGTAATCCGCCGTAAGCGGCAATGCTGCCGCCATCCTGCCAGTTATCCCGGAAATTGTGGTAGGCCAGGGCAATATTCATATCCGCCGCATATTCAGTGAAAGGGTTTTGCCAGTATGGTTGCTGCCGGAAGGGATGCAGCAGGCAGCGGCCTCTTTTGTTTGCGTTCTCAGGCTCATAGAGGGAGGAAAGAAGCAGAATAAGAAATGTCATATCATAGGTCAGGGTCAGGCGGCCCGCCTGGCTGCAGCGTTCTCCAAGCGCCCGGCACAAGCCGCAGTAGCAGGCACGGTAGTGCAGCAGTTCACCCCGGGAAAGCTTTTCTTTATTGGCAATAACATATCCGAACATAATAGATCATCCTGTTTTATGTCTTTTTAACGAACCTGTTTTTGCAGCGCGGGCAGGTGACCCTTATTTTACCTTTGCCCCTGGGGACGCGAAGAGTAATGCCGCAGTTTGGACAGCGAAAAAAACGGTTGGTTTTTCGCTGTTTAAACCTGGTTACATTTTTGCTGTGCCAGGAAAAAAGCCTGTTTTTTAACTCAAGGTATTGCGTGTTCTCCCGGTAGCGCTTGCTGATATTTTTAGAGAACACCCGGTAATAGGCAAATACCAGGGAGGCAATTGCCAGATACCATAACAGTCTTCCCGCAGTGCCGCCGACAATCAGGCTGACAAACAGCAATATCAGGCTGGCTGTGGTCAGGAACCTGCCCAGATGGTCAACGCCGTACCTGCCACGCATCAAGTTTCCCAGCCATTTTCGCATAATGATCACTCCTTGTCTTGCTTTGTCCTGCAATATTTCCAATTTGGTGCATTTGGCGCAAAATGATTACTTAATATTCAACAATATCACTGTAATGTGAACGGAAAATGAACTCCTGCAGAAAAAAATTTGATTTTGTCTGCAAAGGAAAAAAAATTATGGTTGACAAACAACGCCGGAAGTCATAATATATTGATAAACGCAAATGCTATGACCGGGAAGTAGTAGCAGTGATACTGATCCAGGCAGAGAGCTTTCTATAGGTGCGAGGAAAGCACGGATTAAGGCGCTGTGAATTCATCCCGAGAGCAGCATACTGAAAGGCAAAAGCCGTGTAGGATATGCCGGTGTCCGACCGTTAAAGCGGAGGGGTAATGGTTGTTACCCGCTGAGGCTGCTTTTTTGCAGTGAAGACAAGGTGGTACCGCGAATTAACAGTTCGCCCCTGTTAGACAGGGGCGTTTTTTATTGCCGGAAATAAACTTGTTGTCCGCAATAAATAATTATATACCGGGAGGGAATGAAAGTGAAGAAAATCGTGAGTATTATTATTCTGATTATTTTTTCGACAGCAATGGTACTTTTACCTACCGGCTGTTCCAAAAAGGAGGGGGCAGTCGAAAAAGAGCAGAAGCTGACTATCGGTATTATCCAGCTGGCGTCCCATGTGGCATTGGACGCGTCCCGGGAGGGATTTATAGCAGCTCTCGCTGACAACGGCTATAAGGACGGGGAAAACATTGTTATTGACTATCATAATGCCCAGGATGACCAGTCCAATTTGTCCGCCATCAGCGATCGCTTTGTCAGCAACAAAGTGGATTTGGTACTGGCCATTGCTACAAAGGCCGCCCAGGCGATTGCCGGCAAAACAACGGAAATACCGATTTTGGGGACGGCAATTACCGACTATGAGACGGCAAGGCTTGTGGAATCCAACGAAAAACCGGGCGGCAATGTTACAGGTACAACCGACATGAATCCCATTAAAGAACAGATAGATTTGCTTGTAAAGCTTGTTCCCGGTGTGGAAACGGTGGGGGTGCTTTATAATTCCAGTGAAGATAATTCCGTTGTCCAGGCGAAGATTGCCAAAAAAATAATCGAGGAGAGGGGCCTGAAGTATACCGAAGTGACTGTATCCAGTTCCAATGAGGTACAGCAGGCGACCCAGGCCGTTGTTAAAGAATGTGACGCCATATATATCCCCACGGACAATACTTTTGCCGCATCCATACCTGTTGTGCACGGAGTGACCGTCCAGTCAAAAACTCCCGTTATCTGCGGCGAATCAGGAATGGTAAAATCAGGTGGCCTTGCAACCCTTGGCATCAACTATTATAATCTGGGCTACCAGACAGGGTTAATGGCCGTCAGAATATTAAGGGACGGTGCCGATCCGGCCTCCATGCCCATTGAATCGCAGGATAAATTTGACTTTACAATTAACGGCACCGTAGCCCGGGAAATCGGCCTGGAAATCCCTGCCGACCTGCAGGAATATGTAGAAGAATATCAAATAAATGAATAAGGAAAGAAACATCAGCTGCAATTCTGCTACGAAAAAATAAAATTTTGGAAACGAGTGAAGAAAATGCTGCAGATGATTATGTCGGCAGTAATGCTCGGACTGATCTGGTCTGTCATGACCATTGGGGTTTATATTACCTTTCGCATCCTGGGGATTGCCGACCTTACCGTGGAAGGGAGTATAGCCATGGGCGGCGCCATTGCCGCCCAGGCTATTTACAGCGGCAGCGATCCCTACTGGGCAGCATTCCTTGCCATTTTGGGCGGTATGTCTGCCGGACTGGCAACGGGCATACTGCATACAAAGCTTAAAATTCCAGCACTGCTTTCCGGTATATTGACAATGATTGCTCTTTATTCCATTAACCTGCGCATTCTGGGCAAGGCAAATCTATCTTTGCTGCGCATGAATACTGTTTTTTCTCCTTTCAAAGAAATGAGTTTTATCCAAAATAAAGTTTTTGCCGGGTGGGGCATCAGCCATTTTATGGCCGTAATTATTCCGGCAGCGCTTTGTGTTTTGGGAATTATTATTTTACTTTACTGGTTTTTCGGTACGGAAATTGGCAGTGCCATTCGCGCAACGGGGAACAATTTCCAAATGGCGCGGGCGCAGGGGATAAACACCAACAATATGATTATGCTTGGGCTAATTATCAGCAACGGGCTGGTAGCCTTAAGCGGAGCGCTGATAGCCCAGCAGCAGGGTTTTGCCGATATCCAGATGGGTATAGGTTCCATTGTTATCGGCCTGGCTTCCCTTATTATCGGGGAAGTTCTTTTCGGCAAAAGGAGTTTTTTCAGCCGCTTGCTGTCCCTTGTGCTGGGAGCTATAACCTACCGCATCATTATTGCTTTTGTCCTTGACAGGGGCATGTCACCCAACGACCTGAAGCTTTTTACAGCTTTAACGGTGGCCTTTGCCTTGTCTTTGCCTGTCATCAAATCTTCTGTCCAACAGCTGGTAAAAGGCATCAGGGAGGGGAGATAGGTGCTTGCCGTAAACAATGTTTACAAAACTTTCAACAGCGGTACGGTTAATGAAAAAACGGCCTTAAACAATATCAGCCTGCACCTTGACGCAGGCGAATTCGTAACTTTAATCGGCGGCAACGGTTCCGGGAAATCAACCCTCTTAAACTGCATCGCCGGCGTTCATGCCGTTGACAAAGGTTCCATCATTATCGACGGTGTTGATGTTACAAGGCAGCCTGAACATGTCCGGGCAAAGGATCTTGGCCGGGTATTTCAGGACCCTATGCTTGGCACTGCTGCCGACATGCAAATTGAGGAAAATCTAGCCCTTGCTTACCGGCGCGGCAAAAGACGCTCTTTGCGCTGGGGCATCACTGCCAAAGAGCGCAGGTTTTACCGGGACTTGCTCGGAACCCTGGAGCTCGGGCTGGAAGACAGGCTAAGCCTGAAGGTCGGCATGCTCTCCGGGGGGCAGCGCCAGGCTCTGGCACTGTTGATGGCAACACTGAAAGAACCAAAGTTATTGCTGCTTGACGAGCATACGGCCGCCCTTGACCCGAAAACGGCCGTCAAGGTGCTTGAGATTACGGAAAAAATAGTTATGGAAAATAAACTAACCACATTGATGGTTACCCACAATATGAGGGATGCCATCAGGTACGGCAACCGCTTGATCATGATGCATGAAGGCAGGATTTTGCTGGATATAGAAGGAGAGGCGAAAAAGAAACTGACGGTGGAAGAACTGCTTTCGCGTTTTGGCCAGGCCAGCAGCGGTGAAGAATTTACCCAGGACAGTGTTCTGTTGTCATAGTAAAGACCGCTTTATATGTTATGTGTTGCAGGCGGAAAGCGCAGCCGAAAAGCTGTGCCTTCCGCCTTTTCCGGTTAAAATGATAAATCTGAAGTAAAGTTTAGGCAAGCAAATACCCTGTATTTTGAGGTTGCTTAACAAAATATTCAGCATTATAATTATAAAAGATGGTATTTTGGTACCACGGTAAGCAACTTTTACAGCACAATCGGTAGAACGGGAGGAAGGTAAATGCCTATTACTGAATTGTTGGAGCGCAATGCCCGCCTGTACGGGCAGGAAATATGTCTGACGGAAATAAACATGGATTTGCAGGAAAAGCACAATGTTACCTGGTTGGATTATGAACTGATTGAAAACAATCCTGCCGGAGAATACCGGCTGCAGATGACCTGGAAGGTTTTTGACGAGAAAGCAAACCGGCTGGCCAACCTGCTAATTAAAAGGGGAATTAAAAAAGGTGAGAAGGTAGCCATACTCCTGATGAACTGCCTGGAGTGGCTGCCCGTTTATTTTGGCATTTTAAAGGCCGGGGCAGTGGCTGTGCCCCTGAATTTTCGCTATACGGCGGAAGAAATAAAATATTGCCTTGATCTCTCCGACACGGTCGCCTTAATCTTTGGCCCTGAATTTATCGGCAGGATTGAAACAATCTATCATGATATCCCAAAAGTCAGAATGCTGTTTCATGCGGGCGAAAACCGCCCGACATTTGCCGAAAGCTACGACCGCCTGACCGCCAACTGCTCATCGGAAGCACCGCCCGTACGGCTGTCCGACAGTGATGATGCAGCCATTTACTTTTCCTCAGGAACAACGGGCTTTCCCAAGGCAATTCTGCACAGCCATGGCAATCTGCTTGCTGCCTGCTATACCGAACAGAAGCACCACGGGCAAACCAGAAACGACAACTTTTTGTGCATACCGCCGCTGTATCATACCGGCGCCAAGATGCACTGGTTTGGCAGCCTGCTGGCAGGAAGCAAAGCGGTTTTGCTGCGGGGTGTCAAACCCGAATGGATTTTAAAAACGGTTTCTGAGGAAAAGATTACCATTGTCTGGCTTTTGGTCCCCTGGGCGCAGGATATCCTTGATGCCATTGAAAGCGGTGCTGTGCGGCTGGAAGATTATGAGCTTTCCCAGTGGCGCCTGATGCACATTGGAGCCCAGCCAGTCCCGCCCAGCCTGATTCGCCGCTGGAAAAAGCATTTCCCCAACCATCTTTATGATACAAATTACGGGCTCAGCGAAGCAACGGGCCCCGGCTGTGTTCATTTGGGTGTTGACAATATTCATAAGGTAGGGGCTATCGGCCTGCCCGGCCATGGCTGGGAGGCCAGAATAGTTGATGATAAGGGAAATCCTGTGAAGCCCGGGCAAATTGGTGAACTGGCAGTCAAAGGCCCGGCGGTTATGAAGTGCTATTATAAGGATCCTGCCGCCACTTCCGCTGTTATCCGGGACGGCTGGCTCTTTACAGGAGACATGGCCAAGCAGGACAAGGATGGATTTATTTTCCTTGTGGACCGGAAAAAAGATGTAATAATCAGCGGCGGAGAAAATATTTATCCCGTTCAGATTGAAAACTATCTCAGAACTCATGAAGCAATCAAGGATGCGGCAGTTATAGGCCTGCCTGACAAGCGTTTGGGTGAAATTGCCGCGGCAATTATCGAACTGAAAGAGGGATTTGCATGTACAGAGGAGGAAATCCACATGTTTTGCCGCAGGCTGCCTCGCTATAAAAGGCCGCGCCGGGTTATATTTGACAATATACCCCGCAATCCAACCGGTAAAATAGAAAAACCGCGGCTCCGGGAACTGTATGGCGCTGCAAGAATAGTGGCAGTGCAGACGGAAGCAAACTGTATACGGAAACCGGAAAACGGAAAAAGCAAATTGTCCGCGAATTAAAGCTGCCCGCTATATAAAAGAGGTATTAATTGGTAGTTTGTAGTTTGTCCTTGCCAAAAAGAGAAAAAAGAGTATAATAAAATTAAGCAATTGAACGAATGGTCAGTAATTGGAGGCTAATTTTGAAGAATAAAGATAATCATAAGGCAAAAGACAGAATCATTAATGCAGCAACAAAGCTTTTTTCCCGGAAGGGTTTTTCTGCTACCAGTGTCAATGAAATTGCCAAGGAAGCCAAAGTTACCAAGGCCTTGATATACTACTATTTTAAAAGTAAAAAAGATGTATTGGACTGCCTTGTCTCCTCCCTGAGCAAAAATACAAATTCAGCTACCATTGATTTTATCCATGCCAGCATTGACGGTCTGATCAAGGAAGGACGGCTTGATGTTCTGCCAGACAGGCTCCGTTTTACCGATGACGAAGCCGTTGACTTTTTTTTGCGCAAAGCCGACAAATATTATCGCCAGGTACTTGATTATGTGCTGGAAAACAGAAGAATAATCCGCATCTTTCTTTTGGAATCGCTTAGCGGCGGCAGATACCACAGGGAGATGTTGCGCTTAATGAATTTTGGACACGAAGATTCTGAAAGCCTGGTTGGCAAAAATTTCGCAAACGGCAAGGACTTTAATTATTCTGATGAAATGACAATTTTCAAATTCTTCTTTTCCACTGTTCCCTTGTTTACTTTTGCCGCTTACTATGACGACCTGGAAAAAATAAGCGCTTTAAATGCAAAAATACTACGCCATGCTTTTCTGAATTCGCTGCAGATGCTTACCGCATCACTTGTTTGTGGACGGGACATATTATTGCAGAATAAACAGCTGCAAAAAAATATAATTATGTAGCAAGCTAAAAATTTTTCGGCTGATTTGACCGAATGGTCAATTAGTGCTACAGAAAAATCAAGAAACCAGGAGGGAGAAAATGAGAGGTCTCCAAAAGACAGTACTTGAGATGTTGCTGCGTTACATGTCCCATAATCCCATGGAGAAATTGCCAAAAATGTTCGACCTGGCAGAGAAGCTTGACCGCAAGAAAATACGTACCAATGAAATCCAGGCCTTGCGTGATGTGCTTTTGAACGAAAACAGCAACTGGCACAGGCTTACTGTAAATTTGTTTGAAAATGTTGACCTTAAGCTGATACAACTGTTTGCGGTAAACTTTCTTATCTACGCCAACATTGAAGGTTTGACCAGAGCCCGTGCCAATAAAGAAAAGTATGGCGTCAACATTCCCTGGACGATCCTCATGGACCCTACCAGCGCCTGCAACCTCAAATGTACAGGCTGTTGGGCTGCACAATACGGCGACAAGCACAACCTTTCCTACGAAACCTTGGACTCCATCTGCCGGCAGGGCAAAGAACTGGGAATTTATTTTTATATTTTCTCCGGCGGAGAGCCTTTGGTTCGCAAGGATGTCCTGATTCGCCTCTGTGAAGCCCATCAAGACTGCTACTTCTTTGCCTTTACCAACGGAACACTTGTGGACGAAAAATTCTGCCAGGATCTTTTGCGTGTCGGCAACTTCGCTTTGGCTTTCTCCATTGAGGGAGATGAAGAAGCGACAGACATGCGCCGCGGCAAGGGAACATACAAAAAAGTCATTGCTGCCATGGAACTCATGCGCAAGCACAAGCTGCTTTTCGGTTATTCCACCTGCTACCACCGCTACAACACGGAAAGTGTTGCCTCGGATGAGTTTGTTGACGACATGATTGACCGCGGCTGCCTGTTTTCCTGGAACTTCACCTATATGCCCGTCGGCAAGGATGCCCGTCCGGATTTAATAGCTACACCTGAACAGCGGGCACATATGTACAGGCGCATCCGCGAAATCCGGGCTGAAAAGCCAATCTTTGCCATGGATTTCTGGAATGACGGTGAGTTTACTCAAGGCTGCATAGCCGGCGGCAGGAATTATATACACATTAATGCGGCCGGCGATGTGGAGCCCTGTGCCTTTATTCATTATGCCAATGTCAATATCCATGATGTATCTTTGCTCGAAGCTTTGCAGTCGCCGCTTTTTAAAGAGTACCAGAAAAACCAGCCCTTTAATGAGAACCACCTGCGGCCCTGCCCGCTCCTCGATAATCCTGAGAAGCTGGCCGCCATGGTTAAGGCTTCCGGAGCAAGATCCACGGATATGGAAGCTCCTGAAGATGTTGATGTGCTGTGCGGCAAGACCTGTGAGGCGGCAAAAAACTGGGCGCCCGTTGCCGACAAACTGTGGGAAGGGTCACAATCCGATAGCGGTGCGGTTTGCTGACATGTGCGCTAGAACGACATTAAAGCAAGGGTGGCACGGTAAATAAATATCCGTGCCACCCTTGACAGTCAGGCCGGAATGTGCCCCTTTTATGGCGCCTATTATGGTTTTTTCAGGCGGGTGCGGCAGAGCATACTGTTAATCCGGATGGTAATATATGTTTTGGCAGCGGCGGCTGCATCTGTAATGTTCTCCAATGTTTTGGCTAACCTGAATATCCTTACCTGGCATTACAGCAAGATCTTTATTCCGTCTCTCATTTACCTTTCCTGGTTTGCCGCCTCAACATGGGCGTTTAAGCGTCTAAACAAACAACACCCGTAAAACGGTGCTGCCCAACCGCCGGCCGGCCCTGCCGGCGGATTTTTGTTTGACCGGACAATTAATAACTATAGCGGTAAGATATTATCTGTGCTAAAATATAACCTAAGGAAAAAACCAGTTAAATCAGCCACATTCATTTGGAAAGAGGGGAATGAATGATATTTGTCAGTCCTAAGAACTAAACTAAAGGAAGTATTGGGTGCAGTCCTTCCCATTACAATTCTTGTTATTATTTTTCATTTTACCGTCACACCGCTTGCACCGCTTTTATTCAAAAGATTTCTTTTAGGGGCATTTTTCATTATTATCGGTTTGTCCGTATTTTTATTGGGTGTGGACTTGTCTATTACCCCCATCGGGCAGTCTATGGGGAAAACAATTACCAGATCAAATAAGATCTGGATAGTGGTTGTTGCCGGACTGCTGCTTGGTTTTTTTATCTGCATTGCCGAGCCGGATTTGCATATCCTGGCCGGGCAGGTTGACTATATCTCTGCCGGCAAAATCGGCAAAAGCCTGCTGATGGTAGTGGTCTCAGCC
>FZPS01000200.1_pt23 | contig 15945 bp, 12 predicted proteins | sample 1817821 | NCBI WGS metagenome assembly FZPS01 (sample SAMEA104158645, study PRJEB21678) | metagenome | place: Germany | collected 2015-04-21
GAACCACCCCCAATCGCAACAATTACATCACATTTATTTCTTTTAAATAATTCTAATCCCGGAATTATTTCTTCATATTTAGGGTTTGAAGAATAACTATTGTATGGAGTTAAAGCAAGATTTTTCATGTAATTATAAAATTCAGTGTTTTTAAAAGTAGCGCTGCTATAAACGAGAAATGGTCGTTTAAAGTTATGTTTTTTTATTATTTCTATAAGTTTAATCAAATAATCGCCGTGATATACTTTTTGATTCAAAAATTCAAAAAGCCTAACATCATCACTAACTCTTTCATAATCTTCTAAAGTATCAATTTCTTCCACAAAATCATCTTTATAATCAATTACTCTAACATCTAAATCTGGTAATACATCGTTAAAAGCATTTTCAGCATAGACATCAACTATACCTTTATTAATCATCCCTTTAATACTTAGCATCCACTGACTAATCGTAGCAAAACTTAATTTATATAGAGGTTGCAAAGCGTGGTCTTCTTTACCAAAGATATCCACTGCTATTTTTTGAAGTTTACCATCTTTAATTCTCCCTTTAAAATCTTTTTTTGGTTTAGGTGTTTGAGTGTTAATACACGCTAAATCACGATGGTTTTCCGCTAAGATTTTTTTGACTATCCCTTCGTTAAACACTAAATCACCATGCATGATTAGAAAATCATCTTGAAATTTATTTTCCGCTAAATACATTGAATAAATACTATTGGTGGTAGCGTAATCATGGTTATATACAAAGGTAAACTTTAATTCAGGAAATTCTTTTAAGCAGTATTCTTTAATCATCTCAGCTTTGTATCCTGTAGAAATAACTATTTCTTTAATACCTTGACTTCTTAAAATACGAAGTTGTCGTCCTAAAATAGTTTCACCACTTTTTAATTCAACAAGTGCTTTTGGTTTATCTATTGTTAAATCGCCTAATCGTGATCCAACACCACTATTAAATATAAATGCTTTCATGTTATTTACGGCTTCTCCTTAAGAATTTCATTAATGCTTCTTTATTCTCGATTGGAGTCGTTGTGGGACGTCCTAAATCTTCGCGACTTCCTTGATTAACATACACTACTAATGCAGCTTTATTTTTCCGTTTAAACTTTGGAAACTCTCTTTCAATTTCTTCTAAAGTTTTAACTTCATAAACTTTACTAAAACCTAGTCCTTCTAATACTTTCTTAGTATTAATATCTAGCGCTATAGTCGGTTGCCCCCCTACTGATTCATGTGCTCCATTGTTAATAACAATATATTTAAAATTCTTTGGCGCGTTGATTGCCGCTACGCCTAATCCGCCTAAATGCATCAGCATAGAGCCATCCCCATCTATACAAAATACACGCTTTTTGCTTGATAAAGCAACACCAAGCGCGATTGATGCAGTGTGTCCCATTGAACCAACTGTTAAGAAGTCTCGTTCATGAGTATCACCACTTTTTTCTCTAATTTCAAATACTTCACGACTTGTTTTACCAGTAGTGCTAACAATAACACTCTTGTTATCAATATGTTTCATCATTACTTCAAGTGCTTCTTCACGAGTCATAGAAAAAGTATTAGGAGGTAATTCTAATTTAACTTTGCTAAATGTTCCTTTTTTAACAACAATGGCCACTGGTTTAAGTGTTTTCTTCATATATTTAACCGCTTCATCAATAATCGGTTCAAATTCATCTTCAAGAATAAATGTTTTTACTCCTAATACTTCAAGAGTACTTAGCGTTATCTTCCCTTGTTTTTTGTGTTGTGGTTCATCTTTTGTTCCTGGTTCTCCGCGCCATCCAACCATAAAAAGAACAGGAATATTATAAACATCTTCATCCGCTAAAGAGATTAATGGATTAACAATATTACCTAAACCGCTATTTTGTAAGTAAACCATTGCTATTTTTCCTGTTGCTAAGTAGTGACCGCATGCAAGAGCAACAGCGTTACCTTCATTTGCGGTAATAATATGATTCTGGGCAGGTGTGTTTTGTGTAATATAAGCACATATATCTTTTAGTAAAGAATCGGGTACACCAAAAAATGTATCAATATCTTTCTTTAATAAATATTCATAAAATGATTTTGTATCAATCATCTTATTTACCACCCGGAATTAATGTTAATACTTCATTAATTGGTAAACAAAATTCATCTGCTTCTTTACTACGACCATTTTCTAATATAGTTTCCGCTGCTTTAACCATTGCGGGATAAGCAGCTCTTAGTAAATGATTAGCGTGAATAATAATATTAGCGCCTTTTTCCGCTAATTCTTTTTCGGTAAATTGATTATATGAAGTTGGAACAAGAATAATTGGAATATCTTCACTAAATTCGCGGAATTGGCGTATAAATTCAAAGATATCTTCTCCGGTTTTGTCTTTAGAGTGTATCATAATACCGTCTGCTCCCGCTTCAACATATATCATAGCACGCATCATAGCATCTTTAACGTCTTTCCCAGCAATTAAGCTTTCAATTCTTGCAAAGATTAAGAAATCACGAGTGGTTAAAGCTTGCTTCCCCGCTCTTATTTTATGCGCAAACACTATAGGATCTTCTAAAGTTTGTATAACTTCAGTACCAAAAAGAGAGTTCTTCTTTAATCCAGTTTTGTCTTCAATAATAATCGCGGAAACACCAAGTCTCTCTAGTGTTCTAACGTTAAATACAAAGTGTTCTTCCTTACCACCAGTATCACCATCTAAAATAATTGGCTTGGTGGTAACTTCCATAATTTCGTTAATTGTTACTAATCGGCTTGTAAGGTCCACTAGTTCAATATCTGGCTTTCCTTTAAAGGTTGAGTCGCATAATGAAGAAATCCAGATCGCATCAAAAGAACGCGGCAATTCTGTTTCTTTATCAATAACACTAGTATTTTCAACAATAAGGCCAGACAATCCGTTTGATGCTTCCATTACTGACACAAAAGGCTTTAAGTGCAATAATCTTTTAAGCGTACCACGTCTATATTCTGGCGCTCTTAAATCTTTTGTTATTTCAGCATGTGTTTCAGTCGCGCTCATGCCATGTGTATAAGGCACTTCAATAAGTTTACCGCCCCACTCTTCTAGTACTTCAATCACTTTTTGTCTCACTAATTGTTGAACACCTTCCCGCCAGTCATCACCATGGACAACATAATCGGGCTTTAATTTTCTTAAGTTATCCGTATAGTCGAGAGTTTCTTGTTTAACTACCTCGCTTACATTTTTTAGATTACTAAAAATACCCTTTCTTACTTCAAATGGGTAAATTGGTATTCTTTTGTAGGAGGCAATTGCTTCATCAGAAAGTAATCCAACAATTACTTTGCCGTATTCTGCTCCTTTATTAATGACATTGATGTGTCCGGGATGGAGAATGTCTGCTCCAATTGCAATATACACTTTTTTCATTTGCGTTCCTTACTTCTATTTATTCACACTACATCTATTTGTATATTATTCATAGAAAATAGATATTGTCAAATAACACTTTTATTTATTTCTCCCACTATAATCGGGTTAATAATTTCTTGATTAAACACTGTTTCCACAAGTTCTCTACTATAGTTTCCTAGTTCTTGAAGTGAATCTTTATCACTCATAATTTCAATCATTTTATCCGCCAAATCTTGTGAATCTTTTACATTAACTAGGAAACCGTTTTTCCCATCAATTACTGTTTCTCTACATCCTGTTACATTAGTAACTAAAATCGGTCGGCCAGTGGACATAGCTTCAAGCATGGACATTGGCAACCCTTCTGCATAACTTGGAAGAACAAAAACAGTGGATTTTTGTAAGAGTTCATTGATATCTTTTCTTAACCCTAAATACTTAATGTCTCCATTGTCAATGTATTTTTGGATATCTTTCTGCGTAATTGATGCTTCAGCGCCAACTAGTAAAAAATCATATTTATAACCCTTACTTTTAACTATTTGCGCCGCTTCACAGTATTCAATAACTCCTTTTGTGTGTAGTAATCTGGCTACCATTATAAAGGTATTAAAATCTATGATATCTTTTTTAGGGAAAGTATTAACATTTACGCCAATGCCATTGATTATTAGTGATTTTTCTATTTTCACTATTTTTCTATCAACAAAATATGAGTGATCATCTGGGTTTAAGAAAAAAACTTTATCAACAAGCTTAAATGCTTTTTTATATAATGATATTAGTAAAAGACGTATAATCCGAAACTTGAGTTTTTTACTTGTGAAAACATCGCCTTTCCCTTCTACCATTACAAACTTTTTCTTAACATTCCGTGCCCCCAATATTCCAAGAGTGTTTGGTTTTGCTTGGAACGAAAAAACCACATCAGGATTTTCTATTTTCACAATCTTTGATATTTCTTTTCGATAATTCCAGTTAGAAAAAATATTTATACTACGATTACTTGAATCGACAACATAATGTCTAATATTCAATTTGCTAATTTCGTCACTATAATCTTTGTCCATTGTGACTACCACAACTTCATAACCCTCATTTTTAAGATGAATCATTAAATCCTTGCGGAAATTTATTATCGTACTTGATGCAGTGTTTAGTAATAATATTTTCATTTGTACTATTTCCTCAATACTATTCAATTAATTCTAACCACCTTTGGTTACTAAGCCCATGGTATTCTGTATCCATATATTTTTTCGCGTTTTCCCCAACCTTTTTAGCTTCTTCATATTTTTCAAGAACTTTGGTCATTGTCTCAGTTAGTGCAACAACATTACCACTCTCAAATAAATAACCTGTCTCTCCATCGATTAAAACATTATTAATCCCCGGGATATCAGATCCAACGACAACATGACCCATGATCATTGCCTCTAATAGTGCATTAGATAACCCTTCCGCTCGCGATGGCATTACAAACAATTTTGCATCTTTTATGTTCTCAAATATATTATCTCTTACGCCAGCAAAAATAACTCTTTCACTAACACCCAAGTCTTCTGCGAGTTTTTGTAGCTTTTCTTTTAGTGGCCCTTGGCCATATATAACCAATTTGTAATTTTTAAACATAGGAGGTAGCTTCGAAAAAGCATGAATTAATAAACTATGATTTTTAACCTCAGCTAATCTTCCTACTGCCACTATTTCATCTTTTTTGTAAGTTGCTTGATAGGGAATTTTTGCAATGGGATTATACATAATTATAGCTTTTTTTTGAATGTTTTTTGGCATAAATTCGTATGCCTCTTTTGTTTGTAAAATTAGTTTTTCTGCATGCTTAAACAAAAACCTAGACATAATTCTCATCATAAGCGTATAATCGTCCTTCGGACTACTTCTCTCCGAAATAAATAGTCTTGCCTTCTTATACACTTTTGCCTTAACAACAAGAAAACTTATTTTCGCAAAAAATGAAATAATAATTTCAGGTTGTTCTTTATTAACTACTTCTTTTATTTTTTTGATCCAATAAAAGTAATTAAAAATCCTGACTTTTCTTTTTTTGGCTATAGAAACGTACTTGACTTTTGGATGAAGCTCATAAGCTACTACATCTTCCAACAAGGTAACGATTGTAACATTATGCCCTCTTTCAGCATACATTCTTGTTAAAATCGAAAGCACTCGTTCAGCTCCACCTTTATTCATCGAGCCTGTAAAAAAAACTATATTCATAATTTGTCCTCCTTTGCTTCATGATTTCCAAAATCTAATTCAATAATATTATGATAGTTTCCGCGTTTACTTTCTTCTGGCAATTTCCGCCAATCACCATAAAATGAAGTCAAATATGCCTCTGGATTTGCAACCCCATTTATAGTAATCCCTTCAAAAATGAAATTGGTATCAGCATCTTTTTTAACTAATACTTCCTTGCTTAAAAATTCTTTCATATTTGTGTGAGAATTAATTACATATTTCGACTCCTCGAAAGAATACCTTTTTGTGAGCTTGTTATACTTACGGATTAAATAGTGTGGATTAATAAAAATTGTTATAAAACGACCGAGAATTTGGAAAACTCTCTTTCTAAAACCCTTTGTTATAAATCTGCCCCGGTAAATAGAGTTATTTATTAGTTTGCGATAAAAAATTAGTTTCCGGGCGTGCTTCCTTGCTTTTTTCTCATCGTTCCCACAACCATCATATGGAAAAATATCAATAAAGATTTGGTTAAACTTTGAGCGAGACTTTTTGTTACTAGCTTCAATAAATTTAGTCCCTTGCAATCTTAATTTTGCAAATAATACCGCGGAGTATCTATCATTATAAGGAGTTTGTAATTTGATTTCTTGTGGCAACTCAGTTGGCAAAACATTTAGCAACTTATCATAATCATCGCGTGGCATTCCGACATCTAAATCGTCATCCCAAGGAATAAAACCATTATGGCGCTTAGCACCAAGCATCGATACACAAACAAAAAAATATGTTAAATCGTATTTATTAATTATTCTTTTTAATTCAATAAATATTTTTAGCTGAACTTTTTGGAGTCTCGCGGTTGTATCCTTCATATAAATCCTTCTTGTAAATTTATTTGAATATTGTTAACAATATTAATTATATTATACCACTAATATCTATGTAGAAGGTTAGTATTAATAAGTTCACAATGATTATTGGGGATAAAATACATTCATAAAATTCCAATATATATAATTTGATAGAAAAAATATAGAATATAACACTAATTTTAAATGATATTCTAAGCAAATACCAACTCAACAAAATGAGAGGGATGACGCAGATTGAATATCTATGTGTTATAATAACAAATGCCTAAAGGCATTCTACGAAACTGAGGAGAAAATAGAGATGGACATAAATACAACACTATTTGTTAGGTATGAGCATAATGATTATGTTTCAAAAAACATCAGAGAAAAAGGTGGCGTTTTAGTTTCTCCTTATAAAAAGGCAGCAACTAAATATCGGATTTTTCGTCTTTTACGAAGATTTCATTTAAAGAGCAAACTCCCTTTTAAATCTATTTGGTACAATACAAAAGAAATTGTTAAATATGCTAAAAATCTAAAAGATATTATTGTTTTTGAAAGCGTTATTGATCATGCTTTTTATAAGCATATTAAAAAGCACGTTAAGTTTGATAAGTATCACGTTTGGTATTGGAACAATGCAGATTCAACGTTAAATCCTAAAACAAAATCTCTAACCACTTGGGAAAAAAGTTCATTTTCTGATGTTGATTGCTCATTATATGGTATGAGGCATAACCCGGCTTTCTTATTTGCTGATTCTGAAAAAATGGCTGATATAACACCCGAATTTGATGTTTGTTTTATAGGGAAAAATAAAGGAAGATATCAGTATATTAAACTAATTAACGAGCTTTTAATAACGCGTGGATTTAAAACAAATTTTATTGTTACAGAAGATAGAAAGTACTTAATTAAGCGAAAAAATTTATCAAGAGCAATTAGCTATCAAAAGTCTATTGATATCTTCATTAAGTCCAAAGTAATTTTAGATTTTATACTACCGGCGAATTCAGGACAGTCGATGCGAGCAACTGAAGCCTTGTTCTATTCTAAAAAACTGATTACTAACAATCCATTAATTCTTAAATACGATTTCTACCACAAAGATAATGTTTTCATACTTGGCTATGATGATTTCTCTAGATTGGACGAATTTATTATGTCTCCTTTCAATCATATTGTTGATAAATTTAAAGAAAATTATACATTTGAGGCGTGGTTTAAACGTTTTAAACAATAATAAACGTCATGTTAATAAACGTCATGTTAATAAACGTCATGTTGTTTTACTAATATGTTTTACACATACCTACCACATAAAAACATTATTTCATATATAATATGAGTTATGAGAATGGTCTTAACTAAATTTTCAGTTTTCGTTTCATCAGTTTGGCATGGTAAACGAATGAATTACTTTCGTTCACTTGTCGCGCCATTTTTAAACAAATATACCTTTGGTTATTTTTTAATGATTCTCTTACTAATGAATAGTGGAACTGCATATTTTAATTATAATATAGGTTCAAAAACTGAGCACATTATCTCACTAGCTTTGTTAATTATCTCGCTTTTATTTTTTTTATTATATCATTTTGATGTGTTGCGAATGTTTAAAAGTATCAAGGAGAAAAGATTCAAAACCCCATCAATATTCCTTGTTTTTATTGTTTTTTCATTAGGTTGGCTTGCATTATCTTTTCTAGTGAATTCTCAAAGGATCTATAACTTAAACAATTATATTTCCATTTTATCAGTTGTAATTGTGGCCGGTCTTTTTATTAGCATTTATACCTTTGAAGAATTTATGCAATTGTTTTCAAATTCTCTTCTATTTCTATCTCTTTTTGCTATATTTATTTACTTATTCAACTACTTTATTGGTTTTTCTTGGGCAACTTCTATCCATGTTCTCCCTGGTCGAAATTTCTATATTGAGAGTTATTTTGGGCTTTTTTATAATTTCCAATACGCAACAATTTCAAATTACGAAACTCCAAGTAGATTAATGTCTATTTTTTGGGAGCCTGGTGTTTATGGAACAATGCTGTTAATCGCACAATTTGGTGAGATTTTCATAAAAAAAAGAACAAACTACTTTAATGTTTTTATTTTTATTGTCGCCTCAATATTAACGTTTTCTACTGCCACCTATATACTTGGCGTACTTATATACATAATGTTAATCTTTAAAAACATAAAAAACAGGAAGAACCGGTTACTAATTTTTATTTTGCTTTTGGGATTCTTATCCGTTCTTTTTATATTCAATCAACCCATTTTAAACCTTTTGAAGAGATTGCTTCCGCTTGTATTCTCAAAAGTTGATATTTCAAACGCCTCATTTTTTACCAGAATACAGAGTATATTTCAGTTTTTAAAGATATTCATTAGAAATCCATTTTTCGGGTTTGGAGGGCGAACCGGATATGAAATGTACATGGCGAACTCTCCAGATTTAATTGATGCTGGAACATCTACTTTTGGTTATATGATGGCCGGCTTTGGATTAACTGGTCTTGTTTTTTCATTGCTGACACTTGTGTCCGCTTTTTTAAATAAGCGATTTAATCTAGTTGAAAAAATATTACTAGTAGCATTTATTTTTGCGCTTTCAAGCAAAGAAAATCAAACAGAGATAATGATTGTTATGATTTTTTATTTTTTCTTTATTGCTGAAATTATTCCATCTTCAAAAAAGGTGTACGATTTCAAGGGAGAAGGAAACAATATTTTTGTTATTCTTTTTAAAAAGGATAATAGTTATAAATCATTAAGGGATGTTGTTTTTTCAGTTGTTTCCCGAGTATTAACGATGCTAATCGCAATTCTTATCATTCCTGTCTATAGTAAATTCTTCAGCAATGATGATATATATGGAGTATGGCTAATAATTCTTTCAATATTAAATTGGGTTTTAATGCTTGACTTAGGATTTGGTCATGGTCTCAAAAATAAGTTAATTGAGTATAAAAAGGATGATGAACGAAAAGCTTTAATATCCTCAACTTATATAGCGACCACGTTTATTAGTACATTGATTTTTATTGTTGGTTCACTTGTCGTTATGTTTTTAGACATAAATAAGGCTTTTGGCTATTCCGGAACTGATGTATCTGCCACCATACTAAAATTGTCCGTTATCATTATTATTTTTGCTTCGTCTATTGAATTGGTTCTAAAAAACGTAAATTCTATAATCCAATCAGATCAAAAGGGTTGGATTGTAAACGCAATGGGCTTAGTATCAAACATCTTAATTATTAGTGTCGTTTTGTTATTAAAGGCTCCTTTAGAAAGAAAAATACTCTATGTTTCAATAACGTACGCTACATCAATTTTAATTCCTTATATAGCTATGAATATTTACTATTTCTTTGTTAAATATCCAAATATTAAACCTTCATTTAAATCATACGATAATAAACTTCTTTCTGCAGTAATGAAATTTGGTTTAGTATTCTTTGTAATTCAAATTGGAAATTTGCTGCTTTTTGCCTCAAACACAATAATTATTGGACGCCTTTTTAGTTCAGTCAGCGTTGTTGCATATGACAAATACACCAAGTTTTTCTTTGCTTTTTATTCTTTATTCACTGCTGTTGGCTTTCCATTATGGGTGGCAACTTCTAAGGCTCGCGCTGAACGTAATATTAAAAACATGCGGAGAACCTTTAAAATCCTTATTGGAATGAGCATCGCATTTTCCATTATTTCTATCTTATTTTCACTCTTGCTACAACCTGTATTTGACATTTGGTTAGGAGATTACACTATTACAGTGGACCCAAAAGTCGTTATTATTATTCTTGGCTTTTTTATCACAAAATTTATGACCGGTGGCATAATCTTTTTCAATAACGGTTTAGAAAAATTAAAAGCACAAATATATGTTACATACATCGGTATCGTTATTAAACTTCCCCTAATATTCTTGATCATAAAGTTAATCCCTAGTTTGGATTGGAGCACAATATTATTAGTGGATACAATCATATATCTGCCCTATATTCCTTTTGGTTTGATGGAAACATTGAAAGAATTAAAAAAGTTTGAGGAGGTTAAAAGCATCTTATGAAACGAAAAAATATAATGCCCTTTGTTATGTTGTTTATATTTTTGGGTGTTTTTTCCTTATCTTCTTTAATTTCTAATGTAAGCAGTAGTGATAACTCGAATCGTATTATTAATGGAATAACAAATAATCTTAATAAGGGAAATTCTTCAAATACCTTTATTAAAGTTGGAGAGAATTCAAAAAACTTTCCTACTGATTACATAGTTAAATATCATCAAAAAAACTATGGATATTCTACTCTTTTTGGCCTGTCTGACGATATAGTAGAATACTCATACGAGGAATCATTTAATTTTAGATTGGCTACTATTGAGAAAAGCCTTATAAACAATACACAAAGTACAAATGGTTTGACTTTTACAAACTCTGATAAAATGAGCCTTTTTGATGATAATTCAATAATAATAAATTCCACTTTCGCTCAATTCCTAATTGATAGCGATTCTTCTTTAGAAACTATTAATGATTTAATCGGCAGGTCTTTATCTATAGAAAACACAAATCTTATAATCGCCGCTATTTATAATGCTTCAACCACCTCTGACACAAACTTTGTAATTAACAATTTATTCTACAATGCGTTTGGGAATATATTCTTTGTAAGTAACGCTCAATTTTCCTCTATAGTTTCTTCTTACGATTTTTATATTTCGATTGGTAAAAATTATGAAATGAATTTGATAAACTACAAATATACCTCTGGTTTTATTAGTAACCATGGATTGTTTACGTTTTTTGATCCATATAATAATCAAATGATTGTCGCTGATGATTATGTTAACACCGTAAATTTTGGTTTTTTATCATTTATGAATTGTCAACAACTTATGATAACAATAATCCTTTTTTCAGTAGCAATATATCTATATTTATACTCACAATCATATTCGATACCCTTAACGGAATTTATTAAAAATGTTTTGTTATACACACTACTACTTCTTGTTTTTGCTTTTTTTAGTAGTAAGGCAAACATCACTATTATAGAAGCTGATTTCTACATGATAAAGTTATTTGAACCAGTATTCATAAAAGTGTTTTTAATATCAACATTTTGTGTAATAACGATTCTACTGCTCACTTCAATAATTTTTAAGGGGCGAAATAAAACGTTATCAGATGAATTTCATAATCTAAAACTGGGAATATCAAAATTAATATTCTCAAAAGAAAAGCCTTCTGATGCTAGTAGTAAGCACAAAACTACAAAAGTTAATACTAATAATGATAATAATAAAAAGAAACAGCTTAGTTATTTTTTACTTATACTTTTTGTTACTATTTTCAATTTATTAATGACATTTAGCTTTTATCTCACACTAAAAGAGGAGATAGTATGGCAAAAACTTGTGTTATTTGGTTTTACATTACTTTTTTCAGTGCAATTAACTTACATTTTTTACAAAGAAATCATACTTGTTAATAGTCGCAATCGACTTATAGTATCGTATATTTTAATTCCACTAGCTGCTTTGTTATTCTTCTTATCTTCATTGATTTTACCAAAGGCTTTTTCCTTATCAATAACAATGGTGGTGTTTTTATTTCTATCTGTAATAATTAATTACATTGCTCTAGTTTTAAATAAAAAAAAGTATGATAAGATTTCTAAAAAAAGCTAATCGAAAATTTTTTATTTTTTATTATAGTACTCACAGTACCAGTCTGTGAATTTTTGTAGTCCTTTTTCTAAGGGGGTTCTCGGCTTAAATTCTACAAGGTTTTCTAACTTTTCAGTATTTGCGTATGTTTTCCATACATCGCCCTTTTTAATAGGTTCATAAATCTTCTCAAACTCAATCTTTCTTCCCAACGAATTAGAGAGGCATTTTTCTAATGTTTCAATAAAATACATTAATTTTTCAGGGGTGTTATTGCCAATATTTAAGACTCTGTTATAAGGTTTTTCAGTAAATGGAACTTTAATAACTCTAATTATTCCTTCCACGATATCATCGACAAACGTAAAATCGCGATACATATCATTTTCAAAATTTCCATCATTGAAAATATGGATGGGTTTGTTCTTAAAATAATTGTTCACAAAGCTAAAATATGCCATATCGGGGCGTCCCATCGGCCCATAGACTGTAAAGAAACGAAGCCCTGTAGTTTTTATTCCGTATAAGTGACTATATGTATAGGCCATCAATTCATTGCTTTTTTTCGTTGCCGCATATAAAGATACTGGATTATCAACGAAATCAGTTTCTGAAAATGGCACCTTAGTATTGGCACCGTATACCGAACTGCTAGATGCATAAATTAAGTGTTTAATATCGTTATAACGACAAGCTTCTAAAATATTGAAAAAACCAATAATATTTGATTCGATATATACAGAAGGATTTTCAATAGAATAGCGAACTCCTGCTTGAGCCGCTAAATGTATTACATAATCAAACTTGTTTTCTTTGAATAATTTATTAATTTGATCTTTTTCAATTATGTCCATTTTTTTAAATTGAAATGATGGAAACTTAGCAAGGATTTCAAGCCTTGCATTTTTCAGCCCCACATCATAATATTCATTAATATTATCGATGCCTATTACTATATTTCCTTCTTCTAATAATCTTTTTGCGAGGAAAAAACCAATAAAACCAGCGGCACCTGTTACTAAATATTTTTGTTTCATATTAATCCCTATTGAATAAATCTCTCGTGTAGACTTTTTCACTAACACTTTCTAGTTCTTTATAATATCTATTTGCTACAATTACGTCACTTACTTTTATGAATTCATTTAAATCAGTTATAACACGTGAACCAAAAAAGCTCTCTTCTTTAAGAACTGGTTCGTAAACAACAACAGTTATTCCTTTGGCCTTAATTCTCTTCATGACACCTTGAATAGACGATGCTCTAAAATTATCCGAATTATTTTTCATAACTAATCTGTAGATACCAACAACTTTGGGGGCCTTTGCAATGATCATGCCCGCAATATGATCCTTTCTCGTACGGTTAGCATCTACAATCGCACTCATAATATTTTGGGGAATATCTTGGTAGTTAGCAAGTAATTGTTTGGTGTCTTTAGGGAGACAATACCCTCCATAGCCAAACGAAGGATTATTATAGTGATCACCAATTCTTGGATCAAGGCCTACCCCTTTAATAATTTCGAGTGTATTTAGATTGCGAATTTCCGAATAGGTGTCGAGTTCATTAAAAAACGCAACACGTAACGCAAGATATGTATTAGAAAAGAGTTTGATCGCTTCTGCTTCAGTTGAGCCGGTGAATAATACAGGAATATCTTTTTTAATTGCAGCTTCAGAAAGAAGATTGGCAAAAGTTTTTGCGGCAGCTGAATTATCGCCAATTACTATTCTAGAAGGATATAAGTTGTCATATAGCGCTCGTCCTTCACGTAAAAATTCAGGTGAAAAAAGAATTTTTAAGCCTGGATACTCTTCACGTTTAATAATTGTGTATCCAACAGGAACGGTTGACTTAATTATAATTGTTGTCGAATTATTCAAACTATTTATTGATTTAATAACACTATCTACTGATGATGTATCAAAAAAGTTCTTCTTGGGATCATAATCTGTTGGGGTGGCGATTATGACAAAATCAGCGTTTTTTACCGCATTTTCTAAATCATTTGTCGCCACTAAATTCAATTTTTTAGATTTAAAAAATTCTTCAATTTCCGGATCTTGAATTGGAGCTATCCTTGAATTAACTTCTTGAACACGCTTTTCATTTATATCAACCGCAACAACTTCATTTTTTTGTGCAAGTAGCACTGCATTAGAGAGGCCCACATATCCAAGACCAACTACCGCTATTTTCTTCATAATTCTCCCTTTACCCATAAACTTAGACATTAATCGTTTATGTTTTTTTATAAAATTTCAAGACAAATATAAATCTATATTTATACTTGATAATTATTATCGTATCACGAATCATGCTAAAATGTAAGCGTTTCAAAAATTACTATTGGCAATCCAACAAAACATTTAATATCCGTATGATTCGTTACTTATATTAAAAGAAAATGATATATTAACGTAATAGAAATGTAATAAGTCGGTATAATAGTATTGTTAAGACATATTAAAAGGTTTTTTATTCGCTTAGGAGGAATTAATGTATGTTTAAAGAAAAAGTTTTATTAATTACCGGTGGCACCGGTTCTTTTGGTAATGCAGTATTAGAAAGATTTCTTACTTCTGATGTAAAAGAAATTAGAGTTCTTTCCCGTGATGAAAAGAAACAAGAAGATATGCGTAAGAAATATAACAATGATAAATTAAAGTTCTATATTGGCGATGTTCGTGACTACCGCTCCATCGAAGGTGCCTTTATTGGTGTTGACTTTGTCTTTCATGCGGCGGCACTAAAACAAGTCCCGTCATGCGAATTTTATCCACTAGAAGCCGTTAAGACAAATATTATAGGTAGTGATAATGTTATTTCCGCATGTGTTAAAAACGGTGTAAAAAAAGCAATCTTCTTATCTACAGATAAAGCTGCCTATCCAATTAATGCAATGGGTATGAGTAAAGCACTTATGGAAAAAAACGTTGTCGCAAGATCAAGACAACTTCGTCCTACTGATACCGTATTATGCTTAACTCGTTATGGAAATGTCATGGCGTCACGTGGTTCAGTAATTCCTCTATTCTTAGACCAAATTGCGGAAGGAAAACCAATAACAATTACTAATCCAAATATGACACGCTTTATGATGACACTTGAAGATGCAGTCGACTTAGTCTTATATGCTTTTGAACATGGCCAACAAGGTGATTTATTTGTGCAAAAAGCACCTGCTGCAACAATTGACACCTTAGCGAAGGCCGTTCTTGAACTCAAAGGAGTCACACAAGAACCAGTCTCAATCGGCACAAGGCACGGTGAAAAATTATATGAAGTCTTAGTTACCCAAGAAGAAATGGTGAAAGCCATTAATTTACCAGGCTTCTTTAGAATTCCAGCGGATAATCGTAATTTAAATTATGATAAATTTGTGGAAAAAGGTTTAAAAAACTTTTCTGAAAGACAAGCCTATCATTCACACAACACCGAAAGATTAGATGTTGAAGGAATGAAAAAACTATTAATGAAATTGGATTTATTTAAGTAAAATACAATGAAAATACTTGTTACAGGCGCAAAAGGATTTATTGGACAAAATTTAATTGAACGATTAAAAGAAAATAAAGAGTTCATTATTTTTCCCTATGACATGGAATCCACCCTTGAAGAATTGGAACAATTTACAAAAGAATGTGATTTTGTTTTCCATTTAGCAGGTGTTAATCGCCCAAAAGAAGAAAAAGAATTTATTGAAGGTAATTTTGGCTTTACTTCTGTTTTGCTTGAACACTTAAAAAAACATGAAAATAAAGCCCCTATTATGATTTCTTCTTCGATTCAAGCTGTTCTTGATAATC
>FZPS01000049.1_pt104 | contig 15944 bp, 19 predicted proteins | sample 1817821 | NCBI WGS metagenome assembly FZPS01 (sample SAMEA104158645, study PRJEB21678) | metagenome | place: Germany | collected 2015-04-21
ATATAAAATGATGTGGATAAAACAGAAATATATAGATAAAACAGAAATGTGTAATTTTGTATATTGTCGCAGGACGCATGTAGAAACCTCATTTGCAAAAATTTTACAGACATTTTCGACTTCACGCTATGATGTGTTTTTAGTTCAAACAAAAACAATTCAGCAACCTCAAATTATTTTTGAAAAAGAATTATTCGCTTATATATTAAAATATGGTATGGAGGGAACCATTGAAGATTATTTGGAGTTTCAAAAGAACCAAGCAAAATGTTGATATTGCATTTAAAGTAGGATATGATAAAAAAGAATATAGTAAATACAAATGGAGGAAATACAAATATGAATAGAAGAGTACCGGATGAAATTTTGTTGCAAGTAGAAAAACCGGGACGTTACATTGGTAATGAAATCAATATGGTTCGTAAAAAAAAGGAACATATTGATATTCGATTTGCTTTTTGTTTTCCAGATGTTTATGAGATAGGAATGTCCCATTTGGGAATGCAGATATTATATCATTTTTTAAATAAGCGAGAAGATACTTATTGTGAGCGAGTGTTTGCACCTTGGATTGACTTAGAAAAACACATGCGAAAGCATAAAATCCCTTTGTTTGCTTTAGAAACCCAAGATCCGATTCAGAATTTTGATTTTGTAGGATTTACACTTCAATATGAAATGAGTTATACCAATCTTTTAAATATGTTAGATTTAGCGGGAATTCCTTTATATAGTGAACAACGGAAGGAAGAAGATCCCATTATTTGTGCTGGAGGACCTTGTGCTTATAATCCTGAACCTTTAGCAGACTTTATTGACTTTTTTTACATTGGCGAAGGGGAAGTGATGTTAAATCAAATATTAGATTTATACAAGAAAAACAAACAAAACGGAGGAACACGACATCAGTTTTTGGAAAAATTATTGTCAGTAGAAGGAGTTTATGTTCCAAAATTTTATAAAGTAAGTTATAAAGAAACAGGGGAGATCGCTTCTTTTATTCCTCTTCATCCAAAAGCAAAGACAAAAATTACGAAACAAGTAGTAGAACAATTTGATAAAAATCATTATCCTAGTAAACCATTGGTTCCTCTGCTCCAAACAGTTCATGACCGAGTGGTCTTAGAGGTTTTTCGTGGATGCCTTCGTGGATGTCGATTTTGCCAAGCGGGAATGGTTTACCGACCTGTTCGTGAAAAACAAGTCGATCAATTACTAGAACAAGCTGATCAGCTTTTAAAAGCTACTGGACATGAAGAAATTTCTTTGTCTTCTTTAAGTACCAGTGATTATTCCGAAATAAAACAATTAATGACTGCATTAGTTCATCGATATAGTACAAAAGGAATTAATATTTCTTTACCATCCATGCGTATCGATGCTTTTTCTCTTGAATTAATGAAAAAATTACAAGACATCCGTAAGAGCAGCTTAACCTTTGCACCAGAAGCTGGAACCCAACGACTTCGAAATGTTATTAATAAAGGATTAACAGAAGAAGATATTTTAGAAGGATCTAAATTAGCTTTTGAAGGTGGTTGGGAACGAGTTAAGTTATACTTTATGATGGGTTTACCTACGGAAACAGAAGAAGATTTACAAGGTATTGCTATTTTAGGACATGAGATTGTGGAAACTTTTTATCAAGTACCCAAAGAACAGCGAGGAAGAAACATAAAAGTAGTTATTAGCACTTCTTGTTTTGTTCCTAAACCTTTTACTCCTTTTCAATGGGAAGCCCAAAATACTTATGAGGAGTTTATGGAAAAACAACGTTTATTAAAAACAAAGATTACAAAAAGACAAGTTCAATATCAGTATCATGATGCAAAACTCAGTGTATTAGAAGGTGTAATTGCTCGAGGAGACCGAAAGGTTGGACAAGTGATTTATGAGGCTTGGAAACAAGGATGTGTTTTTGATGGGTGGTCCGAACAATTTCATTATGAAAAGTGGCAAGAAGCCTTTAAAATAACAGGAATCAATCCTGATTTTTATGCTCACCGAAAAAGAAATCTAGATGAAATTTTACCTTGGGATCATATTTCAATCGGTGTTACTAAAGGATTTTTAAAGAAAGAATATGAAAAAGCTCTTCAAGAGCAAACGACTTCTCATTGTCGTCTTCAATGTGAACATTGTGGAGCCATGATTTTCAAAGGAGGAGTTTGCTATGAAATATAGGTTGAAATTTAAAAAAGAGGATGAAATAAAATTTATTGGACATTTAGATTTGATGCGTGTTTTTCAAAAAGCAATTCGAAGAGCCCAGATACCCATTGCTTATTCAGAAGGTTTTAATCCCCATCAATTAGTTACTTTTCCCTTGCCCCTTACCTTAGGAGCCACCAGTGAAGGAGAGTATATGGAATTACAATTAACAAAGGAGATGAATATAGAAATTCTTTGTGAGCAATTAAATCAACAATTGCCTTTGGGTTTAATCATCTTAGATGGACTTCCTTTGTTGGATACATCAACGAAAGGAATGACCATTGTCCAAGGAGCCCAATATGAACTGAGGTACCCCATTCTATTAGCTCAATCTTTGAATTGGCAAAGTAAAATTCATGAATTTCTCAATCAGACCCAAATTATGATTAAAAAACAAACGAAAACTAAAACTCAAATGGTGAATATTCGAGAGGGAATTTATTGCATGGATGGGTGGAATGCAGGACAAAGGTTAGTTTTAGATCTTTTCCTAGCTGCAGGGAGTCGGCAAAATATTCGACCCGAATGGGTTATGGAGAGTTTTTTGCAATTTTGTGGACTGCCTTTTTCAGCTTCCCAATTACAAATTCATCGAAAAGATCTTTTTGCCCTAAAAAATAAAGAGTGGGTCTCATTACAACATTTTATAGATTGACGGATGTAAGGAAAATGAAGGAGGACCTATGAAAGAAATAATTGTAGAAGTAGGCATGCAGTATACAAGAACTGCTTTAGTGGAAGACAAAGAATTAGTTGAATTTTACGTAGAAGAAAACAAACAACAATCGGTAGTGGGCAATATTTATAAAGGTTTAATACAGAAAGTGATTCCTGGTTTAGGAGCTGCATTTATTGATGTTGGAGAAGAAAAAAATGCTTATTTATCATTAGCAGAACAGCCCCCTGTATTTTGGGATTCTGGGATTTCTCCTTCTACTTTAAAAGGAGGACAAGGGGTTACGGTACAAGCCATTAAGGAAGGAACAGAGGTAAAAGGAATTACTGTTACTACTCATATAAGCCTTCCAGGCAAGTTTTTTGTGTTACTTTCAGATCGTGGAGATATTCATGTTTCAAAAAAAATAAAAGAAGAATCAGAAAGACAACGACTTATCCAAATTGCTCAAAAATATAAAAAAGAAAATCACGGTGTAATTATTCGCACAGAAGCGAAAGAAAGAACAGAAGAAGAACTTCGCAGAGACTATTTATCTCTACAAAAAAAGTGGGAGGATATTTTAAAAAGGCAAGCCTATGCAATGCCAAAGACTCTGATTCATCAGGAATTTTCATCAGGATTGAAGAATGCAAGGGAATTTTTCACAGAAGAAGTTGATGCTTATAAAATAAATAACCAGAAACTATATGAACAAGTAAGAGATTTTGTTTCCAAGTTTTCTCCGCCTTTAGTTCACAAAGTGCAGTATACAGAAAAAGATTTATTCAGGGAGTATGGACTAGAATTAAAAGTGATAAAAGCATTAAAGCCAAAGGTATGGTTAAAAAGTGGAGGAACTTTATTTATTGAAGAGACAGAGGCATTGACAGTGATTGATGTGAATTCAGGAAAATTTATTGGTAAAAAAAATGTAGAAGATACTATTGTTCAAACAAACCTAGAAGCCGTAGAAGAAATTGCAAAACAAGTGCGATTAAGAAATCTTAGTGGGATTATTATTATCGATTTTATTGATATGGAGAAAAAAATTCATCAGGAGCATATTTTTAATGCTTTAAAAAAAGCTTTTGAAAAGGATCGAGTGCCTACTTATGTTTTAGGAATGACAAGTTTAGGATTGGTTGAAATGACTCGCAAAAAAATGAGAAATTCTCTTCAACTTCAATTGTTACAGCCTTGTTCTCATTGTTATGGTGGAAAGCAGTATGGAAAAGCCTTTCTAATTCCTAAAATTGAAAAAGAAATTCTATCTATTATTAATAATACTTCAGCAAAAGAAATTCTATTAGAAGGTTCAGAAGAAATAATTCATGCTTTTGAGCCTTATAAGAAAAAATTTCTAAAACCACTGCAGTTTCAGAAAAATCCTTATGTATCTTCCTTGGGATATAAAGTTTCTCCTCTTTTTTCTTTTAATGAAGATAAAATGATTGACAAATAGATAACTCTATGGTAGTATAATTCAGTGTGTAACTTCCGCACGAAGAGGTAAGAAACAAAATAGAATTTTGTACCATATTCGGCGAGATTGGATAGAGGAGGTGCCTGCATGTACGCAATTATTGAGACAGGTGGCAAACAGTATAAAGTGCAAGAAGGAGATATTCTAAAAATAGAAAAATTAGGAATGGCTCCTGGAGAAGCAGTTGTTTTTGATAAAGTAATTGCTCTTTCTAAAGATGGCACATTAGCAGTTGGTAGTCCTTATGTAAATAATACAACCGTTTCAGCTTCTGTAGTAAACGAAGGAAAAAATAAAAAAATTATCGTTTACAAGTATAAAGCAAAAAAAGGATACCATAAAAAGCAAGGTCATAGACAACCTTACACTGAAGTAAAAATTGAAAAAATTAATGGATAATCATGATTAGCATAACTATTTTTCGCAGGAAAAAAAATCAGATTTGTGGGTTCCAAGTAAAAGGGCATGCAGAATATGGCCCTTATGGAAAAGATATTCTTTGCTCTGCAGTGACGGCATTGGTGTTTAATACGATTAATTCCATTGAAGCACTAACCTTAGAACCTATTGAATATGAATATAAGTCCGAGGGAGGATTTATACGTTGTCATTTTTTAAATGCTAGTAAATCAGATCTTGGACAAGATGCAAAATTATTAGTTGAATCAATGCTTTTAGGATTATCTCATATTCAAAAAGATTATGGTAATGAGTATATACAAATTATAGATGAGGAGGTGGAATTATGTTAAGTATGAACCTTCAGTTTTTTGCATCTAAAAAAGGGGTTGGTTCTAGTAAGAATGGACGTGACTCCGAATCAAAACGTTTAGGTGCAAAAAGAGCAGATGGACAATTTGTAAAAGCAGGTAACATTCTTTATCGACAACGAGGAACGAAAATTCATCCTGGTATGAATGTAGGACGAGGTGGAGATGACACCTTATTTGCTTTAGTCGACGGAGTCGTAAAATTCGAACGAAAAGGCAAAAAAAGAAAACAAGTTTCTGTATATCCTGAAGCAATTGCACAATAATAAGTATAGAGAAGCAGGTTTCCAATCGTATGTGGGGGCCTGCTTTTAAAATACAAAAAAGAGGTGATACACGTTGTTTGTCGATCAAGTCAAAATTTATATTAAGGCAGGAAATGGAGGAAATGGTGCAGTTTCTTTTCGCAGAGAAAAATACATCCCAAATGGAGGTCCTGATGGTGGGGACGGTGGAAAAGGCGGAGATATTATTTTTGAAGTAGATCCAGGTCTAAATACTTTGTTAGATTTTCGCCATAAAAAACATTTTAAAGCGCCGGCAGGGCAAGACGGTAGTGGAGCAAAGTGTTATGGAAAAAATGGAACAGATATTGTACTTAGAGTCCCTCCAGGTACTTTGATTCGTGAAGCAGAGACGGGGAAAATTATGGCGGACATGTCTCAAGTTGGAGAAAGGACAGTTCTCTTACAAGGAGGCCGAGGTGGTAAAGGAAATGCACATTATGCAACAGCAACCATGCAAGCTCCTCGATATGCACAACGGGGTCAAGAAGGAAAAGGGTATTGGGTTATTTTAGAACTAAAAACGATTGCCCACGTAGGATTGATTGGATTTCCTAATGTAGGAAAGTCAACGATTTTATCTATGGTGTCTAATGCAAAACCCAAGATTGCAGATTACCATTTTACTACTTTAAGTCCTAATTTAGGAGTTGTAGATAATCAGTATGGAGGCGGCTTTGTCATTGCAGATATTCCGGGACTAATTGAAGGAGCTCATCAAGGAGTTGGGTTGGGACATGATTTTCTTCGACATATTGAACGTACCCGGTTACTAATTCATGTGGTAGATAGTTCTGGTATTGAAGGAAGAGATCCTATCGAAGATATTGAAAAAATTAATTATGAATTAAAAGCCTATAGTGAAACCTTAGGAGAACGTCCTCAAATTATTGTAGCCAATAAAATAGATCTTCCAGAAGCAAAAGAAAACATCCAACGTTTAAAAAACAAATATGAACCCTTAGGCATTCCAGTATTTCCTGTTTCAGCAGCTACTGGTGAGGGCTTAAGAGAGTTGTTATTTTATACTGGTGAACGGCTAAAAGAAATTAAAAAAGATCCTATTGTTTTTGAGGCAGAATATGAAGAAGAATATGAACAATGGAAAGAAGAAGAAGCTTATTCTGTTGAAAAAGTTGAAGAAGGTCTTTATGAAATATCCGGATATAGCATTGAGAAGGTATTAGGGTACACCAACTTAGAGGCAGAAAAAGGATTTGTTTTTTTTCAAAAATTTCTTAAAGATCAGGGTATTATTGAAGAATTAGAAAAATTAGGGATCCAAGAAGGGGATACTGTTCGCATTTATGATTTAGAATTTGAATATTATCAATAATCATCATTTTTTATTATATATTAAATTGATATTAACATAAGGAGGTTTTCTATGATTACAAGTAAACAAAGGGCTTATTTGAGGGGACTAGCTAATACCATAGAACCTATTTTCCAAGTAGGGAAATATGGGGTAACACCTGAATTAACTTCAGCCATTGATGAAGCTTTAGAGGCAAGAGAATTAATTAAGATACACATTTTACAAAACTGTATGGAAGATCCTAAAGACATTTGCCAAAAGCTTTCAGAACGAACTCATTCAGAGCCAGTACAAGTTATTGGGAAAAAGATTGTATTATATCGACCTTCAAAAGAAAAATCAAAAATTCAACTTCCCTAAATAGGAGGGTTGGCGACATAAAAGTCGCCTTTTTATTTCTTTTTTTCATAGAGTAGTATATAATAAATGAGGTATACCTTTACAGAATGTTTTTAAAAGGAGTTTATTTATGCGTAATCTCATGCTTAAAGATAAAAAATTAGAAAGATTAGCCATTATGGGGGGGACTTTTGATCCGATTCATTATGGGCATTTAGTAACGGCAGAAGCAGTACGACATCAATTTCAAATCAATAAAGTATTGTTTGTACCAACAGGACATCCACCACATAAACCTTTTTTTGATGTAAGCCATACGGAACATCGCTATCTTATGACAGTGTTAGCTACAGTGACAAATCCCTACTTTGATGTATCACGAATAGAAATTGATCGCAAAGGAATTACTTATACCATCGATACAATTCAGCATTTAAAAAAAATATATGGTTCCAATACGGAATTATACTTTATTACAGGTGCTGATGCTATCCATGAAATTTTAACTTGGAAAGATCCAGAAGAAGTTCTTCGGCTTTGTACTTTTATAGCTGCCACTCGACCTGAATATCATAAAAAAGATTTATTAAAAAAGATTGAACAACTTCGTCAACAGTATGGATCAAAAATAGATTTTTTAGAAGTCCCCTCTTTGGCCATTTCCTCATCAGATATTCGAAAAAGGGTACAAGAAAATCGTCCTATCAAGTATCTCTTACCTGAGCCTGTAGAAAATTATATTTTTAAGTTTGGATTATATCAATAAATAACTTATTATTTTAGGAAAAAGGTGATCGAATGTTATCCTATGAAACCATGGTTGAGAAATTACGTTCGTCTCTTTCACCCAAACGCTTCATACATACCTTACATGTTGTAGACACCGCATTGGAGTTAGCTGATTTTTATCACGAAGACAGGGAAAAGACCAAAATTGCAGCATTACTGCATGACTGTGCAAAAGACTACCCTTATTTGTTAAAAGTACAATTATGCAAGGAGTTTCATATTGTTTTAGATCCTATTACGCAGAAAAATCCAGAATTAATTCACAGCTTTTTAGGAGTAGAAATCGCAAAAAGAGAATATAAAGTAGAAGACGGATACATACTGAATTCCATTCGATACCATACTACAGGTAGAGCCAATATGACTTTGCTGGAAAAGATTGTATTTTTAGCTGACTACATGGAACCCACTCGCCTCCTTTTTCCTGGTTTAGAAGAAGTCAGAGCCCTCGCCTATGTTCATTTAGATAAAGCCATTTATCAAGCTTTGTTGTTAACCATAGCATATATTAAGGAACAAGGATTCATTCTGCATCCATTAACACAAGAGGCAGTGGATGATTTAAAAGCAAAGTTCCTATAAGAAAGGAGAAAATTAATGATTATTTCAGAACAAGGGAAAGAAATGTTAAGAGTTGTATATCATGCATTAGATGAAAAACAAGGAGAAGATATTCGTATTCTTGATATCCATGGTATTTCTATACTGGCAGATTATTTTGTTATTACCCATGGGAATAATCAGAATCATGTCCAAGCTTTAGCGGAGCATGTAATAGAATCTTTAGCAGAAGCCGGGTATAGACTACTACGAAGAGAAGGGGAGGCGACCTCTTCTTGGATATTATTAGATTATGGTCATATAATGATTCATGTTTTTGGGAAAGAAGAAAGAAACTTTTATGATTTGGAACGAATCTGGAGTGATGGAAAAGAAATTACTGCCAGTCATTTTTAACTATAAAATAGAAGGACATAATAAAACAACTGTCAATGACAGTTGTTTTAGCGTTTATGAATGGGTCTATAAGCATATAAAACAGATAAGATAGAAAATAATCCGCCCAACAATAAAAAAATAGCCAAAACCATAAGAATGATTTTTTTAATGTTAAAAGAAGGAGTAGAAGAGAACTCTTTTTCGGGAGTCATTCCAATTGATCTTTCTTCTATGGATAAATCATAATCTTTTTGAGAAATAATATTTGCCTTAGCAATAGGCTGGTTGTTATAAGAAAATATAATATATCCCAGTAATTCATGTTTTTTCACTGATGATTGTATTTCATAAGGCAAGATAGTCATTTTTTGAATTTCTTCTCGTTTTGCACTTTTAGGTAAAACAGTATAAACATCATTTTCTAACGTGGTTTTAACCACATCAAAAGATTTTAGTGGAATAGAAGGAGAAGGAGTATTTTTTTTAGCTAATGGTATAAGAGAAAAGTGGTCAAAACCATAGTTTAGAAGTTCCGTAGTTTCTTCGTACATCTGTGGTTTCTCAGATTTTAAAATAACGCAGATCAGTTCCATTCCATCTTTTACAGCATAGGTTACTAAGGTATGTCTTGCTTGATCAGTATATCCCGTCTTTCCACCCAAACAACCTTCATAGAGATATTTTGTTTTTCGGTTAGGCAGCATATAGTGCTGATTATGTAGATACCGAATATCATTTTTATTAGTAGGAGGAATCTCATATCGAGGGGTTTGAATAATCTCCCTAAATTTTGGGTTTTTAAAAGCTTCCTTAGCAATTAAAGCCATATCATAAGCAGTAGTATAGTGCTGTTCATCATGAAGGCCATGAGGATTAACAAAATGAGTCTGATAGGCTTCTAAGGCTTGAGCTTTTTGGTTCATTAATTTTGTAAAATCCTCAACGGATCCACTAATGAATTCGGCAATTCCATTAGATACTTCATTTGCTGATTGAAGCATCATACCATATAGAGCTTGTTCTAAAGTGATTTGTTCTTCTGGTACCATCCATAAATGACTACTATTTCTTTCAATACTAAAAACAGCCTCTTCTGAAAAGGTAACGATTCCATCTAAATCGCCATATTCTAAGGCTAGGTATGCAGTCATAATTTTAGTAATGCTAGCTGGAAAGTATTGCTGATGGATATTTTTTTCATAGATTACTTTTCCTGTTTTTGCTTCCATCACAATTGCACTCTCTGATAGAATCGTAGGAGGTGTAACATCAGAAGGTACAACGTTAGAAAAATTCAATTCATATGCAAAAATAGTAATATTCATCATAAAAATTAAAAAAATACTCATAAACAATCTACCAATGGATTTCATGTGCTTACTCCTCTCTTTTATCACTCTTAAGTATAGCAGAAAATGTATGAAAGAAAAAGTATGTTTTTTAGAAAAACAAAGGATTTTAAGTAATTATGGCGAATAATTTAAATAGAGAAAAACAAGCTAGGGAGGATCGAAAATGAAGGGGAAAAAAATATATTTGCCAGTCCTAGTAGGATTTATTATGTTTGTCACAGGCATCATTTATGTAAAATATTCTGTATCTCGTCCTACTTCTATACAAGTAACCCATAATTCGACGAATACTCCCCTTTTTGAAGAAGAAATCGAAGATACATCGATACAAAAGACCACATCTATTGAAAGTGAAGAAGAAATGGTATACGTTGTCCATATTGCAGGAGCTGTTCATAAACCAAATGTCTATACACTGCCATCTGGCAGCCGAGTTTATGAGGTCATTGAGTTGGCAGGAGGAGCAACGGAAGATGCGGATCTTGCCGCAATCAATTTAGCTATGAAGATTAAAGACGAACAAAAAATTTATATTCCTAGGATTGGTGAAACATTTGACAAAACTGAAAAAGAGAATAATAATAGTATTAGCATGCAGCTTGAAGAAGAAAATATGCATAAAATTAACATTAATACAGCAAGTGGGAAAGAGTTAGAGGAATTACCAGGAATTGGGCCAGTAACAGCAGAGAGTATTATCCAGTACCGAGAGGAAAATGGAAGATTCCAAAAGATTGAAGATATACAAAAGGTTTCAAGGATTGGTCCTAAAACCTTCGAAAAAATAAAAATGAAGATTACAGTAGATTAGGAGGATGATTATGGCTTATCATGCACTAGTTGTGGATGATGAAAAATTAATTGTAAAGGGAATTCGATTTAGTTTAGAACAAGACAACATGAAAGTGGATGTAGCATATGATGGAGAAGAGGCTTTACAATTGGCAAAAGCCAATCCATATGATATTATTATTTTGGATGTAATGTTGCCTAAGTTAGATGGATTAAATGTATGTCAACAAATTAGGGAGTTTTCCAACGTTCCTATTATTATGTTGACGGCTAAAGGAGAAGATATGGATAAAATCATGGGACTTGAGTATGGAGCCGATGATTATATGACGAAGCCTTTTAATATTTTAGAATTAAAGGCACGAATTAAAGCAGTACTTAGAAGAATGCAGTCAAAAAACCAAGGGAAAAAACGGGATGTTCTTGAATTAGAAGATTTAAAATTAGATTTTAATGGTAGACGCGTTTATATTCAAGGAGAAGAAGTAAATTTGACAGCAAAGGAATTTGACTTATTGGAATTATTTATCAGCAATCCAGGAAAGGTATATAGTAGAGAAATGTTACTAAATACCATATGGGGCTATGACTATCCAGGGGATGTACGGACAGTAGATGTACATGTTCGAAGATTAAGAGAAAAAATAGAAAAAAACCCCAGTGAACCAACTTATATTTATACAAAATGGGGAGTGGGTTATTATTTTAAGGATTAATTTTAAGTGGATACACAGTTTACGTTGGAAATTATTGATTACGTATATGATGATTAGTTTTTTGCCTCTTATGTTTTTTTCTTTAGGTATTTATAATACATTAGAAAAGCATTATATTCAAGAACGAAAAGCGGAATTACAACGTCAAGCCAATATTACGGCAGGACACATTGTTGTAACCGGTTATTTAAAAGATTCTACCATAGAACAAAAAAGATTGTTTCACTCTGATATTCAACAAACGAGTAAGGAAATAGGAGCTCGAATTATTGTTGTTGACTCAAAAGGAATTGTAAAAAATGATTCAAATAAAGTCGATATTGGAAAGACAATTTTACAAAAAGAGGTTCTTGCTGCTTTGCAAGGATCAGATGTTGCTTACAAGCAACCAGGAAGCAATATTATTCATGCTGTTGCTTCGATTAAAGATGATAAAACCCAAGAAATTATTGGAGCTATTATTATTTCCGCCTCCATTGAAGATATTTATGTATCTTTAAAATCCGTACAAAAACAATTATATATTTTAGTTGTATTAACCACATTAGTTGTAGGTCTCTTTAGTTTTTATGTATCAGGCATTCTGATTCGACCGCTAAAAGAGTTGGTACAGGTCATGAAAAAAGTAACAGAAGGACATTTGGACCAGCAAATTCAAGTAAAAGGAAAAGATGAAATTGCAGAACTTAGTTTAGCTTTTAATCATATGAGTGAACGTTTACTAGAAGTAGATAACTCAAGGCAGGAGTTTGTTGCCAATGTATCTCATGAATTAAAAACACCATTAAGCTCGATAAAAGTATTAAGTGAATCACTTTTGCTTCAAGAAAATGTTCCAGAAGAAATGTATAAAGAGTTTTTAAGTGACATTACTTCAGAAGTAGATAGAGAAACAGAGATCATTAATGATTTATTGGCTTTAGTGAAATTGGATCGTAAAGATATGGCATTATCTTTTGAGAGTACATACTTGAACGAGATGATCCAAAGTATTTTAAAACGGCTTCATCCGTTAGCTCAACAAAGAAGCATTGATCTAATCTATGATAGCCGACGAGATGTTTATGCAAAAGTAGATGCAATGAAATTAACCTTAGCAATCTCAAATCTAATTGAAAATGGTATAAAATACAATGAAGAAAATGGAACAGTAACGGTTATTTTAGATGCTGACCACCAAAATGCTTTTATTACGGTGCAGGATACTGGAATTGGAATTCCAGTTGAAGAACAAAAGAAAATTTTTGAACGTTTTTACCGAGTGGATAAAACAAGAGACCGAATGACAGGGGGAACGGGATTAGGTTTATCCATTACCCATCGTACCATATTGTTGCATCAAGGAAGTATTAAACTTATTAGTGAAGAAGGAGAAGGGGCTACTTTTATCATTCGTATCCCATTACACCAAAATTCATAGATTTGTAACACTTTATTTGTAACATTGTAATGGTTATGGGGTATAATAATTTTTACGGGGGTGATTTTTTGGGGTATTTTAAAAAACCATATCAATGGCTTTTAGGCATTGGAACGGTTGTGCTTATACTCGTATTTCTATTTTTTGCTCGTAGTATTGACTTTTCAAATAACCAATCCATGTCCAAAAAAACAGTAGAACTCCAAAGCAATACCATTCAGTTATATTTTGTTAGCCAAGATCAATCCAAATTAGTGGGAGAAAATGTGGCTATTACAAAAGAACAAGAGGAAGACATTATTCTTCAGGTGCTAGAGGCATTAAAACAGGGCCCTCAGACTCCAGGATTATTTCCAAGTATTCCTAAAAATATAGAGTTTATCGATACTCAATTTGATGAAGAGGAACATATGGTGGAGCTTAACCTTTCCTCTGCTTATTTTGATTTAAAAGCAATGGATGAAGTATTTTTTCGAGCATCTGTGGTAAAAACCTTAACAGAACTACCTTTTGTACAGAAAATACAGTTTTTTGTAGAAGAAAAGCCTTTGTTAGGAACAGATGGGAAACCTTTAGGTCCCATTTCAGCAGAGGACATTATTTTGGAAAAAGTAAATCCCTTAAATACAGAATACAAAGAAATACAACTCTATTTTTCGAATCAAGATGCAACAGCCTTAGTAGTAGAAAATAGAACCATTGCTATTAATCCAAACGAACCTTTGGAAAAATATGTGATGGAACAATTAATTGCCGGACCTCAAATACAGAATCTACATAAAACAATTCCACCAGAAACAAAAATTAAAGGGATTCAAACCAGTGATGGTATTTGTTATGTGGATTTAAGCACAGAATTTAGAACAAAACATTGGGGAGGTTCAACAGGAGAAATTTTTACAATTTACTCTATCGTGAACTCTTTAACAGAACTACCACACATACAAAAAGTTCAGTTTTTAATTGAAGGAGAAAAACAAGAAACTTTTAAAGGCCATGTAGATTTCAGTAATCCGTTTGAAAGAAATCTAGATTTTATCCAACAATAAAACAAAAAAATAAAATACATACAATCATGCCTCATGTTTGTATGTATTTTTTACACTTATAGATATCCAAGCCCATAATTTGATTTTGCAAGATCCTATCCATGGGTTCACGCTCTGATTGTACCTCTCGTTGCTCAAAATATAAAAGAAGGAAGCAACAGGGGATAAAAGTTGCGTATTCGCTGATAGTATGTACTTGCTTTGTAATTAGGGAATTTTCAATTATGAGTGTGTATCTATATAGCACGATTAGGATAAAATAAAGTGGGTTTAGAAAAAATGGGGTGGAGATCCATGAAACGACCTTTGGTATGGGGGACCTGTTTGTATATCGCAGGAATTGTTTTTGGAAAAATAACAGATTCTTTATTGCTGTTTATCTTTTTTTGTTCCTTACTGTTAGCATTTACTTGTTGGTGTACAATAAAATATAAATGGCTTGGATTTTATCTTTTTTTATGTTTCTTTTTTTTAGGTTTTTCTCGTATGTATGGAATGAAAGCAAAGGATATGGATGCTTATTTTCATACATTTTCAGCTTATTTAGAAGAGAATCCAATAGAGGGTACTGTAAAAAGTATTCAGTACAATAAACAAAAAAAATTTTCAAAAGCTTTGATTAAAGTAAAATGGGAAAATTTTCAAGGATTCCAAGAGAAAGAAAAACTTTTATTTAAGAAAATTCCTGCTATTCATATCCAACTTTATACAGAAGAACCAGTAGAGTTACAAATACAAGATCAAATTTGGTTTAAAGGTCAATTAAAGAAGTTAGAAGGACCAAGAAATCCAGGTGATTTTGATCAAAAACAGTACGGAAAAATTCAAGGTTTTGATTTTATTTGTTATGGGACCATCGAAAAACGTAATCCTACTACCTCTTTTCATTTTTACTCATGGTTACAGCAAGGAAATCAAAAGTTTCAACAGGTTTATGATAGGATTTTACCATCTACACAAGCCGCTGTTATAAAAGCAATGCTGCTAGGAGAGCGACAAGAATTAGAAATGGAGACGAAAGATTTATATAAAAAAGCTGGCATTTCCCATATATTAGCCATTTCAGGACTTCATATTTCCATTATAGGCTTATTGATCTTTCGTGGATTGCAATGGTTTCGAATTTCGAAACCTATAGGAGCAGGGATTACAATATGTTTACTTATATTTTACTGCCTATTTGTGGGAAACAGTGTATCTACTATGCGAGCAGTTATAATGATGAGTTGTATTTTGGGAGGTTATCTATTTCTTCGTACCCCAGATACCTTTACTTCATTAGCCTTTTCAGCTCTTGTATTATTATTTAAGCAGCCTTTTTATTTATGGGATGTAGGATTTCAGTTATCTTATGGAGCAGTCCTTGGCTTGCTTGTTTTTTCTCCCTTAATAGCAAAAGCTTATTTTATACCTTCCTGGTTGCGTTCTTCTATGGGAGCTAGTATAGCAGCTAGCCTAGCTACTTTTCCTATGGTAGCCTATCATTTTTATTACATTCCTTTATATGGGATCTTGTTAAATGTTCTGATTGTTCCTTTTCTTGTATTACTTATCTTTTTTGGTATGATAGCTGGTATTTTTGGCATTTTTTCAGTGATGATAGGACAATTTATGGTAGGAATTGTTTATTATATTCTTTTATTTTATGAAGCATTGGCTCGTTTTACAACCCAATTACCCAAAGGGTATTTGCTGGTAGGTTCGCCTTCTTTCTATTTTCTTTTTTTATATTATATCCTCTTTTTTGTATCAGCTTGGCATTTTTCTAAGGCATTACCAAAGAGAAAAGTAAGCCATAAAAGGTACCTTTATTTTTTAGGA
>FZPS01000051.1_pt191 | contig 15941 bp, 16 predicted proteins | sample 1817821 | NCBI WGS metagenome assembly FZPS01 (sample SAMEA104158645, study PRJEB21678) | metagenome | place: Germany | collected 2015-04-21
ACATACCGTATCGGCAAACCTGTCCGTGTTATGCTCAAACGTGCCAGCAAGGAAGACCGGCAGATAGATTTTGTCCTGGTGGACACGGAAAATGATTAGCGGGAAAGCGCCGTTTCCACCGGTGAAATAAAACTGCTCCTGCATTGACGAAAAATCCGACAAATGTTATAATGCAAGCAGAAGATATGAAAGATGCATGTGCCCTATTTGTCCCAAACAAATAGGGTTCTTTATCGAAAGAGGTCCGGCATGGAAGAAAAGGTATTTGCGAGAAACAGAAAAGCGTTTCACGACTATCATATTGAAGAAACTTATGAAGCAGGTATGGTACTGACAGGCACAGAAGTCAAGTCTATCCGTGCCGGGCGTCTCAACCTCAAAGACAGTTATGCACGCATTGAAAACAATGAAGTTTGGCTGCATAATATGCATATCAGCCCTTATGAACAGGGCAACCGTTTTAACCACGACCCTCTCCGCAAACGAAAGCTGCTCCTGAACCGCCGTGAAATCAACCGCTTGACCGGCCTGACCAGGGAAAAAGGCTATACCATGGTCCCGATCAAGGTCTATGCCAAAAAAGGATTTATAAAAGTTGAACTGGCCCTGGCGCGCGGGAAAAAGCTTTATGACAAGCGGGATGCCATTTCCGAGCGGGATGCAAAACGGGAGATAGAAAGGGCTTTCAAGGAAAAACAAAGGTATTGACTGCGGGGGCGTTTTGGATTCGACGGGAGTTGGATGGGTAAAAGTAGCGAGTCCGGGACCATGGCCCGGTCACCAACATGGAAGGCATATAACTGCCAACGATAATTACGCTCTCGCTGCTTAATTAAAGCAGCGTGTCCGCCGGCTCCGAGCCTGTAGGAGCCGTCCGGGCATCGACTAGTCAGGCTACCGACTCCACGGTTGGCACAGCCAAAGGAGAAGGGAATCACAACTGTGCTAGTATAGGCGGATCCCGTCTCAAGGAGTCGCCTATGCGAAAGCAAAATTGAGACTACGCTCGTAGAGACTCTTACTGGTCTGCTTTCGGACAGGGGTTCGACTCCCCTCGCCTCCACCAGCCAAATCCACAATCTTATCTATGTCGATTGTGTTTTCATAGACAATAACCTTTTTAACATAAGCCTGGATGATGCGCTTCTGCTCTTCCGGGCTTTTATTTTTTATGTCGGCATCTTTTTGGAGATAGCGACGAATCATTTCTTCAGTAGGGGTGTGCATTTGAGACTGCAACTTGGCTTCCTCCAGCTTGATAGAGAGATTGGCCTTTTTGGCTTCCAGCTCATCCATTTTCTCTTTCATAGAAGGATGAAACATTCCGTTAGCAATAGCGTTCACTATATTGTTTGTTTGCGCCTGGACACCAGCAAACTGATCCGATGAATACTTTATGTCAGGGGTAATTTCTACACTTTGAGAAGCTGATGGCCTAGCCTTGTCTACCGGATATTACCCATCCTTCCATATTTTAAATTTCGGGTAAATTGTTTATAATTAAATGGGGAACATATCCTGAATCATGAAGGAACAAAAATCTGGTATGCTTATAAGGTATTATCAGAAGAAAAAAGGAGTATTCATTACGAAGATTTGTGTTATATTCTTAAAGAAAAGTATCCAGAAATATTTCCAGCTAAATATTCACCAAAGAATTTAAACGCTAGTTTATCAAAAGAATTAGACAAAGAAGATTCCTTGTTTGTTAGGGAGGGAAATGGTTATTATACAGTTAAAACACCTAAAGTAAAAGCACCTATAGTTAATACATCTTCAGTAGTTAAGAACGAAAGAATAATACAGATAATACCGGCAGACAATTGGTAGGCAGTATATGGGAATAATGGTGAAATATTTATGGAAGGACTCGTTTGTTGCCTGAGGAGGAGAAAACGGCGGCCAGGCAGTCAATAGCGATTCTCAGAAACAAAGTTATCGTATATCCCGATGCTTTCAACTGAAATTGAACTCCATAATTTGAAAGGCAAAAAGCAACCCACGGGATAAAAACGGTCCCGTGGGTTGCTTTTTTATTAACTGGTGAGACTTGCTTATTTCTTGCCGTGGTGGGCAAGGAAATGACGCTGCAGTTCCTCGTGCAGGTCCCTTAAACAGGTGGGCAGCTGGTTCAAGCACATTTCAAAGACAACGCACTTCCGGCAGTCGCCGAAATTCGGGCATTTTGTATTCCAGCAATCACACTCGAATTTGTCCGCTTCACGGGCGGCCATCATTGCTACACGCATTTCCTTGGGTGTAACTTTCGGAGGATTTTCTCTCCACTTAAACTTATTTGGCTGCTCCAGTATATTTTTTTCTTCTTGCATTTTGGTGCATCCTTTCATTCAAATAATCAGTAGGCTATGCCTGCTCCCAGTGCTCTCATGCTTTGCACCGCAGGTTCTTGTTGCGGCAAAAGTGAGACAATTTGTAAAACACGAACTATTTGTCGCGGCTGAAGATGATATAGTGATCCTCCAGTTCCCCTAATAGTTTCCTGTGGCAGGTCGGGAACTGCTTCAAGCACAAATGAAAGACAACGCATTTCTTGCAGTCACCGTAGAATACGCAATGGGTATTCCAGCAGTCGCATTCCATCTCGTGGGCTTTTTTGGCGTACTCGAACGCTTCCCGCAACTCTTCTTTTGAAAATTTTTGCCAGTCATCTTTCCATTTGTCCTTGCCTGGCTGTTTCAGCACATTTTTGATTTCTACCGGTTCGTCGTCTTCCATGTCGCCGAAAGGATTCATCATCCTTTGAAATTCCGGAACGGCTTCCGGTTTCAGCAAGGCTGTTATGGCTTCAATGCGCTTCCTGAAAGCATCGGGGTCAAACATGCCTTCTTGAGGCGGTCTGAAGAACTCTTCTAAAGCCGCTTTCATTACTTCTTGCTTGCCGTCTTGTGTGCGTTCCATGATGAAGTCAAAGAACATTTTTTGGCCGTTTTCCATCTGCGCTACTCCTTTTTATGTTATTTTTGTTAATTTATATGTAGAGCCTGTCAAGTTGATTCTAATTTACTTATACCATAGAAACTCTGTCATTGTCAAAATTATCATAATTGTCTAACTGCAGTATTTTAAAGCCGTAAAACGACGGGTTTTTCCCGTCTTAATCAGTCAGAACAGTTCATTAAAAAAGAAAACCTACGGGATAAATCCTGTAGGTTTTTTACATTACTCAATAATTCATCACAATTAATATTGTCAGTGATTTTTTCTCTTCTTTTGCGGGCAATTTAAGTTTTCCGCTGCCAACCAGCTCTTTTAAGCAGTACAGCAAAAACCAGCCGTCCGAGTAAAAGATATATTGCAAACCATAAGCCTGCATTTTTTTCAGGTGGTCGGGGATGTTATCCATTACTGCTTCAACAAACGGGGCTTTCAGCCCGGCACGTTAAGTCCCATCAGAGAAAATCTTATCGGGTTGAATTTCAGTACACTTGCCGTCCTCACAGTGTCCATCCCCTTCCTTAAATCTTTTTTAGCCTCGAAAAGATGCCATTTTACCGTGCCGAGCGGTATACCAAGCTCATTTGCAATCTCTTGCTGCTTTTTATGCTCATAGTAAGAAGCAATAACGATTTTGCGCTGCAACTTGGAAAGATAGGCGATTTCCTTGTGTAGCCGGGCTTCGGTTTCGTCTCTGATGATCTGCTCATGAACATCATCATCCGATGCCGGAAGCCCGGAAAGATCGTCGATAAACACACCGATGCCTCCGGACTGCTTTCCGCGGTAATAGTTTGCCAGTGTATTGCGGGCCACCGTCCAGACAAATTTCCGGGCGTCCACAATATCATCACGCAGAGTCAGGGCACGGAATGCTTTCAGACAGATTTCCTGTATCAAATCTTCCGCATCTTGTATGTTGACACAGCGTTTCAGTGCAAATCCATAGAGAGGCTTCATTAATTCAGTTATAATTTGCTCGGCATCGGCTCTGTTCATGGTGTTGTCTCCTTGAAAGCGCTTTCACATTAACAGACACATGAATTTAGCAAGGGTTGGAAGTTTTTTTAAAAGTATTAAGAGATATTAAAAGGTAAGGGAATGGATTTAGTTCGTTGTCAGAAGCAAAAATCCTTTTGCCTGCGGTATAAATGCGGGAGTTTTAGGAAGGCGGCAGTATACTTGATAGATTTTACCATTGTCTATATAATGTAATTGAGCTTTTATTTTTTTTGCCTGCATAATTCTGAAAATTCTGTTATTGATTTTACCACGGAAATAAGGAGAGGTAGATATGAAAAACAAGCGCATGGTGCTGACGCTTATTATCATAGCAATTGCGCTGGTGGCAATCACATTACTGACGGGGATTCTAAAATCGTCCCCGGGTTCTGCCGCTGTAACGATTACGGTTCTCAATCCGCTGGGACAGATTGAACCGCCTGAAAACCAGCCGCTGGCAGAACGGCTGCGTGATTTGAACAATAAAAGCATTGCGCTGGTTTACTATGCAAAAGCGTTGAGCCCGCAGGCCATGCGCGCGATCGGGAACTTGCTTGCAAGCAAATATTCGAATGCAACAACCACGGAGTACAACCTTGGCAGTGAAATCGGTGCGAAACCGCTGGGTTACTACGAAACGCTGGCCGGGCACGACGCTGTTGTTATTGGTATTGCGGATTGTACGCTTAGTGCCTGGTGGGGCGCCTACCACGCAAAAATGATAGAAGCCCTGGGCACACCTGTCGTGCTGCTGGCGCACGAATCCTTTGAGGAGAGCCATATAGCAGGCGGGCTGGACAACGGATTTACGGGCGCCCGCAGGGCTCTGCTTGATGGCGCCATTTACAGCCGCGCGCTCACCGTTTTGCGCAACACAGATGTTTCTTACCTGGAAGAAGCTTTCAGCAAATCCACGAAAAAATACGCTGCCGTTATAAAACAAATAGAAAAGGCTCTGACCGGCAAGCTGGCGTCCGCTGAAAAAAAACCGCCTGCAATAACACCCGCGCAGATAGCGGGCTGGACTTCCGGTGACCCGACCGCGCCTACCCTGACAATCAGCGCGCCTGACGAGGTAAGGGCGGCGCAGGAATTCAACAGTATGGCTATGGAACTGGGTTTTGGCGACGGCTTGCCGCTGATTATGCCGCTGCCGGAGCTTGTGGATGAAATACTGGCAGCAACAACACGCGACCGCAGCGATGTACTGGGTAAAATTATGCCGCGGGGCGGGATTATAACCGTTGAAAAGGTTGCCGTTAACTCGGTTATGGCGGGAGCCAGGCCCGAATACTTTCCCGCTATTCTCGCCGCCGTTGAAGCATATGCCAGCTCGTGGGAAGATGCCAATCTCCTTTACCATACACTGACATCAAGCGACAACTATAGTTTAATGCTGCTGTTCAGCGGCCCCATAGTGGAAGAGCTGGGCATAACCGGCCAGTGGGGATTCCTTAGCAGCGGCAATGAAGCAAACAATGCCATCGGACGTGCCGCAAGGCTCAGTATCCGCAATATCGGTTTAAGCAGAACAAACGTAACGGATGGCACTGCACGCCAGGGACGTCAAAACGACCATGCCCTGACGGTGTTCGGTGAGGAAGCCCGCCTCCTGCCGGAGGGATGGGAGCGGCATCATGAAATGATGGGCTTTGACCGTGAGCAATGCACCGTAACCCTGCTTGGCTACTACGCGCCAAACATGTATTCTGCTATGGGCGGCGTCAACGCTGACTTTGTGCCGCTGGAGGTCGTCAGAAGGGCCGCAGCCGCTGCGGGAAGGAGCAACATCAGCATTATGACAATACCGAGAAACGTGACGGCGCTGCTGCAAAAAGGGCTGGGTCCGACTGGAGAAAAAGTGGCAAGCAAGAGAGAACTGGTGACCGAAGTTTTGGGATACCGCGGCGGCAGCCAGTATTTAATCTGGCCGGTAGTCGTCGGGGACCCGGAAAACGCCCGCGTTTACACGGGCGGTCCCGGACAATTCGGCATGGCACCTTCCAGGTACTACGGTGTGCAAGCCTTCCGGACGCAGCTGATTACCGGAGCAACAAAGACTGTGGCCGGCCGGGACCCGGCGCCTCCCGGAGCGCCGACCAATATAAAGATATATTACAAGGACGGCAATGCCGTTTTATCCTGGGAACCCCCGGCTAACGGCGGCGCCGGGCTGAGATATCAGGTTTCCTATACCGGCGGCAGCGCCGGCGGCATGGCAAATCCCGGAGGCATACTGCCCGATACTGTTGCGCCAACACCGCCTTCACCGCCCGATGCTTCGCTTGGTTTTACAAGACCGCCCGAGCTTGCCGGGGCGTTTGAGGTTGGCGTATGGCCGCGGGAGCCTGGAACGTATGATCCGGCGCTTGACGGCAACGGCATAATTCCGGGTACGCTTGTCTTCGGTTTGTTTGACAGTAATTTCAACCGCCTGTCGCCGCCGGAAAGTGTGACGGGTTTTACAGAAGCAGAAAGCCCTGAAAAGATGCTTCCGGGGAGTTATTATCTACTCCATGGCTCGAGCGGCTTCAACTATGTCTTGATTATGCCCGTTTCTGCGGGGGCGCCTTTGACATATGATCCTGCACCGCTGGATAATTCTCATGAGGACTTTCCCGCCTGGATCGACGTCCCTGCAGGAGCAATGAACGTCATAATTCCGGATGTGGAGCCCGGTGATCAGTACTACAACAACTTCTGGGTGCGTGCAGTAAACGATAGCATTGTAAACGCAGTCCAGGTAGTTGAAAAGCAAGTCAATCCCGCATTGCCGGAGATTGTACTGGACAAAAGCGCAAGCGGGCGCGGAGCATGGGCGAAAGCCGAAGTTGTTCCGGCGCCGGCGGAGCCGCCGCCGGCCCTGCCGCGCCTGCCTCGCGCCGGAATAAATCGCTAGAAATTGCCTGTTTCCGATCAAAATGTGCCGCCGGCAGTGATTGTTAAGGCTGCCGGCCATCTGAAATCTCTGAAATAAGACGTACAAGGAGGGTTTGTCCTTGAGGAAGATAATACCGGCCAAGGTACTGGGGCTTTTATTGATGATTGTTATGCTCGCGGGCACCGTTCCCTTTTCGGCGCTGGCGCAGCAAGAAAAAACCTATTATTTTCTCAACCCGCTGGGGACGGTTGAGCCGCGGCCGGAAACGCCGCTTGCAGACCGCAGCAGGGTTACGGAAATTTTGTATGCAGAAGGGCCACGCACGCTGAGACTTGGGGCGGCATGGTACATAAAGCCTCTGGACGGCGAGCCGGCGATCGCCCTGGTGCAGATGCTAAAAGAGAAGTGGGAAGCGGAGAGTTCAGATCCCAACCATCCCATTCCTCCCGGCCTGACCGTAGAGCTTATTATGGGCAGCGGCATGGGTGAAATTCCCGGCAGAAGGGACCAGATCCCTATCGTGGGCCACCCGTGGAACAATAAAGTCGACCTGGTATACGATGCCTGGGCGGAACGCACGGACGCGCTCATAGCCGGGGTTGGCGACTGAAACTGCTGCTCGTGGTGGAGTTCCACCCATATAAAAGCGGCGGAACAGCGCGGCCTGCCCATTGTCTTTCTTACTACTTCGCTTTTTAGCTGGCATCAAAACAACGGCTTGACAGCCAACAGCATGACAGTTGCCAGACGGGCAATTATGGATCATTCGCTGATGGCGATGGCGGAACAGTATACAGGCAATATGTTTAGCCCGGCAGAATCCACGGAGGCGATACAATTCCTGAAAGATCACGTCCTGAACACGACGGACTACCCGGACAGGGAACGCATGGAGTTTTGGGGAGTGGCGGATATGACCACCCTCGAGATGACTGAATACGCGCTCACGGCGCCCCTGACCGAGAAGGAACGCAACCCTGCCCCGCTGACCTATTATGATACTATGATGGGAATCGGCAATGACGACGTAATTGAAATTAAAGCTCGCAGCTATGCAGAAGCGGAGCTGAAATTCAACCGGTTGGCGATGCTCAATGATCCGCCTGCCGATACAATCGGGGCTGAAGCCTTGGCCAGAAAAGGGACCAACAGCGGTCTCGGCTTCTATGGCAATTTCGGTGACGGACTGCCGCTGGTAGGGCCTACCAGGGAGCTCGTCAACGAGATGCTGGCAGGTTCGGAACGCAGCGGCACCTTGATCGGGGATCCCAAAACAGGATACTATTCAAATGAAAATGATGTTTTAGGCTGGCTGAAGTTCCAAGGCGGTGCCATAACCCCGTTAAAGGTTGCAGCAAATGCGGTAATGGCCGGCGCAAGGCCGGAACATTTCCCGGTTATCCTTGCCGCCATGGAGCTGATGGCAGGCGGCTGGGACTTTGACAAGATGTGGTACCATGGCCTGGTTACGGGCAGTGACAGCACCCTGCATATTATGCTGAACGGCCCGCTGGCAAAAGAACTGGGAGTCTCGGGCGCTGAAGGCTCCTTTGGCGGTGCAGGCAATGAAGTTAACAATGTCATCGGCCGGGCAATCAGATTGTGTTTCCGCAATATCGGCCATGTTTCATGGGAAATGGACGACCATCAATACAAGGGACGGGAGCACGATTTTGCGCTGATAGTTTTCAGCGAACTGGAAGAGGAACTGCCCGGCTGGAATCCGAATAAATGGGATGGGAATGCACGCCCGTCCGACAAGTGGGTTCCTTATCACGTCTTTATGGGCTTCCGGCCCGAAGAGAGCACCATAACCATCTGGGCAGGAAACTCGACTGGCGGCGTCACCTACGGCGGTGAACCGAATTACTGGGCAAACGCAAGTCTCCAGGAGCCCGGTACCGGAACGGGAGATACCAATTATTTCTTTCCCATTTACAATATGGGGGGATGGCAAACTTACAACACCCTGGATTCCGGTGCGATAAACGTTATTGCCATTTCCCCCGGTATGGCCCGGGAGATGTATGAAACGCATAACATCCGTTCCAAAACAGATCTGATCAATACTGCACAGGCTCCTGCTGCGCAGTCTCCATGGCTTCCGTCTCCGCCGGACACCAGGGCAAGTACGGTAATTCCGGTGGTCGCCGGCGGCAGCCCAAGTCCTGTACGGCTTTTCGGCAACTACTCTTTTTACGGCCGTCAGAATTATCAGATTCAACTGATCAGCGGGGCCACACTGACAAAGCACGGCAGGGCAGCATCGGTAACTACAACCAACAACCATGTGGGTCTGCTCGGGAGAACGAGTGCTGCCGAAGAATTCCTCAATCCGCCTACGGTTCCGGCGCCCAAGGGCGGCAAAGCATATTTGCCTTCCGCGCCGCAGAACGTGCAGGTCAAATATTCTCCCGCTTCCAACGGTGATCCGGGCAGGCGGGATGCCACGATAACCTGGGACCCGCCGCTTGATGACGGCAATTCGCCCATTATCGCGTACCAGCTTGCCTTTGCCCACGGCGGCAATATCCAGTTTTTCCTTACTACACCCGCCCCGGACGTAACGGTGGACCTGGCAAAGCCGCCGACTGAAGTGCGCTTCCCTTACAGCCTATATAACACAGCGGGGGGTACGCAAATTAGCGGGGCAAACCGGATCTATACCATCCAGGCAGGAAGCGAGGCCTTTGCCAACAGAACATTTACCTTTCAAAACATACCGGTTGGCTGTGAGGTATTCTTCAGGGTGCGCGCAGTCAGCGGCGTACGCAATTCCGTTGAGCTTGACGGTCCCGAAACTATCGGAGTCAACGGGGCTTTTGTTACTCACAGTACGTTTACCGAGCACTTGAGTATTCGGACCAGCGGGCGCGGTGCCTGGGGGCTAGTGCCGGGCCATCTGGTGCCGGCCGAGCCGGGTGCTTGATCCCGGTCGGGACAGGGGACGGTTCTGTGTCTTGGGCATAACACATGACGAAGAACAGGGCCTATCACTGCCCTTTACAAGACACAGAACCGTCCCCTGTCCCCACGTCGAACCGTCCCCTGTCCCGATCCTTTTTAGCAACGATGCATTCGGCCAGCATTTAGCTACCGAAAAACTCTTTAACGACCAGGTTGACCAGTGCGACCTGTTCAATGAGTCCATTAAGTATTTTGCCAACATCTTGAATCCTTTTAACCCTATATTAAGGAAAAAGCTGGCTGAAATCACAGCGCTTAACCTTCCGATAGAGATAATTGCGACAAGTCATGGGGTTATTTGGCGTGACAATCCGCTGCAGATAGTTACCGAGTGGGCAAATGACTTCATGTTTTGCCGTTGGGATATAACACCAAAACAGGGATTGCTTAACTCATATAGACATGTTATTGTAAAACTAGAGAAACACGAATTTTCAGAACTCTTACTATCTGGAGGTTTAAATGGTTAGTAAAACTTATTTGGACAGTTTTATCCCCGCCGGAGCAAAAGTTGAGGAATGTACAAAATGCGGCATCTGCCTGCAAAACTGCCCGGTAATGAAAATGGAACCGGAAGAAGCCAGGGAGGAAATAACCCGCCTGCTCAACGGTGAGGAAAGCAAACGCGTGCTAAAAGAGTGCACTTTCTGTTTTACTTGTAATCATTATTGTCCCAACGGCTTAAAACCTTACAATCTGATTATGGAAAGGATAGCTGAATATAATCGCAAGCATAAAAGGCAACTGCCGCCCTGGGTAGTATACATGATCAACGGAAAAAACGAACCGGGGTTTTTTAATGAACAGTATGAAATGGCTTCTGACGAACAGAAAGCGGTCATCAAGAGATGGAGCGAAATACCTTCCAAATCACAAGATGTATTATTTATCGGCTGCTACGGCAGAACCGTTCCTTTCAGCATTGAGCGGGCTAAAGCTTTGCAAAATCTGCCCAAATTCGGCCCCAGGGATATTTGCTGCGGAGACATTGCTTACCGCTTCGGCGATTACCAGTCTTTTAGCGAGATGGCGGAAAAGGCTTTTAACCGCTTATCCTTATTAAAAGCGGACCGCCTGGTCTGCTACTGTGCCTCCTGCGCGCACTATTTCAGGAGGATCTGGCCCGAATGCCATGGACTGGAACTGCCCTTTGAAATCATTACTTTGCACGAGTGGCTATGGGAGCAGTATCAGCTAGGGAATTTACAGATTCAAAAGAGAATAGAGCAGGACGTTGTTATTTCTGATTCCTGCCATGCCGATGGACTTGGAGAGCATTTCATGAATGTGGTCCGGGAGTTGTATGAGGCGGCCGGCAGGAATGTGGTTGAATTGGAAAATAATAAATATGATTCACTCTGCTGCGGGGTCGGCAGCCTGTTAAGAAGCGACAACCATACAGGTATCAATGAAGATACGCAGAGAAAACTAAAACAAATTCTGGCGACAGGAATTGCTGATGTATGCTTTGACTGCCATGGCTGCGTTGCCAGTCTGGGCCCGGCGGTAATGGGGACAAACCTGAAACTCCATTATGCCATAGACGATCTCCTGGAAGCCTTCGGAGGCGCGGCCGAATAATTAAAAACTAAAGAAAAAGTATTCTCTTAGCAAAAAAGCTCCACTGTTGTTTCAACAGGGAGCTTTTTGCTGCGCCCGGCATGGGCGACAGCCTGACCGTGAGACCCCGTCACTAACCGAGCAGTTCCTTGCTTAACCGTTCGATCTCTTTGCTTATTGCTTCGTATACGCCGGGGTATGTGCTGCCCGGCCCGCCAACGGTGGAACAGGGAATGAAGTAAAGGCCGCCTGTTTTTTCCCAGACTTCCCTGCAGATTTTTTCAGTTTCCTGGGCGATTAATTCCTGTGTCCAGTCGGCCCGGTCAACCTTCCCGTTGTCTATTCCGCCCATGAAAGCAATTTGCCCGCCATATTGTTTTACCAAATCAGGCAGGTTATTGGTTGATAAACATCCCTGCCAGATGTCGATGCCCATTTCAATCATGTAAGGGACAAGATTGGCCGCGTAGGAATCACTGTGATGCACAATCAGCTCCACACCGTTATCCTTAAAATACCCGTATATTTTTTTGTAAGCGGGCACTATAAATTCAGCAAACATTTGCGGCGACAGGAAAGAAGAAATTTGGCTGCCCCAGTCGTCGTGGTGGAGTATACAGTCGGGCTGCAGGTGTTTGACCAGTTCTCTGGCAACTCCCAGCTTATACTCCGTTATGTAGTCGATTAGTTCATGCATTGCTTCCGGTTCTTCATAAAAATTAATCAGGGTGTCATCCATTCCCATTAAATAATGCAACTGCTCAAAAACACCCGGCGCGCACACAACAGTTAAGAATTGCTCGCTGCGGTCTATGGCGGCAGCCTGCTTTTTGACATGCTCCCAGTCCGACTCGACTGTTTCCAGGGGAGGGGCTTTTACCACGTCCCGCCACTCCTTAATATCTTTTACAACCTTGTGCTCTTCATCATGCACAGGGAACGGGCCGGGCACGTGTTTTGGCCACCTTATTGTTACTCCCCAGGCATTTTTCGCTTCACCGCCGGACCCGGGCATAGGTCCGGCATTGGCTGAGACCGGATCCCCCATAATCATGCCCAAGGCCTCAAACTGATTGACTAACCTGTCAGGATTACCGCCCCTGATGGTTTCCAGCAAATTTTGTCTTTTGGTTAGCACCTGATAATACCTCCTCTTTAATGACTTTTCCGGCAGGCTCCCTTTCTGTCCTTTTTATTTTGCAAATGATCGTTGCAGCAACGGCAGCCATTTCACAGTTGGATCACCTGATTCCGTTGTTTTGCTATTAATTGTACTACAGATCCGCTTTTTTCTCACGATTGTGCAGCATAAAAGCAGAAAATATTCTCTCACCGTCAGGCAGCAAAGAACATATACTGTTGTTATAAACTGCAAGGAGGAATTTGCATGGACAAGATAATAAAAATTCCGTCTCTGCTGAACTGCAGAAAAGACAGTGTGGGTGCCTGCGGGCTCAGTGTGGACGACTCAACGCATAACAGGATTAAAACTGATATGAACCGTGTTCTGGCGACGCTGCCAAGCGCCAGTACGCATGCACAAATAGGAAGACTGTATTCCGTAATTGTAAATATTAACACCGTAGACGGTTCCGGTTTATTGCGCCAGATTCTTTTTAATAATACCTCAAATCAGACAATGTATCTCGATAAAATTGCCTTCAGTTCCGTCGTCGATTTCCCCCTGGATACCCCCTTTAACTATGTGCAAAGTGTAACTATCACTATAATAAAAAATGTTGCGATTATAGATCCGGGAGAGCCGCGAACGCCGGCAAATCTTAATACGGCTTTTGCCGATGAATCGGCGCTTGCTGTCAGTCAAAACCCGAACAGCACCGGCGGCAGCCCCATCTTTGCCATTAGGCCGCTGGGTGATTATTCTTCTCTTGATTTTGACGGGCGCATAGTGGTCCCTCCCAATACCAACCTGGTTATACAATATCTTCTCCATGAGCCGCCGAATGATTTCTTTCTACAGTTTTGGTCAACGGTAACCTGGTATGAACTTTAGAGTACAAAGCCGGCCTTGTTTTCGGAGGCAGGCAAAAAGCAGGAATAAAAAACGCGCTTCCTACCGGTGCGCGTTTTTTGCTCCCGGCCCGTTATTTAAATAAGCTGGACACCGTTGCTGAATAATACTTTCACTGTGCAAGACTAGAGAAAAACCGGGGAGAAAAGGAAAACATCGGCCGGGATGAAGGGTAAAGCGGAGCGATGTAGAATTTAAACAAAAAGGCCGCATGATTGCAATGTTTAAATGCGACCGAAATTGATTTAAAGGAGGTATGTGCTCAACATGGCAGGAATGGAAAATTTGAAGAACATTGTGCGAGAACCAAATGTTGTGGAATTGTCGCCTTGGCAATCTATTCATGAGGAAATCAAAGAACCGATGGTGACGGGACTTGGGCCGTTCGATATTCCTGAATCTGTTTTGGCAATGGGTTTTGCCCGTATTACAAAACCGGTAATATTGGGTGCTCCCACTCATAAACACCCCTTCGACCAGTGGGTTTACCTGATAGGCGAAGGCGAAAATTTTGCAGAACTGGATGCCGATATTGAAATGACCCTTGGCGACAGAATTGTGAAAATTAATTATCCCTGTTACATTTTTATTCCTAAAAATGTCATGCATTGCCCGCTGGATGTTAAACGTGTCGGCAAGCCGTTTCTCTTTATTGATGCCAGGGTTACCGAAGAGGCATCGGTGCGCCCCGACAGCATAAAGAAATCACCTCAGGTTAAGTACATAGCCATGAAAAAGGAAGAAGAGTAGTTATAGACCTGTGTACATGTTCAATTTAAAAGCGGGATGCCGTTTTGGCATCCTTTTTTATATTATCAGCTGCCCTTATGTTATCATGGCATAAGGTTGCCTGTGGCAGTGTCTAGGCTGCAATCCCAAAATAGCAGCTATTTGTTTTTCAGAGGAAATATATTTACTGCGTGGAATAATAGCTGCAGACCATTTGCCGGGAGGATAGTAACATGAATTCGATCCAAGAATTAATTAACCAAAGGGTGTCTGAATATTACTGGCTGCATGATTTTAACTGTGCTGTAACCACGCTTTTAATCTTGTCGGAAATAATGAATCTGGAACTGAATCCGCAGGTTCTGGATGCCGCTGTCGGTATGCACGGAGCGGGTAAATATGGTGCTCAATGCGGATTAGTGGAGGGTTCGTTGATGTTTATCGGCCTTGATGGAAAACGGAAAGGGAAAAGCACCGCGTCTATAGTAAAAGATTGTTGTTCTTTTGCCTCACAATTTGAAAAACAATCCGGCAGCCTGTTGTGCAAGGAGCTGCGGCCTGAAGGATTCAAACAGGACAACCCACCCCATCTTTGTGAGAAGCTGACTCAACGTGCTGTCAGGTTTACATTTGATTTTCTCAGCAAAACTTCTCAGGGCGATTAACAGAGCAGGAGCTGTTGTGCTGCCTAACCGGCCCTTTTTTTGAGTTTTCTATATAGATGAAGGGCAAGGCGAGGTGGGGCCGGCTGCTGAATTAAAAAGGCGGGCGTATCATCGTCATAATGATGCGCCCGCTGTAGTAATGTGTTTGAAGGAAGCTTCTCCGGGGGGAGGACTGTCAATCAGTCCTCTTCCGTCTGATACTGGTACTGGTACTGGTACTGGCCGTTGCCATGGGTCGCAAAAATGAACGGCCTGTCAATCCTGATGTATTTCAGCGGCAGGTGGCTTACACCGCGGGGAATATATATCATGCATGTCTTGTTAATGGTGTATTGCTTGCCGTCAATGGTAATTTCCAGCTCTGCCCCCAGGTCTGTAGGGTCATCCTTGTTGCTGCCGATGAAGCAGAGGACTTCGTCAAAATCATGGCTGTGGCTTTTCCATTCCGTGAATATCCCGGGTATCCGCTTGCCCCAGATCCAATGGCATTCGGAATACATGGCCCCTCCTGTGACTTCGTCTTTCAACCAAAGCAGTGAGGTGAGATCGATGGGATATTCGCCGACTACTTCTTCTTCTTGAAATTCTTTTGGACGTTCAAAGGTGGTTATAATATTTTTTTCTGAAAATTTCGGTTTTTCCATAGAGAAATTCTCCTTTCTGTGTTTTAATTTTGCTCCGGGTTTGTGCCAGCAGGGAGTCCGGCCGGCTTTGTTCGTTAAATGTTCTCCAGTATTACAATCAGAATTCTTCTATATTGCTTCTGCAATTCCTTTAATATCCTGCCTATTTTCAATCCCGTAGGTATAAACAGGCTTCCATTACAACTAAATATTTACACAGGCTGCATATAACCTGTATAATAAAATAAAACAGAACAGGGGTTTTTAACCATTTTAAGGAGGGGGTGATTTTTCGCAATTTTTTGCCTATTCAAACTTAAACTGCCATGGCAAATTCAAAAAACAAATTTTGAAAGGAGTAGAATCCATGAATTATTTTCGGGCGACCTTTTATGATAAGTACACGCCGTTGACCGAGGAGCAAATCAGGGAAAAGCTTACACCGCTTCCCAGGATAAAGAGCGTTTCCCCGACTTCGGATGCCCTGGCCGGAAAATCGCTAAAAATCATTCTGGATGACGGCCCTA
>FZPS01000049.1_pt133 | contig 15940 bp, 14 predicted proteins | sample 1817821 | NCBI WGS metagenome assembly FZPS01 (sample SAMEA104158645, study PRJEB21678) | metagenome | place: Germany | collected 2015-04-21
CCTTATATTAATGAAATGAGAAAAAATATAAGTGAAATATTAAAAATTGATATTCAACAAATAAACATTAAAGCAACAACAGAAGAAGGGTTAGGAATTACAGGAAAAGGAGAAGGCATTACAAGTCATGTTATTTGCCTTTTGCAAAAGAAGTAAAAGATGATTTTTATAGAAAAATCGATAGAATATGATTTTAAGCTTTGAAATTTCTACATCGTTATCAAATTCTATATAGTGCAAAACCTTTGAAAATGCAGGACTTGGAACCAATGTTCATTTATTTAAAATTGATCGTATAACCGGAGAAAAAACAGAAATCATTATTCCAGAAAATGCACATGGTTTGTCTACTGGAGATACAGGTACAATTGCAGATGTATTTATTATCAATAACAAGCTTTTTGTTTCTGTAAGCACGATAAATATGGTTGTTATGGATGTTGAGACACAAGAGGTTCTACATACATTCCAATACAGTAATATGATTTCAGAGCCTTCTCCTTACAATCCAAACCTTATTTACTATAAATTTGGGACAAAATTTTATCAATATGACATGAGCACCAACCAATCTAGTGAGATTAATCTTTCTATTCCACTTCCAGATACAGTACGAGTAAAAGACATGCAATGGGTTGAGCTAAAGAGTGGAGAAAAGGCTGGCAAAAAGGTATTAGCTATGGTTACACAATAAGGTTGATTTAAATATATCTTCATTTCCTCAACCTGAAGGCATTGGCTTTTTAAACGATATGGCTTACTATGGAACTTATGTTGGAGCAGTCATGTATCGCTTTGATCCAACGAAACCTGTATTGTTAAATCAAAACCCAGAAATGGTTTATGATATTAAAAATGAGCAAGACAGACCCTTTGCGATCACTTCTGGTAATAATAAAGTATTCGTCGGAACGGTTCCAGATTATGGTGTTTTAGGTGGAACTTTAGCTATTTATGATGAAGCAACAGATACTTGGTCCCAATATAATAATGTTGTTGAAGATCAAAGTATTATTGGTCTTGCTTATAAAGATGGATTATTATATGGCAGTACTACAGTGTGGGGTGGTTTAGGATCTGAACCAACGGCAAAACAAGCTAAGATCTTTATTTGGGATGTGGATAAAAACATCAAAGTTGATGAATTTACATTAGACATTCCAGGTATTGATGAAGTACCACGAATGATTGGTGAAATTGCATTTGGCCCCGATGGACTATTGTGGGGAATCGTTGATGGTACCATCTTTGCTATAAATGTAGACACAAAAGAAATTGTAAAAAGTAAATTAATTTACCCAAGCCTTTACAATACAAGTAAGTGGAAAGCATATGATTTAAGATGGAGTCCAGATGGTATGATCTACACAACCTTGTCACGTAAGATTCTGGTTATTGATCCAGAGACATTGCAATACAAAGTAATCGAAAGTGGTTTTGTAAATGATATGACTCTAGGGATGGATGGTAGTATTTATTATGCACCAGAAGCTGGAACGACCATAGCTCGCATTGCTGTTCCAGAAACAGATGCTACCCTATCAGCCATCTACTTAGACGAAGTACTCTTAAAAGATTTCTCACCAGGTAAGTTGACTTATCATGTAGCTGTAGAGGAAGTAAAAACAGTAAAAGCAACGACAACCCAATCAAAAGCTATTGCTACTGTTATACAGGAAGGTTCCTTTACGCAACCTACGGTGATTCAGGTTGTTGGTAGTGATGGAAAATCAAAATTAGAATATACGATCCATTGGGAAAAAGCACAGGGCAGTAAATTGTTTATTTCAACTTCTCCAACAATGAGTGTAGGAAGTGAGCTGCAAGTTGCTTTAAAGGTAGAAGATGCTGCTGATTTATATAGTATCGAAGCCATTATTCATTATGATCCAACCACATTACAAATTCAAGACATTCAACCTTCTGAAGTCTTTAAAAATGGTAATGAAGTGTTCCTAAAATATACAGATGAGCCTATGGGTACAATTCACATGATTGTTTCTCAGTTAGGTGAACATACTGTAAATGGAAATATAGAAATTGCTAATGTGGTTTTTAAAGCATCGGATAAGGAAGGAAACACGAAGATTACCCTAGATAAAAGCTCATTGACAGCGAGAATTGATGCAGATGAAACAGGTACGATCTATCCTTTAGAAGAGGACCAAGAACTTACGAGTATGATCTTAGAAGAGTATGAAGATGTAAATAAAGGATGTAAATAAAGGATGTAAATAAAGGATGTAAATAAAGATGGTAAGATTGATATTCTAGATTTTATTACAGTAGCGAAAAAAATTGGTGCCCCAGTAACAGATGAAAATCGAAACTTAGATATTAATGGGGATGGTAAAATTGATATTGCAGATCTTGGTTTAATTGCATTAAAAATTTTAGCACAGTAACATTTAAAGTAAAGTAAAAAAAGGAAGTAGCAAAAGCCTCAAGTGGTATTAAGAAGATCACTTGAGGCTTTTAAATATTTTATTGAATGGTTGTTTCATGAGTTGCCAAAGCAAAGTCACTGTATTATAATAGAACAATAGAACATATTAGATACATGCTATTATGATTTCATGCATAAATGTTTTTTATACATTGAATAAAGATCTACACTAGGAGGATATTGTCATTATGAATACAAAACCTGAAAAAGTTAGATTTGCTCCTAGCCCTACGGGCTATTTGCATATTGGAGGAGCAAGAACTGCACTCTTTAACTATTTACATGCTAAAAAAACAGGAGGTTCTTTTTTAGTTCGAATCGAAGATACAGACTTAGCAAGATCTACTAAAGAATCGGAAGAAGTGATTATTCGAGACCTACATTGGCTAGGGATTCATTGGGACGAAGGAATTGAAGTAGGAGGGGAACATGGACCCTATCGTTCCATGGAACGAAAACATTTGTATCAACCTTTTATTGATCAACTGATTCGAGAAGGAAAAGCTTATTATTGCTATTGTACAGAAGAAGAAGTAGAAGAACAAAGAAAGATACAGCGTGCCAACAATGAGCTACCTCATTATACTGGAAAATGTAGAAATTTAACTCCAGAACAAAAAGCCCAGTATGAAAAAGAGGGAAGAACTCCTGTTATTCGTTTTCGAGTTCCTGAAGATCAAAAGATACTTGTTAAAGATTTGGTACGAGGAGATGTAGAGTTTGATAGCAATGGAGTCGGTGATTTTGTAATTGTAAAATCGGATGGAGCTCCTGTTTATAATTTTGCTGTTGTGATTGATGATTATTTAATGGAGATAACGACGGTTATTCGTGGAGAAGAGCATTTATCCAATACCCCAAGACAAGTTTTATTATATGAAGCTCTTGGTTTTCCAGTTCCTAAATTTGCTCATGTATCACTTATTTTAGGAGAAGATCGCTCTAAAATGAGTAAAAGGCATGGTTCAACTCATGTTGACCAGTATCGTTCAAAAGGATATCTTCCAGAAGCCATCGTCAACTTTTTAGCTTTATTAGGTTGGTCACCAGAAGAGGGAGAAGAAGAAATTTTCACCCTTGCTGAACTAGAGAAAATTTTTACCCTTGATCGGGTAACGAAAAATCCAGCTGTTTTTGATATTAAAAAATTAAATTGGATGAATGGACAATATATTCGAAAAGCACCTATTGATGAAATTGTAGAAATGAGCATTCCCTTCTTTATTGAGGCAGGTTATATCACAGAAGAAGAAAGTAAAACAAGAAGAGAATGGCTAGTGAAAATCGTAGAAGCAGCTAGGGAAAGAATGGAATACCTAGAACAAATCAAAGACCATGCTCGTATTTTCTTTGATGATACATTACATCTTGAAAATGAAGAAGCAGAATCCATGCTACGATTGGATCATGTTCCAATGCTTTTACAAGCATTTCAAGAAAAAGTGGAAGAAGTAGAAGCCATTGATACTGATTTTGCTAAAGGAATCTTTAAAGTATTACAAAAGCAAACAGGAGTTCGCGGCAAAAATCTTTTCATGTGTATACGAGTGGCTCTTACAGGACAATGCCATGGTATGGAGTTAGTAGACATCTTAGAGATCTTAGGGAAAGAGAAAGTCTTAGCTAGAATCGATCAAGCGTTAGCGTACTTAGGCTAAAGAAAAACAAAGATAATTACTCACTAAGTAAGCAAACGTAGCATATAGATATAGAGGGATAATAATTTAAAAACAGTGATAGGAAAGAGTATTTTGGCAACCTTTTCAGAGAGAAACTACCAAGGGTGGAAGTGGTTTTAAAGAAGTGCCCAAAGAAGTGCGTCCTGGAGTTGGTGAGATGAAGGAAGAGTAGTCTACACCCGGTGTCATGCCGTTATCATGTAGAGGGAGAGTTTTATACTCTAACCAGAGTGGAACCGCGGAAAACTTCGTCTCTGACAGGGATGGAGTTTTCTTTTATTATGTAAGAAAGGGGGACACCCTATGAATTTATTGAAAGAAGAAATAAAAGTGATAAAAGAAAGAGATCCAGCAATTAAGTCTACAGCTGAAGTTTTATTATATCCTAGTTTATATGCGATTTTATTCCATCGTATTGCTCATTGGCTTTATAAAAAGAAATGTTATTTCGTGGCCCGACTTATTTCTCAGATTATTCGGTTTTTTACAGGAATAGAAATCCATCCAGGAGCAAAAATAGGAAAAGGATTATTTATTGATCATGGCATGGGAGTTGTAATAGGAGAAACCTGTGAAATAGGAGATTATGTGACTATTTATCAAGGGGCTACTCTAGGAGGAACAGGAAAGCAGCAGGGAAAACGTCACCCCACCATAGGAAACAATGTAATGATTAGTGCAGGAGCAAAAGTGTTAGGACCTTTTACTGTGGGAGATCACGCACGGATAGGAGCAGGAGCAGTGGTACTACAGGAAGTTCCTCCTTATTCTACTTGTGTAGGAATCCCAGGCAAGATTGTAAAAAGAGGAGACAAAAAAATAGATCCTTGCAAGAATCTTGATCAAAGACTTCCGGATCCTGTACAGATGGAAATGTGCAAACTTCTTCACCGAATAGAAATTTTAGAGGAAAAAATCAAACAACTAGAATCAGAAAAGGAAAAAAGCAGATAGGAGAATGGAAATGCAGGTTTATAATACTTTAACAGGAAGAAAAGAACCTTTTGAACCTTTAGAAAAAAATAAAGTTAAAATGTATGTATGTGGTCCTACTGTATATAATTATATTCATATTGGAAATGCAAGACCTTATATTGTTTTTGATGCGTTCCGACGTTATTTAGAATACAAGGGTATGGAAGTGGCTTATGTACAAAACTTTACTGACGTAGATGATAAGATCATTCAAAAAGCGCAGCAAGAGAATAAAACCATGAGAGAAATAGCAGACCAATATATTAAGGAAGCCTTTAAAGATGCGGATGGTTTAAACGTAAAAAGAGCAACAGCACATCCTAGAGTGACAGAAGAAATTCCTGCAATCATTGCTATGATACAAATTTTGATGGATAAAAAATATGCTTACGAAGTAGAAGGAACTGTTTATTTCGATACCCAATCTTATCAAGAGTATGGAAAACTATCGAAGAAAAATCAAGAAGAATTAGAAGCAGGAGCAAGGATTGCTGTGAATGAACAAAAGCGTCATCCTATGGACTTTGTGTTGTGGAAACCTAAAAAAGAAGGAGAACCTGCTTGGGAAAGTCCCTGGGGACAAGGAAGGCCCGGGTGGCATATTGAATGTTCAGTTATGGCTAAAAAGTATCTTGGAGATACCATTGATATTCATGCAGGAGGAGAAGATTTAGTATTTCCACATCATGAAAATGAAATTGCTCAAAGTGAAGCTGCCAATGAAAAGCCCTTTGCAAAATACTGGATGCACAATCGTTTTTTAAATGTGGATAATCGGAAAATGTCTAAGTCCCTAGGGAACTTTTTTACAGTACGAGAAGTAGCCCAAGAATTTCCCTATGAGGTTATTCGATTTTTCATGTTGAGTGCCCATTATCGAAGTCCTATTAATTTTAGTCGTGAACTTATGGAGGCAGCTCAAAATGGTTTAGAAAGGATTAAAACCAGTATAAGTAATATGCAGCACATTATTGAACATTCTAACCATCAGGAATTAACACAAGAGGAACAGGAAAAGATAAAACAATTACCGGCCTTTCGAAAAAAATTTGAAGAAGCTATGGAAGATGATTTAAACACAGCCGATGCCATTGCAGTCATATTTGAACTGGTAAAATTTGCTAATACCCAAGTCACATTGGAATCTTCACAAATATTGGCCAAAGAGGTTCAACAGGAAATTCAAAGCTTATGCCAGATACTAGGCTTTTTTGAAAATACAATGGAAGTAACATTAGAGCAAGAAATAGAGGAATTGATTCAACAAAGAGAAGATGCTAGAAAAAGAAAAGATTGGGCATTGGCTGACCAAATTCGAGATCAGTTAAAAGCCCAAGGAATTCTATTAGAAGATACTCCAGCAGGAGTACGATGGAAACGAATCAATGAATAAAGAAATGTGGAGGACTTATGGAAAAAGAATTATTAGAGCATGTATATTCGGGTAATAAGGAAGGAGAAAGGGAAATTCAAACGAGGCAATGTTCCCCTTTGGTATTAGCCTATATTGGAGATGCTGTTTTTGAAGTTTTTAGTCGAACAAAAGTAGTAGTACATCATCATGGACCTGTTCATCGACTTCATAATCAATCAAAAGAATATGTAAAAGCATCGGCACAAGCACAAATGGTTCAATGCCTGCAGCCTCACTTGACAGAAGAAGAAAAGAGTATTATAAGAAGAGGAAGAAATGCAAAATCCCATTCCATGCCTAAAAATGCAGAATTGATGGATTATAAAATTGCAACAGGCTTAGAAGCTTTAGTAGGATATTTATATTTAGAAGGACAAATAGATCGTTTAGAAGAATTGATTCAATTGGGATTTTCCTATTTAGATCAAACAGTTCATTAATATTAAACTGTTTATTAATCACAAGAAGAGATATATTTTTTTAGAAGGGATAGAAAAAATGGAAGCCAAGTTAAAAGTAAAGTTGCTTGCCTATACCCAAGAGGCAGAAAAAATAGTAGCAGGAGCGGCCAAACTCTGTTATTCTTCCAGTGATATAGAAGAATTGTTACAGGAGTTAACACCAGAAAAAACAGAAAAATTTATTGAACGCTTAATGTCCTATGGGCATGAATCTCCTTTTGAGCATATTTCTTTTACTTTTGGAATTGAAGGGGTGTCAAGAAGCTTAACTCATCAATTGGTACGTCATCGTATTGCAAGTTACTCTCAAAAAAGTCAGCGTTATGTAAAAGAAGGACAATTTTCTTATGTGATTCCTCCTACTATCAACGAAAATGCAGTAGCAAGAGAACGGTATATCAAAATTATGGAGGAGCAACAAAAGGCTTATGATGATCTGGTGGAAATTTTATATGCACAACATAAGGATGAAAAAAAAGCGTTAGAAGATGCACGATATGCATTGCCCAATGCTTGTGAAACTAAAATTATTGTTACCATGAATGCTCGATCCTTATTTAATTTTTTCAATCATCGTTGTTGCAATCGAGCCCAATGGGAAATACGGGCTTGTGCAAAAGAAATGTTAAAATTAGTTCAAGGGGTAGCACCTCATATATTTAAATATGCAGGGCCCAAATGTTTGCAGGGTCCTTGCCCAGAGGGAAAAATGACCTGTGGTGAGATCAATCAAGTAAGAAAAGAATTTTTAGGTTAAATATGTGAATGATATGGAGGATTAGGATGTCCTTACAAACAAAACAATTTGTTAAAGGTGCCTTTATTCTTTCGGTGGCTGGTATTTTATCGAAAGTGGTAAGTATTTTTTTTCGTGTTCCTTTGATTTATTTGATTGGTGATGAAGGTTTTGGATACTATCAAATGCCTTATCCGATTTACACATTGCTGATTGCCATTTCCTATGTAGGGCTTCCTTCTGCAATTTCTAAAATTGTATCAGAAAAGGCAGTCCAAAAAAGATATGAAGAGGCCCATAAAATTTTCCAGTATACTTTTTTACTTCTATGTTTATTAGGAGCTTTTGTTTCAGCCTTATTATTTTTTGGAGCTGATTTTTTAATTCAAATCCAGGGTTGGGTCCCAGCTACAAAATATGCACTCTGGGGTCTTGGATCCAGTGCTATTTTTGTAGCTACCATGGGAGCTTTTCGAGGGTATTTTCAAGGGATGCAAGATATGATTCCTACTGCCCTTTCTCAAATAATGGAATCCTTAGGTAGGGTGATTGTTGGTATAGGATTGACTTATGTTATCTTACAAAAGACAGGAAGTATTCCCATGGCGGCTGGGGGAGCTGCTTTTGGAGCAACAGCGGGAGGAATCGGTGGCACCCTAGTTTTATATGGAATGTATAAAAAAAGAAAACCCTATTTACAAAAACAAATAGAATCAGGTTTGGCAAAGGATAAAAAAACAACCATTACCTTTGTTTGGAGACAAGTTCTTACCATTGCCATTCCTATTTCTATCGGAGCAGCGGTACATTCAGTTATGAATTGGATTGACTCTGCTTTTGTAGTTCGACGTTTGATAGAAATAGGACTTGAAGATGAAGTAGCTTCCAGTCTTTTTGGACAACTAGGTAAAGCCAATACATTGATTAATGTTCCTTTAACGTTAAGCATGGCTCTTATGGTAAGTCTAGTACCTGCCATATCTGAAGCAGTTCAAAAAAACGATACACAAGAATTAAAAGTCAAAATACAAACAGGTATCCGTTTAGCCTTACTATTAGCATTGCCAGCGGCTACTGGTTTGAGCGTGTTAGCCCATCCCATCTTAACTTTAATTTATCGAAAACATAATGAAGGGGCAGCTATTTTGTTTCTTTTAAGTTTGAGTTTAGTCTTTATTATCGTTGGACAAGCTCTTACTAGTATATTACAAGGAATGGGACGTTTTTATTCTCCTATTATTCATTTGTTACTAGGAGCCATCGCCAAAGGTTGGATTACATACATGGCAGTACCCCAATGGCATGTACAAGGAGCTGTTTTAGGAACGATTGTAGGATATGGTATTTATGCTTGCTTGAACTATTATCAAGTAAAAAAAATATCAGGATATAAAATGAAATGGAATCAAGTGGTGATAAAGCCGATGATAGCAGCCATTGGTATGGGAGTAGGAGTAAAGTCTTCTTATTTTCTTATTCATAAAATTTCAAATAGTAATACCTTATCTACGTTAATGAGCGTACTACTAGGGATAGTCTTTTATTTTCTGATTTTACTTTTGCTTGGAGGATTGACAAAAGAAGATTTTGCTCAGATTCCTCAGGGAGAGAAGATCTTAAAAAGAATAAAAATAAACAAAGGAAAATAAAAAGCAGTAAAAAGGTTAATAGAGAAAGGATTTTTATAGAATGAAAAAAAAGAATAGGCCAGCAAATCGAAAGAATGATTTTAACCAAGATCAAACAGAACTTTTATTAGAAGGTAGAAATGCAGTATTGGAAGCGTTAAAAGCAGAGAGAAGTATTGATAAATTATTGATTCAAGATAGTCAGCTACAAGGTTCCATTCAGCAAATTATCTATGAAGCAAAACAACAAAAAATAGTGATTCAACGTGTAAATAAACAAAAATTAGATAGTCTTTCAACCACAGGTAATCATCAAGGAGTTATTGCTTTTGTTCCTTCTTATGATTATGTAAGTATCGATTTTATTTTACAAAAGGCAAAAGACAAAGGAGAAAGTCCTTTTGTTTTAATTTTAGATGAAATCAATGATCCCCATAATTTAGGAGCCATTTTAAGAACGGCTAATGCAGCAGGTGTTCATGGAGTGATTATTCCAAAACGAAGAGCAGTAGGGCTCACCTCTACGGTAGCTAAGGTTTCTGCAGGTGCCATTGAATATGTAGGGGTTGCCCGGGTATCCAATTTAGTTCAGGCAGTTGAAGAGCTAAAAAAGCAAGGGTTATGGATTGTTGGTGGCGACATGAATGGGGAGATTTTATATACGATGGATTTAAAGGGACCCATTGGTATTGTAATTGGCAATGAAGGGGAAGGTATCAGCCATCTTTTAAGAGAAAAATGTGATTTTATTGGTAAGATTCCTATGTATGGAGAAATTTCTTCTTTGAATGCCTCTGTAGCCGGCAGCCTAATGATGTATGAAGTAGTAAGACAACGATATTTTAGACAGGCTTAACAAAACAAAGATTTTATAGTATACTATCCTTAGTGTTTCATCCCTTTTGGATGAAAGGATAGTGGAAGGCGGAACAACAAGTGGATACAGAATTTTTATTGGTTGATGGGTATAACATTATCCACGCTTGGGCTCCCCTAAAGGAGTTGGCAGAGGAAAACTTAGAAATGGCAAGGGACAAGCTATTAGAAATCATGTCCAATTATCAAGGATATAAAAAAATAGCCGTTATCGTTGTTTTTGATGCTCATAAAGTAAAAGGCAGTATAGGAAAAGTGTATCGTCATCATAATATTGATGTTGTATATACGAAAGAAGCAGAAACAGCAGATAATTATATTGAAAAAGTAGCACATCAGATTGGAAGACAATATCGAGTTCGTGTTGCCACTTCCGATGGTTTAGAACAGATCATTATTCTAGGAAAGGGAGCGACTCGAATTTCAGCCAGAGAATTCTATAACGAAGTACAACAATTAGAAAAAGAGATGAGAAAGAAGTACATTAAACAAAAAGCAGTTAAACGAAATACATTGGAAACTTTTTTAGATCCAGAAGTGGCAGAGTGGATGGAAGAACTAAGAAGGAAAAAATAAGGGTGGGGGTATTGTATGAAAAATCACAGGATTCGTGTTTGCGTTCATTCTATACCTTATAAAAATATGGAAGATGAAGAAATTGTAGAATACATCCGAGAGGGAGATCAATATGCCCTAGAATATTTAATGAATAAATATAAGAATTTTGTTCGATCTAAAGCAAGAACTTATTTTTTAGTAGGAGCCGATCGGGATGATATTATTCAAGAGGGAATGATAGGATTATACAAGGCCATTCGGGATTATCGTATGGATAAAACAACATCCTTTCATACTTTTGCAGAATTATGCGTAACCCGTCAAATGATTACAGCTATTAAAGCAGCCACAAGACAAAAGCATATGCCGCTAAACTCCTATATTTCATTAAATAAGCCTATTTTTGATGATGAAAGTGAAAAAACAACTTTATTAGATATGATGGCCGAAAGCAAAGGAATTAATCCAGAAGAAGTATTCATTGGGCAGGAAAGTCTAGCCTTTATAGAGCAACACTTGGAAAAATCCTTAAGTAATTTAGAATGTAAAGTTCTTGCTTTATATTTGCAGGGAAAAAGTTATAATGAAATAGCTAAATACCTAAATAAGCCAGTGAAGTCCATTGATAATGCTCTTCAAAGAGTAAAGAAAAAGTTAGAAATTTATTTGGAAGAAAAAAAGGCTTGACGGACTAGAAAACATATGCTAATATAAATAAGCGTTGGGACTTGTTCCAACGCAGTTTATATGCTCTCGTGGCTCAGTAGGTAGAGCGTCGCCTTGGTAAGGCGGAGGTCGTCGGTTCGAGTCCGATCGAGAGCTTGGTAAAGGAGTGACTTCTAACCATTTGGGTTACGGGGTTGCTCTTTTTTTCTCTTTTTGTTGCTAAAAGTGAAAAAGTGGTGTATATTAGGATAAAATGAGGATATTTTAAGAATGAGAACATAACAACTAGATTGTTAGAGGAGGACGAACATTACATGGATAACAAGGATGAAAAGATAACAGTTTCTAAAAATTTCATTCAACATATTATTGATAAAGATTTAGAAGAAAATGTGTACGGACAAAGAGTACATACTCGTTTTCCACCCGAACCCAATGGATATTTGCATATTGGACATGCCAAATCGATTTGTTTAAACTTTGGCATTAAAGAACAGTATAATGGAAAATGTAATTTACGTTTTGATGATACCAATCCAACCAAAGAAGAAGTAGAATACGTTGAATCCATTGAAGAGGATGTACGATGGTTGGGATTTGAATGGGATGGACTATATTATGCTTCTAGTTATTTCGAAAAACTATATGAGTATGCAGAAGTATTAATTAAAAAAGGAAAAGCTTATGTTTGCGATCTATGTCCAGAAGAAATTAGACAATATCGTGGAACTCTTACAGAACCAGGGAAAAATAGTCCCTATCGAAATCGTTCCATAGAAGAAAATCTAGATTTATTTCGCCGAATGAGAGCAGGAGAATTTGAAGAAGGAAGTAGGGTATTACGAGCCAAGATTGATATGGCTTCTCCTAATTTAAACATGCGTGATCCTGTTATGTATCGAATCGTTTATGCCCATCATCATCGCACAAACGATGACTGGTGTATTTACCCTATGTATGATTATGCTCATCCTGTTTCAGATGCCATTGAAAACATTACCCATTCCATTTGTACGTTAGAGTTTGAAGATCATCGTCCTTTGTATGATTGGTTCTTGATCGAATTAAAAGAATATTTTCCAACTCCACCCAAACAAATTGAATTTGCAAGACTGGAATTAACCCATACTGTCATGAGTAAGAGGAAATTAAGAAAATTAGTGGAAGACGGAGTAGTAGATGGATGGGATGATCCACGGATGCCAACGATTTCAGGTCTGCGAAGAAGAGGATATACTCCTTCTTCTATTCGAGAATTTTGTGATCGTATTGGCGTTGCCAAAAGCAAAAGTGAAGTAGATGTAGCATTATTAGAATACTGTATTCGAGAAGACTTAAAATTGAAAGAACCACGAATTATGGCTGTTCTTGATCCATTAAAAGTTGTTATTACAAATTATCCCGAAGGACAGGTTGAATATTTAGAAGCAGAAAACAATCAAGAAAATCCAGAGATGGGAACAAGACAAATTCCCTTTTCAAGAGAAATCTATATTGAACGAGAAGACTTTATGGAAAATCCACCTAAAAAGTTTTTCCGCTTATCTCCAGGAAAAGAAGTACGGTTGAAAAATGCTTATTTTATTAAATGCGAAGAAATCATCAAAGATGAAAAAACAGGAGAAATCATGGAACTACATTGTACCTATGATCCTGAAACCAAAAGTGGAACTGGTTTTACAGGAAGAAAAGTAAAAGGTACTCTTCATTGGGTTTCAGCTACCCATGCCATACCTGCGGAAGTTCGGTTATATGATTATTTATTTTTAGAAGATGAAGCAGAAGTAGAAGGAAAAGAAATGACATTAAATCCGGATTCTTTACAAGTTCTTAAAGAATGTTATATCGAACCTTCCGTAAAAGGAGCTGGACCAGGAAGTCGCTATCAATTTTTTAGACATGGCTATTTTTGCACCGATAGCAAAGATTCTACCGAAGATCATTTGGTTTTTAACCGAATTGTATCTTTACGAAGCTCATATAATCCTAATAAATAACAATATATACGTAAAAAAGAGTTCAGTCCTGAACTCTTTTTTTGTGATGAATTTTAAGGAAATGGGAACAATATAAGAAAACCAGTTTATTAGGAGGCTTTTTAGCATGCAGACTCAACCCTATTGGATTCAATCTACAGAAAGCACTCATTATCCAACCCTGAAAGAACATGAGGGAGACATTGATGTAGCCATCATTGGAGGCGGTATGGTAGGGATTACCACTGCTTATCTATTAAAAGAAAAAGGGTTCCGTGTAGTAGTCTTAGAAGCAAGACGAATTTTGGAAGGAGCTACAGGACATACAACAGCTAAAGTAACCCTTCAGCATGATTTAATTTATAACACATTAATTAAAAATTTTGGACAATTCCAAGCCCAACAGTATGCAGATGCCAACCAAAAAGCATTGGACCAAATGAAAAAATGGATAGAAGAAAAAAACATACAGTGCGATTTTTCCAGTCAAACTTCGTATGTCTATACAGAGCAAGAAACATACCTTACTCAAATTGAAGAGGAGGTAAAGGCGGCACAGATTTTGGGGCTCCCTGCTTTTTATACAGACAACACCGAATTGCCCTTTCCAATTAAAGGAGCTGTGGGATTTAAAGAACAAGGGCAGTTCCATCCTAGAAAATATTTGCTACATTTTGGACAAGAAATAGTGGAACAAGATCCGTGTATTTTTGAAAATACGCGAGTACTCGATATAAAAGGAGATGGCCCTTATACCATCGTTACGGATCAAGGAGAACTAAAGACAAAAAAAGTCATCATTGCCTCCCATTTTCCCATTTATGATGGAGGTGGATTTTATTTTACCCGCATGTATACAGAACGTTCGTATGCTATAGCTGTACAGATTGAAGAATCTCTTCCCCAAGGAATGTATATTAATGTAGAGAAACCAACACGTTCCTTTCGAACTTTGCCTACAGAACAAGGAGAACTTTTATTACTAGGAGGAAATGGACATAAAACAGGATATGGAGGAAATACTGAAAAACATTATACCAATTTAGAAGAATATGCTAGGCAGATTTATACTGTTCAGTCCATTCCTTTTCGTTGGTCCACCCAAGATTGTATGACGGTGGATCAAGTCCCCTATATTGGGCCTCTTACATCAAAAACAAAAGATATTTATGTAGCCACTGGTTTCAAGAAATGGGGAATGACCACAAGTACAGTGGCAGGCATGATCTTATCAGATTTGATTGTAGAAAAGAAAAATCCATATAGTGATATTTTTTCACCTTCTCGATGGAATCCTAAGGCAGGGGTTAAAGAATTTTTGCGACAAAATACAGAAGTAGCCCAAGAATTCATTACAGGTAAACTTTCAGCCAAGGCAAAAAATCCTACCTGTTCTCATTTAGGGTGTCAATTAATACAAAATGAGGCAGAGGAAAGTTGGGATTGTCCATGTCATGGGTCACGTTTTGAATTAGATGGAGAAGTCATTGAAGGACCTGCTATCAAAAAATTTAAAGAATAGGAACAATTTAAAAGAAGATAGAGTTAAAGATGGATTCATGATAAAATACCATTATCAGCCATCGTTAACTCTTTTTTGATCAAGTTATTTTGCTTTAAAACTTAAAAATAACGGGGAGTTGTAGATATAATAAAAGAAAAAATGGGGGATCTCATGAATCTATACTATGATCTTCATATCCATACGGCCTTATCACCTTGTGGTGATGAAGATATGACACCGAATAATATTGTGAATATGGCTCTTCTAAAAGGATTGGATATCATTGCTATTACGGATCACAATTCTTGTGAAAATGTACAAGCAGTCATAGAAGTGGCTCAAAAAACAAGTTTGTTAGTGATTCCAGGAATGGAGATTGAAACTGCAGAGGAGGTTCATGTTGTAGCGTTGTTTTCAAACCTAGAACAGGCTATGGCCATGCAAAAGATCATTTACAATACTTTACCTTCCGTACAAAATCCTAAACATATTTTTGGATCACAACTTATTTTCAATGCAAAAGATGAAATAATAGGAGAAAATCCTCAATTGCTTTTAACTGCTTGTGCTCTTTCTCTAACAGAAATTTTTCGTATGGTTCAGTCTCTTCAAGGAGTAGCCATACCAGCTCATATCGATCGATCTTCTTATAGTATTTTATCCAACTTAGGTTGGTTTCCTCAAGAACTTTATATACCTACTATTGAGGTATCCATGAATTCTTCTTATGAAAAAGCTTGTACACAATACCCAAATAAAAAAATTTTACAATCTTCAGATGCTCATTACTTGGGTGATATTGCAGAACCTTTACATACCTTAAACGTAGAGAGTAAGACTTCACAACAGGTTATTCAATATTTAAAATGTGATACATAGACGTTCATTCTTATAAATTTAAATATCTTATAGTAAGTATCTATATTTGCTTAAATTGCCACCTCTGTCATCGAGTTGTTTCTTATTAGGATTTTTAGAAACAACTCGAAAGGACAGCCGGAGCAGAAAAGCATATAGATAC
>FZPS01000218.1_pt90 | contig 15937 bp, 12 predicted proteins | sample 1817821 | NCBI WGS metagenome assembly FZPS01 (sample SAMEA104158645, study PRJEB21678) | metagenome | place: Germany | collected 2015-04-21
CCCAACAAGTGGTGCCCCCCTTAAAAACATTAAGTATGTATGGTATAAAGAAGATGGCTCGGAGGGTGGAGCACACGAAATTGACTTATCTGCTTCAGTAACACATCAGCATAATTCTTCGTATATGATTGATATAGCAGAAGACACATATGAAAACAACATTATCTGTGTGGTTACAGTGGAAGATATGGCTGGCAATGTCACGTCTAGTACTGTAACTAATTTAAAAGCTGATAAGACTACGCCACTTATCTCTATTAACCCCGAACCCAACGCAAATTGGATTAACTCCAAAATACCAGTCGTCACAAATATCGAAAAGCCCACAGGTGCTCCTTGTGCAAAAATTCGGATAGCAGAGACTGACTCTCCTGTTCGTCCAGCAAATAATGATAGTGCTTGGAAGCTGATGCCAATTACTAATGGTGGGGCTGTTTATCATAACCCTATAACAGGTCAATCTAGTGGAGAGCATTATGTGCATGTTTGGGTAGAAAAAGGCACATTTGACCCAAATGTCCCAGACTCCCAAAATATCTATCGTTCATTTAGCCCATACAAGGTTGACTTAATTTTGCCCGAAATGATAGATTTCCAGCCAAGTCAAGAATATCCTCAAAAATATGGTTGGTATTGGGAAAAGCCACGATTTGATATTAAGGTTTTGGACAATGGCGGGTCTCAAATGAAAGATGTTAGATATATAATTACTCCTGAGGCATCCCCACCTATAGTTGACGATTCTTGGACCTCTATATCACCTACAACTGCACAATTTTCTGTGTTATTTCCAGAAGGTAGTCATTATGTGCATGTGTACATGCAGGATAATGCTGGTAACGAACAAATACGAACAAGTCCTATACCAACACAAGTAGATACTACTGCTCCCGTAGTTAATCTTACAAAAAACATTATAGGCGAGCTGAATGAAGCGGGGCAAACGATAGGCTATATCAAAATACATTTGTCAGCACAGGATGATATTTCGGGCATTAGAAGTGCCAAATATGCTATCACCGACAACCCGACTCCACCTGACTTGACTGTTAGTGGAACTAACACCCCTGCTAATTTAGGAAGAACAAATGGTTGGGTAGATATATCAAATTATAATGGTGAAGATATCAGCCTTGATATTGATATTAAGGCACCAGGCAAAAGCTATGTGCATATATTTGTTGAGAATAATGCTGGGATGACAATAGGTAATGAAAATAATATTTATACATTTGAAGAAAATATAGATATTATCCCAACATACCTTACTTCACTCGTTGTTGATGAGTCCATACAAAATCAAAAATTCATTGCAGATAAAGACGTTGTACAACAGGGGGCAGGCAAAAAACATATTTATGCATTCAAAAATGTGAGCAACATTACTAATTTTGACCTACATTATGTTAATTACGCTACTAATGCAAAACAAACGCTACAAATTGATGTTATCGATTGCATGTCTCAAGAAATTGTACGCTCTACACGCACCAGCGTAAGTTTGGGTGTGGGAGAGGCAGGAATTGATAGTGATGTATTACCTTATAATTTCCCTGTCTGGTGGGTCAATGGTAAAACGGGACAAAAATTAGCCGCTGGGATTTATGAGATAAAGGTATCTATCTTAGATAATGAAACTGTGGTCAACGCCATTAGTTCTTATGCCATTATTAAGCCCAATATACTCACACAACCTGTTATCAATGTGATGAGTGACATAGGGAAGGCTGATATTGCTACTATCTTTGAACAAGATACCTTCTATGATGGTTTACTTGAAGATATAAATGATAGTTTTATTAAAACATTTGTCCAAAACCTCAAAAATAATCACGCAACTACATATTCTGTAGCTACAATTGATAAAAATGGTGTAGAAGAGTCGCACCCCCTTGCTCCTGCGTTTGATGCGGGACAATATACTCACACACTCACGACAAGCAAGTTTGTCACAGCAGTCGCAACCGTTGAGGATGCATTTGGTAATGTTGCACGCGTTTTGAAGGTAGTAAACTTTATTAACAATAACCCCGAAAATTTAGAACCTGCAGAAATACAGAAACGCAAAGAAGAAAACCAAAAGAATGCAGAAGAGTTTATGCAGAATACTACTAGCTCTATTAAACATATCGAAACACCTAGCTCCGACAACTATATTATAGGTGGCAAAAATGTCGCTAACGACCAAGTAAGTAAAAACCCTTTCAGTTTTTTGGTTGCAAAAGACACAGATGAAGACGCAAATGAATAACTAATATTGTATTAAGCTAGATATAACAAAGAGAAGGGTCTAATCCCTTCTCTTTTGTTTGCTTCTTTATTTGACAAAACATCAATACTGATGTACAATGAACAAAGAATTTTATTTATTCATACTAACTTCACAAACTTATCAAGCGTTATTAAATATTTTGAAAGAATAATATTTTCTTATCTGCCACATATATCTCGTGCAAGGAGGTTTCAACAAATTGAGAACATCACATCAACATACCAAACTAACTATTGCTTTCTTTTGTATTACTTTAGTTACATTGATTATAATAGGGGGCTTTAGAATGCATAATGTATATGGTAATTCCTATCTTATAAGCGAGGACGAAATATTCCAATATGTTGTTGATTTTTCGGTCTCTGACACCCATAGTTTATATCTTTATAATAATGACGGTAATCAAAAACTATTTGTGCAGGGCATCAATACATATGGTGCATTGGGCACAAAAGACACTGAGGATTATTTTAAATTAACCGAAATCCTCGTTGGTTTGCCAGAATCTAAAATTATAAAGGTTTGGGCCTTAAATAATGCTTCTTTTTTATTGACTGAATCGGGGCATGTATATGCTTGCGGTCGTAACTATAACGGTAAGCTCGGCGTTGCTAGCGATGACCTTATTATTACATCTTTTACAAAGGTAGAACTCCCCGTAGAGGCTATGGGGCATATCGCTGATATTCAAGGCAATGGTGACTTTACAATTTTTAAAACCGATATTGGCAAATTTTATGGTAGCGGGGATAATTCGCATGGACAGCTCGGTTTGTCTGAGGATGTCCAAAAGGTGCTTGATATAGATAGTGTACCTGTGGTTGAAATAGCTACAAACATAACAGATGTATATGGAGAACCAGTTATAGTTAAGGACATGGCCGCAGGTTTGCATTTTACCGTTTTAATAGATGACTCCCCTGAAGGCAATGTCTATTTTGCGGGAAACAATACGGGCAATCCTTCAAATGGTACAAAACAAAGTGCTGCTGACTTCTTGCCTAATATTGTTTATGATTTTTCTTTTGTGACCAATGTCAAAGCATTGGATGAGCTGTACTATTTTAATGAAGGTCAAGTTGCCAGCAATTATCATATCCATGCTTCAAACGAATTCTATGCAGTTACTAATAGCATTACTGTTTCGCATTTTCTAAAAGAAAAATGTCCTATATTTAACGCTTACGAAGAGGGAGAAGAGGTTACGCCAGAAATCTTTGTCTTCACCAGTCTTTTTGACACACTTGATGCTTCGGATTTGGAATCAGAAGATATAGGGGTAGATGCTTTAATAAATAAAAACTTTGCAGACATTTTGGGGTCTGATATTGAGATTCATGGTATACGATATACTGGCTTTATCAAAGAAGATGATAATTTTCAGTTTTCAACATCAAAAAAATGCTTTGGATTTCTTAATGAAGGTTTTGTGTTTTGGCTAACAAGCCCAAATACAAATAAAGCTTATGTATCATATTTTGGCTATAACAACACTGAAAACATAAATAACATTACTTGGTTAAACAATGAAGGTTTTTTGAACGCTGACACACACCCTTTATTTTTGAACGACGAAAACACAACTATCCATAAATTAGCTGTATCTTCTCAAACTTTAATATGTGCACTGGAAACACCTACAACCACTGCAATATGTGCAGCTGGGAACAATAATATGAATCAATTTGGTCATGTGGACATGGATGTTGTGTATATTAATCATCTGTGCTCGCTGTCTGAACAATGGAACAACATAATATATCCTTTTTATGCCTTTGATATTAGCCCGACTATAACGCATTATAACATAGGTCCTGGTGAAACAACAACAATATCATTCAATTCTATTAATAGGCCCAATTTATTTGCAGTAACTAATTTTGAATCACAAGATAACCTTATTTTTTCTGAAATATGGTCTCAGGACAACATTTTGAAAGGATTGGAAGTGCAGGGATTACGAGCAGGTCTGGTCACTATAGCTATTTGCGACAGGCCAATTCCTACTGAGCCAGAAGCTGCCCCTCAAGTACTCTTTTTCTTAACATTCAATATAGCCGTGAATACATACGACGAGATTGCATTTGAGCATGGACTAAAGGATATAGTTATAGGCGACGATTCTGGATTAGATGTTATTTTTCTTGCCCCATCTCAATATGCATATGGAATAGATTTTGAATTAAGGGCGAGTCAAGATAATGTAGTGTCCTTTACAATGCCAGAACTTATATCTACCGATAATGGCATATCACGATATTATACAAAAGCGAAAGCCATTACCTCTATATCTAACACAATAGATTTAGAGCTTTGGAATCTTCAGGGCCTACCAGAATGCATTACCTCAAAACAAATAGATATCGTAGACCCTGTCATTGAAAAAATTGATATTGGCTTTGCTATAGATATGCCTACATCTCTTTATGTTGATGAATTAATCAATGTTATGAATTATGTAACCCCGAAAGATGAGGCAACCAATATGTCTTATAGCATAATTGATGGTGCGGAATATTTATTGAAAATCAACCCATCTATAGGGACATTTCAAGGTGTTTTCGAAGGCAAGGCTACCATCAGAATTAATCATCCCCATGCGATTACACATAAAGACTTTCTATTAACTGTAAAAAGTTCTGGAACAATTCCTAGTGATGATATGTTTGTGATCAATAGTTCTATGCAGGAAATCAATCTAATAGTAGGGGAGTCACAAACTCTTTCGTATAGTACAACCCCATCAGGAAAAGAAAGCGATATTGTTATTACTAGTGATAACCCTCAAGTTTGTACTGTTGACACTAATACCAATAAGGTCACTGCAGTAGGAGCGGGAACAACTTATATCAGGCTTACCAGTAACAAGGCTGTAAGTCCACTTTTAATCCCTGTAACTGTAGATGTTAACACAATTATTGATGCTCCTGAGTCTATGACTATAAGAGTCGGAGAATCACAACGCATTCCAGTTTACGCACATCCAGCGAATATTACAAATCAATTAACTTATTCATCCAGCAATTTAAATATTGCTGTTTCGCAAGATGGACGAGTAACAGGTGTTGCTACGGGTACTTCAATATTAACAATCACATTGCCAGCCAATAATACTACAAAAACTATTGTGGTGAATGTTTTACCATCCAAAAACAATGATGACAATAATTCTTCTTCTTTAAACCCTCGCTTAGTATTAAATAATCCCTTGAATGAGAAGGGTGAATTAGAAATTGTTTTAGGAGGAAAAATTGAGCTTAATGCAAGGGTTGTTAATTATAGCAAAACTGCAAATATTCAATATCAGTCTAAAGACACCTCCATCGCAGATATTGTTGGCACAACATTAATAGGTAAAAAGGTTGGCAAAACTACGTGTGTAATATCTTCTGATGTTGGCACAGCAGCACTTATTGTACACATTAATGTTATTAAAGCCCCTTATATTGAAGACAGTATTAATATTAGGCTTGATAAGGTAGCAACAGAAATAGAAAAACCAAAAGAAACAAATAAGGATATCCCAGCAATAACCCTACAACAAGACCAGAAATATCAAATAAATGCTACAGGCATAGTAAAGGGTGTTGACCTCGAAAAATATTTTGACGATTATTTTACTGTCAGTATTGATGAAAATGCTATTGCCTATTTAGGTAAAGGTGTTATACAGGCAAAATACCCTGGGAAAACTACTTTATATTTATATAAAAAGAATCAAAAAACACCAATTGCTAAAGTTAATATCGTTATCCCGTATCCAGCAGATTTCTTCTGTGAAATGCCTGCGGCTATGGGCGTGCCCTTTAATAGAACCCTTAAAATCACCTTTAACCAAAACATATTGCCATCTTCGGTTACAGAAGATAGTGTTTTTGTCCAAACTACTAGGGATGGTAATGGCCAAAATCTTGATAGAATTGCAGTTGTGTCTAAAAATGAACTGAATATCAAGATTCCAATTGACAATTTGTCTTCTAAGACACAAACAATGTACATTTTTATTACTTCAGAAACAACTAGTACATCACACGCACCAGTGTTTAAGCCAATGGTGATTCCTGTGGTGTTTGAAAAGTAACATTATATACTAACATTAGATTCATCCCCTGTCTGTTTAAGGGGGATGAATTTCTATGAGCTTACATTCTATCTTCCCGATTTGACTAAAAAGCAAAAAAGTGGTATCTTAATCTACAGACGGTTTAACTTAATACTCAGAGTTAAGACTCAAAAAAGTGTCTTTTAGGGAGTGGATTTTTTGAAAAACATAAAAAAGACTTTTGCCAAGTTAAACATAAAACAAAAATACACAATTGGGGTAGTATTTTTGCTAGTCTGTTGTGCTTTAGCTCTCCTGTATTACCTCGTCGCATACAATCATTGTATTTATAGTAATGATTCTTTGCATTTTTATTCACAAGACGGTGCATATATTTTATATTCCGAGGAATTCGCAGGGAGATATGAGCCATTAGAGCAAAGCTTGGTGTTAAAAGTCCCCCTTCTGGGCAACTGCCCTGCAGAAGTTGATTATGATGAAGAAAACAAGAGTATTATGGATATGCCTTATACATGCATAAAAAAAACCAATTTTGACTTCACATTAAACGCATTTTTGAAAACAGACATATTTCAAAGCAACATAGACACTATCACCAATACGGTCAAGAAAATTAAAACATATAACAATTTATCGTGGTTTTATTACAATATTTTAGAAGAACAGCGAGCAGGAGTTAGGGTTGTAGATGAGGTGGAAAATCCGTTGTTTTTAGCCTATTTTTCATCCACAGGAGATGTGGAATCGCTTGTTGTGGATTGGACACCAGATAAACTACCTATGTTAAAAAAGATTTTTGACATCAATAGAATTGGCTCAATTAAAACTATCGACACTCCTTCGGGAAACTCTGTTTTTTTCGCCATAGACGGCACACTTGCGATTATTAAAAATCCAATAACGGGGCAAATCGCTAAAATAGAACTTCGTAAATACGGAAGTGCTGGAGTATTTTACATAGAAAACTTTTTAACCGACATTGAAGTACAAAATTTTTTATCAGAATAATTTGTGTTGAACCTACTAGTAATGCTAAATAACTCAATGATTTAAAATGCACTATATCAATGAGAGGAGGAAGGGCGTTTATATTAAATTATGAAGCTAGCAAAACGCCCGCAAATTTATGAGCGACCAAAACAACAACTTACCAGAAATAAAGGTTAAGGTTGGAGACCAAGTCTATGTTGGCAAACATGATGCTGAAAAAGGTGTTGTTCTTCTGGCTGACGGACGTATTATTCGTGTAGGGCAACCTAACCCTAAACAAAATACACATACTAATCAGTCTTCGACTAAGACCACTCCGCCTGGAATTCAAAAACCTCAAACAGCACTTGAAAGAATGGAAGCAAAAAAAAGAGAAATGGCCGAAAGAGAGGCTCGCAAAAAAGAAGAGACTTCCCAGTCAGGCCTTGATGTGCCTGATGAAAGAAAAAGGGAAGCAGAACGCAAAAAACAAGAGGCTCTTGAACAGCGTAACATCAAAAAAATTGAAAGAGAAAAACAAAAACGGCTAGAAAAAGAAAAGAAAATTGCAGCTGAGATTGCCAAAAGAGAAGCTTCGAAAAACGCAAAAATCACAGGCGATGCTGGCAATTATAGTTCTGGCAAAAGTCAATTAAAAAAAATACTATTGGCATGTGGCTATATTATTGTAATCATTAGCTTAATTGCTGGAGCGAAATTGTTTTTGGATAGTCAACAAGAAGAAATTACAGTTATCAGATTAAAAAATGACATGCTTGCAGGCGAAGTCATTCAAGAAAATAACATAGAACCATATAAAATGCTTAAAAAATCCTATGATGAATTAGGCACTGTCGTCTATTCCGCTTCCGACGGAATAAAATCCATGAAGCAGATTATTTATCGCTGGGAAGACAAAGATGCTGTGCTCAACAAGTATATAGCTATATATACTCAAGGCGGTCAATATTTGACACTTAAAAATGTTACTGACAAAAAGATAGTTAGAAACCCATGGCTTGCCAATGTTGAAGCAACTGAAGAAATATATACCTTGCCTATTTCGACAGAGGGTATTAATACAAGGCTTTTATTACCTGGGTCACACTTAAGAGTTAGAGTAGTAATCCAACAAAAAGGCAATCCTCAAACGAATACTGCTTTTGATGATGCAGAAACAAGTGAGGTACCAAATGTGAATGCCCCAGTTATCGGCGAAAACGAACTGGACAAAGAAGCTATCTTGGCAGCTGGTGGGACTGTGCCTGTAGGAACAGTTGTCTTTGATGACCTTACTGCTATTGACATGCTAAATGCTAAGGGCGAAAGCTTATTTGATATTTATATGGCTTTAAGTAAGCTACCTGTTGAAGAGCGATCTCAATACCTTGAAACTACAATTCAGGGCGATAGCAATGCTTTTCAGCAAAAAGTTTTGCCTGCTAGTCTAGTGCTGATTTTAACCAAAACACAGGCTACAGCTATGGCTGAATTCGAGAACATGACAGGAGCAACCATTAAATATACGATTTTGCCATACAAAGATGAAGGTGGTAATCTACTTAGCTCGTTTACGGAAATAGCTGACCAAATGAGCGATATTTTACAAGAGGCACAACAATCAGAGTCGATACAGTAATTTAAAAAGGAGGAAGAGCTGTTTTCTAACGCTCAAGAAAAATATGTCTGATAATGTATTACTAAAACTTATAGAAAAAACAGTTAAAAAGTTCTCCTCTTTTGAGGATAATTACGAGATGCAGAAACTGGTTGAAAAAGAGCAAAACAAAGAAAATGTCTTTGGGTTTTGGTCTCCGTTTGATGGAGTAGGGAAAACCACAGCTATTATTAATGTCGCATACGAACTATCAAAGCGTAATTATACGGTGTGCGTTGTGGATTTAAATATGTTGCTCCCAGATGCATTTCGTTATTTAAAGCATGACTTTGAACTAAATAAGAATGAGGAGTCGAAATCAATTCGTGAAAAATTGATTAACTCGGCATTGCCTATTTCAGAGTTTGTAACTCGGACAAAATTTCCTAATATTGCACTTTTAACCCCCTTGTTTACCGAGCACCCATCTGTATACTGTGCGTCTGATACATCGGCGTTGCAAGAAAAAAGACAAATGGATGTATATATGAATATCTTTAGAGAGCTAGGGGCTTTATACGATTTTGTTCTCTTGGATATTGCCCCGAGTATCATAGATATTTCTACGATTGCGGCTTTTCGAAGTTGCGACAATATATTAACTTTTATAGGTCATTATCCAAAATCAATTGAATACACCATGAAAACCATAAAAATCTTTGGCGAATTAGGGCTTTTTGGTGTGTTTGATAATTTGATTCAAGGACCTATTTACACAGAAACATGGACTGAGCGAGAATTGCGTGTCTTTAACCCCAATGCCAATTTAATAACAAACATACCGCATAGTAATGAGGTTAATGTTGCAGGTAATAACCTAGATGTTTTTGTTGCTTTTAGCAAAAGCTCGAACAGGGCTGCTCTTACATATAGAGACTGTATCGCTAAGATTGCTGTGACTTTGCAAGAGCTCGTCAAACAATCAAAAGCCAAAAATGAACACGAAGCTCAAAACGCTGTTGAAAATGCGAAAATTGCGTTTAAGGGCATTAATAATTATATCACCGAAACTAATATGGACACCATTGAATTAGAAAACGATGCCTTTTTATCTGGTGTTATTGAAGCTTATGGTGACTCAAATGATGACATTATAGAGCTTAATGGTGAGTTAATAATGCCAACAGACACCCCGGTATTATGTCCGGAAGAAAGTGTCGCTATCGCTGACAATGCAATAGCAGAAATACAGTTAGATGGTGAAGCGACCATAGAAGTATTAGATGATAGTATTGTTATTTCCGATGGACAAATAATTGAGTATCAAGGGGAAGAATAGGAGGCACGCTTATGTATATTAGCCAAGCATTTTGGACAGATTCAAAAATTAACTTTAGTAGAGTGTATTTACATAATGCACAGATAGACTATCATAATTGTGTAGCTAAAATACAGTCATATATTGCCGACAATTCGACCGAGTTGTATGACAATATACACGACGACATGACGCACGAAGACAGAAAAAAAATCCTTATTAATTACATCAGAGAATATCTACTTAAATATAAGCCCATAGTTGCTGAGTATGTACAAGACGGACAGATGAATTATGCGGCTTTAGAAACTGGGTTAATTGACGAAATTACAAACCATGGTATTTTAACTGGAGCCATGACCGACGATAGTATAACAGAAATCCGTATCAATGACGGTGCTACCCCTGGCGGTATATGGATTGAAAAAGGTGGGCGATCAATGCCTTTAACTGACCCTTTGACCAATCAGCTTATACATTTTGATTCGCAAGAGGATGTATCAAAGTTTATTAATAACTTGCTAAAATACTCCAAGGTCACTATGTCAACATCCGATTCCCTCGTACACGGAATTACGGTCGAGGGATACCGTATTGCAGCCAGTGATGCATATGCTACAGCTCGCACAAAAGCAAGTTTGCAGAAATCGCCAACATGCGTTATTCGTAAATTCTCAAATGCAAAGCTTACTTTGAAGGATTTAATACGCTACAAAACAATTTCTACTGATATGGCTAAATTTATGGCTTTGCTACCTAAAATCGACCTCACCGCAGCTGTTATTGGTAGTACTGGTTCTGGTAAGACCATTACCCTGCAAGCCATTTTAGACCAAACGCCTTTAAACAAGCGTATACTGTTAATACAAAATCCTGCAGAAATAGATATGACCACTGTGGATGAAGAAGGCAATATTGTCCGCGACGTTGTTTCGTGGGAAGCTAAGGACTTGAAGGGCGAAATAGCCAAAAAAGCCAGTTCTCCTACATACGCTCACTTGATGGACCATGCTCTTAGATATACACCACATCTCTTTATCTTTGGTGAATTGAGAAATGACGAAGAATTTGCTCTATCCATGAAAGCAGCAAACTCTGGTCACCACTTTTACACGACTTATCATGCCGAAGATGCACAGAGAGCTATCAATCGATATGTTTCTGCGGTCATGAGTGGTAGTGATAATGCGTCTAAGGATTTGGTTATGGAAACTGTTTGTCACAATATTCGCTTTATCATCACGCAAAAACAGCTTGATGACGGAACAAGGAAGGTCATAGGCATTGATGAAATTTGTGGCACTCAGGTTGTTAACGGTCTTACAACACCCAAAATTAATCCTATTTTCAAGTTTATTGCTGATGAAGATGGTGTAGATGAAAATGGACGTATTCAAGGTTTCCATGCCCAAATAGGCACAGTTAGTAAAGCTACACAAGAATACTTACTGCTTTCAGGCGCAACCAAGCAAGAGCTTGAAATCATCACTAGACCCGCTTCGCCAGACAACATGATAATTGGTGACTATAATATTTAGGCTACTAAAAATAAAAAGGAAAGGAACTGCGTAAAATGGATTCTGCCACATTTGCAAAAATAGTAATATTTGTTTGTACTATTTTGGTTATGCAAGTTATTAAACTCATATCCGGCGTTGGCCCTTTAAAACTACTCAAACAACTCGGGGATGCACTTTTGGTGTTGCTTGCCAAGTTAGCCAATAAAAAACGAATTAAAAACGAAGAAAAATTCGCACTATTAAACAAAAAGGAAAAACGCAAAAACAAATCTTATAAACTATATGCATTTATTAATGAGATATTGTTGGATATTGGATGGAGAAATAAGGGCATAACGGTTGAAGGGTTTAATATGTTTATTTACCTGATTGTTGCTGTACTATCAGTTTTCGCTTATGTGTGGGTAAAGAATGTGTTTCTCACAGCCGTTTTAGCAGTAGTGCTTTTACTCTTAATTTATGCAACAACTTTTCTTGTTTCTCGGATACACCACACTCGCAGAAAAATTGCTTTGATGGATGCAGAAGACTTTTTGTGTAGTTCTATGTCAAAGGGAGTAACCCAAGCCATAGAAGAAAACTATCGCATGATGGATAAACTTGTGCAACCAGCTTTTGAGGATTTTGTGCGTAGTGTATATGACCGTAATGTGGATGTCTTCACAGCGCTCGATACCCTTAATGAAAAATGTGGAGAGCACTTTGACGATTTTTGTGATAAGGCAAAGGTCTTTGAAAGAGAGCGTCGCCCTGGTATGGCAGAGGCTTTCCAGTATAACATTGCGAGGAATGCCTATATACGAGAATTAGACCGTGAGTGTGGTAAAGCGTTTGGATTAATGAATAATAACTTTTTAATGTCTATTGGAGTTATTATGGGCTTTATTTTTTATAATATGATGGCATACGCTGACATTCGAGAGTTTTATTTATCGGGTCCAGGCAAAGCATTGCTTGTCTTTTATTTTGTGGTAGTAGCAATTGCGTTTATTTACATACAATACATTCAGTCGAAGCCTTTTAAATACGGAAAGTAAGGAGGCAAGCTATGTTATTCTTTTATATTTTAATAGGAACAGCAATTTTCGTAGTTTTGCTTTTTGCAAACTTTATATGGTCTAGTTTTTTTGTGGGCAAACAAAAAGGAGAAGCAAAGCAATTAACCAGAGATAGATTGTTCCATGTTACTAAAAAAATGGACGAAGGTAAGCCAGATTTTTGGAGTGATTATAAGACTAAAACCATCAGTCAATACAAATATGTCCCTCTCCTTGGTCTAACAGATAATAATCGTCACTATTTGCAACTATTACTAGATGCATCTGAAATTGATGATGCTCGCAAGAAAACTCCAGAAGAAGTACATTTTGACCAGCTGATGTATGTGGTACCCTATATACTCATGTGCGTGGCACTATCGTTTGTGTGGAAATATGCACTTATAGCTTTGCTAGGGGCTTACTTTATTTATAAGATGCCCGTATCGCGCCTTAAGAAAAAATACGAACAAGGCATGATAGAGGTTGAGTTCCAATTTCCTGGATTTTATGATGTGGTATATGTCCAGTATAGACAACATGATGCTAATGTGCTTTTAAGTGATATTGTTTATTCATATCTGCCCATAGCTACAGGTGCTTTTAAAAGATTGCTCAAGCGGTTCGCAATTGACTTAGAACAAGGCGAGGATTATGCATTACGACAACTGGATGCTCGACATGGAGATGTTGCTGTTATACACAAATTTTGCTCTATCTTAAGGTTGCGCCTGCAGGGTGATGAAGCTAGCTTTGTTGCTATGGCAACTTTCAGAGAGTCGCTACAAGCAATAGTGAAGGATTGGATGATGGCGGATTTGGAAAAAAGAAAAAAAATCGCCAATCGAATTACTGCCACTATGGTTACTGCCATTTTAAGCATTGTAATGATTGTCTACTTCATAACTTTCATGAAGATGACTATGTAGCCTGTAACCTTAGTTTGCGAGAAAGGAGGAAAGTGTTTTTAATATCAAAAACACTGGCATGAAATAATGAATTCATATAAAAAAGTTGCCACTGTCTTGTTGTGGGCTATTATATCAACCATAGTTTTTATGTTAATTACATGGGGCATCTATTGGGTGAATGCCAATAATTTAGTGCAGGACAGATTGTCAGAACTCGTCATCATGGTTTCCGAAGAAAATTGCTTATCCAATGATGGTAATTTAGCGGATTCGCCAATGGGTATGTATAATAATTTGCTTAAAGCCTCTGAAACAGATTGGGTGAAGTTTGAAACTAACCTTTCTTCTCCAGATATCTCTTATAAAGTATCTAATGTGAACGAAACACAAACATATTATTCATATATAACAGCCCCCCAGAAAGGTGCTGTTATTAAGATAAAACTCAAAGGCTACTTGAGACTGCCTTTAATTTTTAACCCTAAAAACACAGGTAGAAATTATCTTATAGTGCCTATAGAAAAAACTTATGTAACAATGGGCATGCGTTTCTACAAAGATAAATAAGGAGGGAATAGTGCGTGAAAATATTTCGAAATACAGCTTTGGTCATTTTAATTGTAATACTTTTAAGCCTATTTTCTTCTATGGTTGTAGAAATAAATGCCCTTAATACAAGTATGCATAATTTACGCACCGCAATGATTGTTTCGAGCAAATATGCTCTCGAGTCTTTTAGTATCACACAATTTTCGGGCTTTGATGATAAGATGGGGTCTGCTTATAATATTCAAGACACTCATAATCGCAATGCGTATATAAGTTACTTAAATTCATTGGAGCAACAAGGGAATAACCATGGGTTTACGGCTTTACGCTCAGACTTCCAGTCAACCATAGACTTCTTAAAACATGAAATATCTGCATATAGCCCATCAGATCCTCATAGTAGTGTTCTTAGTCCTTTTGTGTTTAGTTGGACATTTTTAGAAGAAAAACGACTACAAAAAGAATTTGAAACATGTTTGCAAAATATTATCGACTATAATTATAACGCCACTGGTCAATCTAGGCAATCTCTAGCATTTTCTGGACAAAATGTTTTAAGATTAAAATCCGTAACAGCTAAAATTACTGATGGTCCGAAATTAGTCAACCTGACAGAAGGATTAAATGCTTATAACCCACTATACAAGACATACCTTAAGTTATTCGGCTCTACCAAAACGCAGGCAGTTAATATGATTAATGGCATTAATGCTTTTGAGGTAATGTATAATTATATCATAACATATGATGTGGAATTCTCGGTTGAGTGGGAGCATCATACCGTGACTCCATTTTTTAAAGCAGGTGGGGTTGGTAGAACAATAGCTCCACAATACCTCAATGAAAATAGCCAAATCAAAATGGATATGCAACCAATGATTATAACAAGACAATATACAGTTATAAACTAGAAAGGAGAACTAATTATGAGTGACATAGTGAAATTGATTAAGGCACGTATAGATAACCTCAATATGAAGACTTTCCATGTCATCACTGATTACATGGTAGAAGAAGGTTTCATCAAGGAAGAAAATATTAAAGTCATCTATCATGAAATTGCAGATATGAATACTAATATGGACAAACACTCGGTTATCTTTGAAATTGCTGCCTTTAATCTTGGCCTGATTACTGAAGAACAACTCAAAGATATCATAACAAGCTTCAGAGGTATTGAAATTGTTAATATTCAAGAAATGAGGGAAATGCAAGCTAATTTTAATTCATTCCCATTACAAATGTGTCAAAAATATCAGTTTTTTGAAGCAAAGAACACAAACTCTAGCACCCTAACGAAAAATATTATTGTTGCATTTACTTATGCAGATAAAATTAATACATTGCTTAAAAGAACAATTTCGGAATTTAGAATAAGATATACTTTGCCTCTGTATATAGAACAGTTTTTAAAAGAGTATCAATAAATCTATGCACAACCCTTACAAGACAACATTTCAGTTGTCTTTTTTTTCTTGCATACAACCATCCCCTCGCATCAACACAACAAGCTGAACAAATATCTCACTAAAGAGCGTCAAGGCATTCGCTATTTAGTTGCTGATATTTACATATTTAGTAGACACTATCAATCTTGTTAAGTGAACTACCCCCACTTGGAGAAGTGGGAGCTTCTTGCTTCAACGAGCACTGCTTACATATTGCTGTAAGTCTGACACGCTCTCCACAAGCTTGAATTCC
>FZPS01000016.1_pt152 | contig 15934 bp, 21 predicted proteins | sample 1817821 | NCBI WGS metagenome assembly FZPS01 (sample SAMEA104158645, study PRJEB21678) | metagenome | place: Germany | collected 2015-04-21
GAACGGCTGAGGGGGGGCGGCGCTGGCTGAGGAGTTGTTCTTCCACCGTGGCGAGGGCGGCGATGTGCGGGTGGCGTGCGCGGGTGTCCTGGACGTAGCGGATGGCGGGTTCGAGCAGGTGGTGGTCGCCGAGGGCGATGCGTTGCATGAGGGCTTGATAGATGATGCGGCGCAGGGGGAGGTCTTCGTGGTCGGAGCGGACGCGGGGCAGGCCGGACATGGCCCAGTAGATGGCTTGGGCCTGGGGTGTTTGCCAGTCGAGGGGGGCGATTTCTTCGGTGATTTGGCGCACGATGTCGGGGTTGAGGGGGACGGCACCGGAGGCGACTTCGGCGGCCCAGCGTTCGCGGTAGTAGGGGGCGGCGGGGTCGGAGTCGGTGCCGAGCTTGTGGAGGAAAATCCAGGCTAATTCCTGATATAGTCTGGCGGCGCCGGGGTTGGCGGGGAGGGCTTCGTCGCGCAGCAGGCGGATGCCGTTGTGAACCCAGCGCCAGCGTTCGTCGGGGTTGGTCATGAGGGTGGAAATGTTGTAGGCCATGTTCCAGGCGTGGAAGGCCCAGATGGCGGGGCTGCGGGGCTGGAGGCGGGAAATCCAGTCGGCGAGTTGGACGAGTTCGAAGTGGCGGCCTTCTTCTTGCAGAGCGCCGGCGCGCATCCAGAGGATGTCCGCCAGAATGCCCCGGAAGCCGCCGAGGGCGATGGTGGTCAGGGCGACGGTGGGCGGCAGGTTTTCAGTGGGGGGGGCGAGGGTGAGTTGCTGCGCGGTGCGCTGATGGAGCAGGCGCACGTTGAGTGTGCCGGCGGCGAGGGCGAGGGCGGCGATGGCCAAGATGAGGAGGAGGGCGCGCTTCATGGGCGGGCCTCGCAACGGGTGGCGGCGGGGACGGGGGGTAGCGGGGCGGGGAAAATTTTTCCACGGTGTGGAAAATATTTTTCCATAGCGTGGAAAATTCGCGAAAAACTTTTCCATAGCGTGGAAAAATTGGATGGGCGGGCGGGTTGCATGTCAGGTGAGGGCGGGTTGGCCCCATTCGCGTTTTTTGAGGACGGCGGTTGCGAGGAGTCCCAGAATGAGGGGGAAAAGAAGGGCTTGCTGGGCGAGGTTTTTGCAGACTTGGCGGAGCGGGATGTGCGTGCCGGTGGAGAGGTCGTCGAGGGTGCGGTCGGTGAGCAGGGGGCGCAGGGCGAGCCATGTGCCGCGGTAGGTGTAGTAGAGGACGGCGGCGGTGGCGCGCGCGGCGAGGGTGGGGGCGGGGGCGGGGTGTGAGTCGTCGTGGGTGTGGGCGGTTGCGCCGAATTGTGCGACGTTTTCGATGAAGGTGGCGCGGTCCACTTGGGCGGCGGCGGTGATGAAGCCGGAGAGTTGCAGAATCAGCACGAGTACCAGGGCGAGGAAGCCGGCGACGGGGCGGGAGAAGAAGGTGCCTAGTGTGAGGCCGATGGCGGCGAACAGGGCGAGGCGCGCGAACATTTGGATGAGGGCGTGCAGGTAGTTGGTGGCGAAGCGGCCGACGGGTTGGCGCAAGAGAAGGCCGTCGGTCGGATCGAAGAAAAGGGTGGCGTTTTGGTGGCTCCCGTGGTTGTGGAACATCAGGGTGGCTTGGTCGGCAGCGGGGAGGTTTTCAAATACGATGGTTTGGAGGGAGCCGGGTATGGTGCGGATGGGGCGTTTGAATGTTTGATGGCCGATGCGAAGTTCGACCGTCGCGTTGATTTCCACGGAGCCGGGGACGGAGGATTCGCCGCGCCATTGTACCGCGAGGTATGGGGCGGTGGGGTGGCGGGCGAGGGGGTAGTGGAGGGTTAGCGCGTCGTTGGGCGGGACGGAAAACGCGCGGGCCAGAACGGTGCGGCGAATGGCGGGGAGAATGACGGAGGCGGGGATTTCTTGAGCGTTTGGAGTTTGCGCGAGCCATTGTTCGTATGCTTGCTGCACGGGGGCGGTGATGTCCGGTTGGACGGGCGGCAGGGTTTGCAGGGCGGCGAGGGTGGTGGCGCGGGCTTCATCCAGAGCCGATGCCGGAAAGTTGCGGGAGCGCAGTTGCCATTGCAGGCCGATGCCGACGGCGCCGGCAATGATGGTCAGGCAAACGGCGTTGATGAGGAGAAGCGCGAACCATTTTCCCAGCCAAATGCGAAAGCGGCCAACGGGTTTCACGAGGAGGAGGTGCAGCGTCTTGGTTTCGGCTTCGCCGGCAATGCCGGAGCAGCCCGCCCAGAGGGTGGCGAGGGTGAGCAGGAACATGCCGATGCCCAGGGGATAGGTGAGTTGCAGGCGAATCATGCCGGTGAGGGTGCCGTCGCCGCGTACGGTCAGGGGCAGCCAGCAGGCGGCGATGACGAGCACCCCGAGAAGAACCAGCACGACGCGCGAGCGCAACATGCCGCGCAAGGTCTGACGGGTGATGGCCAGGGTGCTGCTCATGATTCGGGGGGCTGTTCCGGCGGGGGCGAGAGGCGCTCGACCAGTTGCACCGTTTTGTAGGGCATTTGCCGCCGTTGATAGCGGGCTTTCACTTTATCCAAAAGGGTTGCCCAGTGTTCGGGGGTTGGCTCGAATGATTCCCAGCGTTCCAGATGCCGGGCGAGACGTTGCCAGCGGATTCGGTCGCCACCCGCGAAGGTGACGCGGATTTCGTACTTGATTCCATCCAGAAAATCTTGCCAACCGATGTTCTTGCGCATGACGGATGAAATGTAGCATGATGACGCCTCAGGGCAAAGTGTTATGCCAAGCGAGTTCACCAACCAAAAAGAAACCGCTCTGTTTCAGCCGGAGCATGTGCGGCGGCAATTTCCGATATTTGAGCGGGAAGTGGCCTGGCTGGATAATGCCGCAACGACCCAGCGGCCGGAGCGCGTGCTGCGGGCCATGGATGAGTTTAACCGGCGGCATAATGCGAATACGCGGCGGAGTGTGCATCGGCTGGGCGCGGAAGCCACGGCCGCCTATGAGGGCGCGCGCGAGGTGGTGGCGCGGTTTATCGGCGCGGAATCGCCGGCGGAGGTGATTTTCACGCCGGGGACGACCGTTGGGATTAATATCGTCGCCAATAGTCTGGCGCACGGGGGAATCGGGCCGGGTGACGAGGTATGGATTTCAGCGCAGGAGCATCACGGCAACTGGGTGCCGTGGCTCAAGGCCACGCAAACGCTGGGGGCGCACTTGCGGATTATTCCTTTGCTGCCCGATGGTCATTTGGATTTGGCGCGTTTTCAAGAGGGGCTGGCGGGGGGGCGGGTGCGTTGGGTGGCGCTGACGTGGGTGTCGAATGTGCTGGGCTTTGAAAATGATGTGCGCGCCTTTTGCGCGGCGGCGCATGGGGCCGGTGCGCGGGTGCTGGTGGATGCGGCTCAGGCGGCGGCTCATGTGCCGATGGATGTGCGCGCATTGGGTTGTGATTTTCTGGCGTTCTCCGGCCATAAAATGTATGGGCCGATGGGGATTGGCGTGCTGTGGGGCCGCGCGGAATTACTGGCGCAAATGGAGCCGTTTATTTTGGGCGGGGAGATGATTGGCCGCGTGGAGGAGCAGGCGGCTACGTGGGCCGAACCGCCGTATCGCTTTGAAGGCGGCACCCCCAATGTGATGGGGGCGGTGGGGCTGGGCGAGGCGATGGGCTGGCTGGAGAATTTACCGGCTGGCGCACATGAGCATGTGTCCGCGCTGGCGCGTGAGGCCGCCCAGACCTTGGCGGAGCTTCCCGGCGTGCGGATTCTTGGCCCCGCAATGGAGCGGGTGTCGCTGGTTTCTTTTTGCGTGGACGGGGTTCACGCGCACGACGTGGCGCAGGTGCTGGACGGTCGCGGCATTGCTGTTCGCGCCGGGCACATGTGCGCGCAACCGTTGTTGCGGCGGCTGGGGGTTGAGTCGGCGGTGCGCGCGAGTTTCGCGCCGTACAACACGATGGATGAAGTGAACGCTCTGGTGGAGGGTGTGCGAGCGGCTCAGGAGTTGTTCGCATGAGCGAACAGCTTTATCAGCGGATTATGCTGGAGCATGCACGGAATCCGCATGGCGCCGGCAAGGTGCCGCGCGGAACGGAGGATGGCGAGGCGCTGAACTCGGCCTGCGGGGATGACATTCGCATTGCGTTGCAATGGGGCGCGGATGGCAGACTGGAAAAAATGACGCATGAGTTGCAGGGTTGCGCCGTGAGCAAGGCGTCGGCTTCTTTGGCTTCGCAAAAGCTGGCGGGGCTGACTACCGCCGAGATTCGTGAAGTTGCCGCCGGGTTTCATGCCCGTTTGGGGCAAACCGGCTTTGAAAAAGAATGGGGCGATTTTCAAATGTTTAACGGGATAGAAAAGTTCCCGGCCCGGATTCATTGCGCGCGTCTGGTGTGGCAGGCCGTCGCGCAAGCTCTGGCCAAGCGGGAAGGGGGCGCGCCGTGAAAGTGGCGCGCTATTGGCACCCGCTGGAAGACGATGCGGTGCAATGCGAGTTATGCCCGCACCGCTGCCGGATTCCATCGGGCGGGCGCAGCCGGTGTTTCGGGCGCGTCAATCATGGCGGGCAACTGGTGGCCGAAACCTGGGGCTGGCCGGTGGCCGTGCAGGTGGACCCGATTGAGAAAAAGCCGCTGTACCATTTTCTGCCGGGACGGTGGGTGTTCTCGCTGGGAACCTTGGGCTGCAATTTATCCTGCCGCTTCTGCCAGAATTGGTCGTTGAGCCATCCCGAAAAGCCAAGGGGAGGCGCGCCCGCACCCGTCTCGCCGGAAGACGTGGTTCAGGCGGCTCAGCGCGCGGGTGCGCCGATGGTGGCGGCGACATACAACGAGCCTGCGGTTTGGGCTGAATATGCCATGGATATTGCCGATGCCTGCCACGCCCACGGGTTGAAAATGGTGGCGGTGACATCGGGCTATTTCACGCCGCAGGCGGGGCGCGATTTTTTCGCAAAAATGGACGCGGCCAACGTGGATTTGAAGTCCATGCGCGATGAGTTTTATCGCGAGTATTGCGGCACGCGTTTAGCGCCGGTGCTGGACACGCTGAAGATGATTCGTCAGGAAACCACCTGCTGGCTGGAAGTGACGACTTTATTGATTCCCGGCTTGAATGATTCCGCGGCTGAGGTGGATGAGTTGACCGCTTGGGTCGCAACCAACCTTGGAGTGGACACGCCGCTCCATTTCAGCGCGTTTCACCCTGATGGGCAAATGCTGGATGTGCCGGCTACGCCAAAAGCGGTTTTGGTGCGAGCGCGGGAGCAGGCGCGCCGCAACGGATTGCGACATGTATATCTGGGGAATATACGAGTTCCGGACGGCGGAGCGACATGGTGCGCGAATTGCGGGGCCGAGTTAATTCAGCGCGATGGATTTCAGGCGCAACGGGTGGGCATGGGCGCGGATGGACGGTGTTGGGCTTGCGGGGAGGCGTGCCCCGGAGTCTGGTGAATAAAAAACACCCGCGGCATGGGCCGTTGGGCCGCCGCGGGTGTTGTGCGGGCAGGACGTTCTTTAGAACGTATAGCCCAGGCTGATTCCGCCGTAGAAAAAGTCCACTTCGGGGAAGTATTCGCTTTCTTCGATGCTGTCGCGAACGTCGCTATCCAGAATGGAGCTGAACGAAGCCAGCAGGCTGACCGTGAATTGCTCCGTGACGGCGTAATTCAGGGTGGCATTCACTTCGGCATTGGCGAGCGCTGAACCGTCCTCCGAACCGTAGAAGTTGGCCATGTAGTCGCGGCCGGCGTAGCTAATTGCCGCGCCGAGGTCCAGGGAAAGCTGGTCGCTCACTTCCAGGCTGTGCCCGATGGAGAAGGTCGCAATCCAATCCTCGGAATAACTCGTGGTGTGCATGAATTTGACGGACGGCGCCAGCGGCAGGTCTTCCGCCGCAAGCGTGACGGCCACTTCATAGCCGCCATCCGCCGAAATTTCCGCATCCTCTTCGGCCTGCTCGCCGCTATTGGGATAGGCCAGATAAATGCCTTCGAGGGTGAGGGATACCGGGCCTTCCCAAGGCAGGGTCCAGTTCAGGCCGAAATTAATTTCATTCCATTTGCCGGCGGTATTCGGCGCTTGCGATGTATCGCTGTCGCTCAAGTCCATATTGGCCCAGAAGGAATATCCCAGCCCCCAAGGACCGGCGACATCCACTCCCGGCTGAAACACGGGTTCATCATTCCAGATTTGACCGTGTATCACGTAGGCCGACAGGAAGTCGGTGTAGACCGACGCTTCCGCGGCGGGTGCGTTCTGCGGCAGAATGGCCCACGCCGCAATCAAGGTTAGGGTGATGATTTTCTTCATTGTTGTCGTGTTCTCCTTTTGTTCCGGCTTGCCGATGAAGGCGACGAGCCTGACCGGGCCGGGTTCTTTTGTTGTTTTGAAATGGCTGATTTTGCGGGGGCGGAGCCCTTCGGCGAAGCCGAGGCCGCCACGGGGGGCGGCAAACAAAAATCCACGCGCAAGAGCCGCTCATCCACAGCGGCCAGGCACACCTGAATGGATTGGCCCAGGCGCAGGGATCGGCCTTGAGAAGTTGTGGCCATGAAGCCATCGGCGGCCAAACGAAAACGTGCTTTTCCCAAAGCCGCAAACGGCAGCATGCCCTGTTGTTGCGACTCGCTCAACTCAACAATGGCGCCCTTGGGATTGAGGGCCACGATGGTGCCGGCGAAGGGGCCAACCGCACCTTGTTTCAGGCGGGCGGCAAAATAGCGCGCGCGCTTGATTTGGAAGGAAAGACTTTCCACTTCCGCCGATTCCCGTTCGCGCGCCGAACACAGCGCGGCAATGCTTGCCATTTCCGGCAGGGAGTAAAGCGGCTTTTTGCGTCCATCTTCAATCGCCGTTAAAATCCGGTGAATGATTAAATCCGAATAGCGGCGGATGGGCGAAGTGAAATGGGTGTAGTGCGTGAACCCCAAGCCGAAATGGGGCTGGGATTCATCCGCGTAGCGCGCGCGTTTCAGGTTGCGCATCATGGCCAGAGTCACCATGGGTTGCAACGGCTGGCCCGTCATAGAACGGGCGATGTGGTTCAGCGATCCGGCATCACGCGGCAGGGTGGGGATGCCCAAGGCGCGCAGCTCGGCGCCCATGCGCACCCATTGGTCGGGCGCGGGTTCTTCATGGATGCGATACAGGCTGGGTACTCCCGCCGCGTAAATTTTTTGTGCAACCGCTTGGTTGGCCGCCAGCATGCATTCTTCAATCAGTTGATACGATTCACTGGAGCTTCGCGGAACAAAGCCCGTGATGTTCCCCTTGCGGTCCAAGCGGCATTGGACCTCCGGCACGGTGAAATCGAGCGCACCGTTTTGAATCCGAGCAGCACGAATGCGACGACACAATTGCTGCAACTGCCGCAAGGGCTTTTTGACGTTGGCGGGGGCACCCGCCAGACGGCCGGTATCGAAAAAGGTTTGCACTTGTTCGTACGTCAGCGCGGCCTGAATGCGAATGACGGAGCGGAACGTGCGCGATTCTTGCAGGCGGCCTTGGGAGTCGTAAATCAATTCCACGGAATGCGCGAGATGGTCCTCGTCCGGTCGCAAACTGCAAACGCGCAGCGTCAATTCCTGCGGCAACATGCGAATCACGCGATCCACCAGATAGGTGCTGTTGCCGCGCTTGCGGGCCTCGACATCCACCGGCGAATCCGGTGGCACAACCGCGGCGACATCCGCGATATGGACGCCCAATTTCCACCGGCCACCGGGCATGGGTTCAATGGAGATGGCATCGTCATGATCGTGCGCGCCGGTCGGGTCAATCGTGAGAATCAATTGCTTGCGCAAATCTTTGCGCCCGCGCAAGCGAGGCCCCTGCTGAATAAAGCGGGCGTGTTCCTGGGCCGCCGCTTTTTGGACGTTGGCCGGGAAGCTCTCTTCCATGCCGTGATCTTTCAGCAAGGCGGGAATATCGTTGGCGGCCAAATCCGGATGGCCGAGGTCTTCCACAAAATGCGCCCGGACGGGTTGATTGAGGGCCAGCGATGTTTCCAGACGGCCCACGACCAGGCGGCCTTCCATGCGCTTGACGAGTTGCGGCGATTTTTGCAACGGGATGGGGTTCGGTAACAGCGGATCGCGCGGAACAATCAAGGCCCGCCGGCCTTGCCAATGCAACACGCCCACGACCCACTCGCGTTTGCGGGCCAGAATTTTTGAAACGCGGGCGGCGGATGGCGCGAAGCGCCAATCCGTGCTTGGTTGTGCGGCGGCATGGGGCAGGGGAGTGGCCATGATGGTATCGCCGGGCAGCGCGGACCCGATGGAGGCAGGATCGAGCTTCAATGGCGGGCGCTGCGGGCTATCGGGAATCAGCCAGCAGGTGCCATTCAGTCGCACGTTAAACGTGCCGGAAATACCGGTCTTATTTTTCATGCGCGGCATCATGGGGGAAACTTTTCGCGTCCACCAGTTTTATTTGTGAAAAAACAAATTATTTTTCCAGAGGCAGCCACTGGTGCTCGCCGGTTTCAATGTCCAGCACGGCCACCGTTTCCGGTCCGTGGCGCGAACGGATAACCGCGCCGGGATTGAGGTAGCGAGTTCTGCCTTCCTGCCAAAAGGCCGGGGCGTGTGTGTGGCCGGTGAAAATATAATCGTATTGGCCGCTGGAGATGACGGTTGTTAAAAGTCTCGAACGGTCGCCGTGAATGACGAGACATTGCTGGCCGCGAAGCGTAAACGCTGGCATTTCCTCAAGCACAACACCCGCCAGTTGAGGGCAGAAGCGGACATCCGCAATCCACCAGTAGTCACAATTTCCGACGGCGACGTGAGCCCGGAGCCGGTGTTCCTGACAAGTGGCCGAAAGTAAAAACAGGACATTTTCGCCGACATCCCCGCAATGAACCAAGTGCGCCACGTTTTGGGCAAGCAGTCTATCGAGCGCGCGTTGTGTCGCGCGCACATCGTTGTGGGTATCGGATAGAATGCCGATTTTCATGCCGGGTATTTTTGCCTCGCATTTGCCTGGCGACAACATAAATCTTTCGCCGCTTGCCGCGCGGTTTCGGCTTGTTCGCGGCGGAGGAAGCCGCCATATTGCGCAATCGTGAACCGTCAGGATTTTTTCGAACAAATGGCCGCTGCGCCGCGGCCGCTGGCGATTTTGCCAGAACATCGCAACCGTATGGAGCGGCTGCGCGACCGGCTGGGGGATCTGGCCGGCAAGCGCGTGGTCGAGCCGGGGTGTGGAGCGGGGGTGCTGACGGCACGACTGGCGGAGTGGGTGGGCCCCGCCGGAAAAATTGTGGCTTTCGATCCGGCCGATGGCATGCTCCGACACTGTCGGCGGGCCATTGCGAACTATCCGCACATATCTTTGCTGCAAGCGTCAGCCGAAACGGTGGAATTGCCGACTGCCGCGTGGGATTTGGTTTTATGCTTCCGCGCCTATCCGCATTTGGAAGACCCGGCGCTGTTTTTAGCGCGCTGTTGGAACTGGCTGGCGCCGGGGGGTGAATTGGTGGTGGCCAATCTGGAGGGCAGTCGCGAGCTGAACGCCATGCATGCCGAACTGCACGGCGTGCATCGCGACCACATGCCGACGGCGGGGGAATTGCGGGCACAATGCGTTGCCGCCGGGTGGGTGGTCAGCGCCGCGATTGATGAGCCGGATGAGTATTTTCTCCGCGCACAGCGCCCCTGATGGTCGCCGACGGCCGTGATAACTTATCGGAGGAAGTTATTAAATTAATTTTCCACGGTATGGAAAAGTTTTGGTAGAGTTTTCCACGCTATGGAAAAAAGTTTTCCACACCGTGGAAAAAATCAGCCGGCGATTTCCCCGTGGCAGATTGGGGTGCGCTCCGCCCGCGCGAATCTGGTGCCGGGGCTGGTTTTGCAGGCGCTGGCCATCGCGTTTGTGGGGGCTTATTATTTCTGGCCGGCGTTTCACGGGTGGTTGCAGGTGTTGGTGGACTGGCAAAATCGGGGCGGTGTTGTTTTTTCGATCGGGACGCGCATGGTTTTTAACGGCGTGATTCCGGCGGTTTTTACGGCGCTGATTCCTGAGTTGCGTTTGCGCCGCCCGTGGGCGGGGCTGGTGTTCGGCTTGATTTGGTGGGGCTTCATGGGCGCCAACACCCATTGGTTTTATACCGGGCAGGCGTACCTTTGGGGAACTGCCGCGGATTGGCGAACGGTTATTTTGAAGACGGCCACGGATATGCTGGTGTATTCGCCATTTTATGCATCGCCGCTGGTGGCTTTGGCGCATCTGTGGCAGGACCAGAATTATTCGTTTCGTGCGACGCGGGTATTGCTGGGGCGGGGGTGGTATCGGCGGCTTGTTCTGCCGAATACGGTGTCGGGCTGGGCGTTTTGGACGCCTTGCCTGCTGGTGCTTTACGCGCTGCCGACGGCTCTGCAAATGCCTTTGTCGGCCATTTTGGGGAGTTTCTGGGCGCTGATGTGCCTGCAGATTGCGCGGCGAACGCCGGCGAGTTGATGGGCTAACGGCTGGCTAGTAGCCGCCGGGGGAGTTGAAGGGCAGTGAGGGCGCGCTTTCCCACGGCTGGCTCATGTTCCACGGCAGGTCGGATTCAGCATCCGTGGTTGCGCAACCGGCAACAAAAGCGAGCCCGCCGCTCAACAGGAGCAACAGGCTCAGCCAACGCATTCGGCTCCGGCTCACGGCCAGATGGAGGGGACGGCGGCGTAGTAGCTTAACTCCATGCCCTGGAGCACCACCACGGCAATTAGCAGGAGGGCCGCCACCAACGTCATTGCGGAAAGTCCATTAGAAGAGAACATTGTCGCCCTCCTTGATGGTGTCCTTCTGGAAATCGCTCAAGACTTCGGCAATGGCCACGTGTTCCATCACCGCGCTGAGCTTCACCTTGCCAATCATGTTTTCGCCACGATGGACAATCAGCTCGGCCGTGGTTTGCGCGCCATCGGCGATTCCGATATTGATGACCACGAAGTTCCAGTCCGGATTGACATAGACGATGGAGCCGGTGGTTCCGGGCTTCATGGTGATGTTGCCGGTGGGATTCAACTGGCCTTCGCACTTATCCAATTGGGCCTGAAGCAAGGAGTTTCTCTCTTGCAAGTCGGCCAACTGGTTTTCCATATCCATGATTTGATCCTTCAGGGTGGCGATTTCGGAGTTCAGGCTGGCCTTCTCTTCTTCGAGTTCAGCAATCAGCGCGCTCTTTTCTTCCAGTTCCTGATTCTTTTCGCGGATGGTTTCGTTCAGTTGAACAATCTGAGTGCGAGCGTCTTCCAGTTGAGCTTTGGTGTTTTCCAGCTCGGCGCGGGTGTTTTCCAAATCCTGGCGGGTGTTTTCCAAGTCCACTTGCGTGAATTGCCAGCCTTCGAGAACGGCGTTTGCGACGGCATTGGCGCGGTTCAGCTCGGTGTCCACCTGGACCAGATTGTCCTTGTGATCCACCCGCAGGCTGGCGACGTTGAAGCGGGCCTGACTTTTGGCTTCGTCGGAAAGGAGCGAGCGATCGCCTTTGAGGGTGTTGACAACGGTCAGAATGCCGTTTTCGAGCTTTTGTGTGCGCTCTTTAATCAAAACCCGCTTGGGGAAAAGAAAAGCTGCCTGGATGACGATGGCGGCAATTCCCAGCAACAAGACAATCACAACAAGTGGCTTCAACAGTTTAGCCATGGTATCCTCCAAATAAATTTGTAGGGCGCATTGTGGGCAAATGGGCGCGGAATGTCAAACTCCAAAAGCCTGTTGCGCACAGATATTTATCGAAGAAACAGTCGCTATCCGGTTGTTTATCATTTAATAGAAAAGAATATCGGCCCATTGGCGGCCCTTCGCCGTAAACTTCCATTGACTGCCGATGAGGGAGATATAGGCGCGTCCGTTGCGCCCCAGAACGTCGGGGTAGGCTTTCAACACAACCTGGCGCTGGTTGCCCAAGCGGGCGATTTCGGCGTCGGTGGCGTTGCGCCCGGACAGTGGCGCGCCGGACTCGGACACGGTCAGGCGAATCGGCCCGCCATTGTGCGCCTCGCCATGCCACAGCTTGGGGAAGCGGCGGAAGTAGTCGGGATACGACTTGCCGCGCAGGGCCACTTCATAAGCAACCGGCAACTGGGCTAGATAAGCGGCCATGGTCAGGTCGGGATTGCGCACGTGGGCGGCATAAAAATCAAGCGGGTCGAAGCCGAATAAATTGCCGCCATTGTAATTGCCAAAATTGGGCACGAGTTTTTCTTCGCGCGCCTTGATTTCAAAGCGGGCATTGAGCATGACACCCACTTCCCAATGCAGATGGGCGCGGGCAAGCGGAATCGGCGGGCGTGTATTGCTGGTGGCGCCCATCGTGCCGATTTCGTCGCCGGCTTTCACGGAATGCCCGGCCCGAATGCCGAAGCGGATGTCGGCCAAGTGTGCATAGAGCGTGTACACCGTGGCAGGGTCAACCGTTCCGTCGCGGCGGGTAATTGTGCCCAACGAGTCATCCGGATGCTCAAGGACAACATATTTCCCATAGGAAGAATTGCCGGCGTGCGGATTGACAAATGCCACGCGGCCGGCGGCGACGGCGAAAACCGGATCGGTGGCGGCCCCTTTGCGATCGCGTTGGGTGGCTGCGATATCCACGCCTTCGTGAAACGACGGAAATATGCGCCCGTTCCGAGACCCCGTGCGCGTGGAGCCAAATTTGGCGGAGTCCAACCGCCCCGACCCCGTTGGTTGCAAGACGCCGGGGGCGTCCGGGTTCAATAGATTTGTCTGCGGGGTGGGGGGCACCATCGCCTGCCAGACGGGCGGCGGGGGGGGCGGGGGTAACGGCTCTTCGGACTGCGCGGATTGCGCCGGTTGCGTCGGCGTTTCCGTGGTTGGGGTACAGCCGCCCTGACGCAGGGCCAGCCAGCGGAAAAGATAAAAATCCAGCACCAGCAGAGGAATAATCCATACCAGATGGCGCCAGGCTGATTTGCGTGGCGGACGGCGCATGACCGATTAAACGGCCATGATGTCTTTGCTTTTCGCGGCGATCAGCTCATCCACTTTCGCGGTGTAGGAGTCCGTCAATTTCTGGACTTCCTGCAAGCCGCGCTCGCGTTGGTCTTCGCTGATGGCTTTGTCTTTTTCCAGAGTCTTGATGGCTTCGTTGGCGTCCCGGCGAGCTCCACGCAGGACCACGCGGGCTTCTTCGCCCATGCGATTGGCCACCTTGGTCAGGTCTTTGCGGCGCTCTTCGCTCAATTCCGGAATGGGCACGCGGATGATGCGGCCATCGTTGAGCGGTGTGACGCCGATGTTGGCGGCCAGAATCGCCTTTTCCATCGCGGGCAGCGCGGAGGGATCGTAGGGCTTGATGACAATCAGGCGCGGCTCCGGCGTGCTAATCAGCGCCAATTGATTCATCGGGGTTTGCGTGCCATAGGCTTCCACCGTGATTCGATCCACCAGGCTGGGCGATGCCTTGCCGGTGCGCAAACCGCTCAGCCCCTGTTGAAGGTGTGCCACGGCTTTTTCCATTTTGTCTTCAGATTCCAGCAAAACGTCGTCAATAGATTCGTACATGGTTTTCCCTTTCCTTATGTATTAAGCACTCACCAGCGTGCCGGCTTTTTCGCCGCGCACCACGCGGAGCAACTCCCCGCGGCGAAAGAAATCGAAGACCATTATAGGTATTTGATTGTCCATGCAAAGCGAAAAGGCCGTGGAGTCCATCACCTTCAGCCGCCGCGCCAGCGCCTCGGCGTAGGTCAGGCGGTCAAACTTCTTGGCTTTTGGATTGAGCACGGGGTCGGCGTCATAGATGCCATCCACCTTGGTGGCCTTGAGCAGGGCATCCGCGCCGATCTCCGCGGCGCGCAAGGCCGCGGCGCTGTCGGTGGTGAAGAAGGGGCTGCCCGTGCCGCCGCCCATCAGAACCACCTTGCCCGCGTCCAGCAGCTCAATCGCGCGCCGGAATGTGAACAACTCCACCAAAGCCGGCATGGGAGTGGCCGCAAGCGTCTGCGCCGGGACCTTGGCCGCTTCGAGGGCGGATTGCAGGGCCAGGCTGTTAATCATGGTGGCCAGCATGCCCATGTTGTCGCCATGTGCCCGGCCAAAGCCGCGATCCTGCCCCTTCAGCCCGCGAAATATATTGCCGCCTCCAATGACCACGCCAACTTGAACGCCCAGTTTGCGGACCGCTTTGATTTGCGCGGCCATCTCCGCCAGAATGCGATCGGAAATGCACTCGCCGGTGTCTGGGTCGCGCAAGACCTCGCCGCTGAGTTTGAGAAGAATCCGTTTGAAACGTGGGGTTTTCATGGTGTGTTCCTTGGTGAGGGTGAGGGGAGGTTGTGGCTGGGGATAGAGCAGGTGGGCGGATCGCCCTCGGGCGTGCCGAGTTTGTATTCGCCACCGGCGGGACAAGTTGGGACCTTGCTGAAATATGTCGGCGTCAAATCTGCCAAACGTTTAGGAAAGGCGCCCGAAGTCGCCGCGTGTCGGCGCGAGGCGCTTTCGATGGCGTCCAGCGTCATGGCGCAACGGGCGGCCCGGCGCTTCTGTTGATTCTGAAAAAATGCCGGCATGGAAATCGCCACGATCAGGGCCGCAATCGCCACAATCAGCGAAAATTCCACGACGGTCAGGCCGTTTCTTTTCATTTCACATGCTCCAGCAACCGGCTCCGAATGGAGTCCGGGATGGGGACAGATTTTTTCGCTTTGAAATCATAATGCACCACAACGGCTTTGCCGCTGGCACCCAACTGCCCCCCTTGCCACGCTTCCTGATAGACCGTGAAAGAGGTGCGTCCCACCTCGGCCACATACGTCCGGATTTCAATGTCCGCGCCAAGAGTCATGGGGGTCAGGAAATCCACATCAATGTGCGCCATGATTAGATTCCAGTTTTCCAGCAGCATGTCGGGATTGAACATTCTAAAAAAGGGCTCGCGCCCGAGTTCAAACCAGACCGGCAGGCGGGTATTGTTGATATGCCGGAGGCCATCAACATCTCCAAAGCGCGGGGTTATGGTTTTCGTAAACATTTCTTTTCCTGATTTATTTAAATTCTCAAGCGATTGATTAAACGGCGGAACCCCGCGAGAGTAAAGATGAAAGCGCACGCGCCAAAAATAATTCTTCCCTGCCGCGCGCAATTTACTACAGTCCCATGTCCGGAGAACACCTATGTTGAGAACCAAACGATTTGAATATGTTTCCTTTGATGCCGTGCATTTGCACCCGGCCGTGGCGAACCACCGGCCGCTGAACGAAGCCAAAGTGGCCCACTATGCCGAAGACATCCGGCGCAATGGGCTGCTGGAGCCGCTTGTGGTCTGGGAGCGCAACCCGGGCGAGCTGTTTCTGGTGGGCGGCTTTCACCGCCATCAGGCCATCCGCCGCATCCGGGCGCAGAATCCCGGCTATTTTGACCGCGTGGACGTGCGCGTGGTCGCCGGCGAGCTGGATGAAATCCAAGCGCTGAATCTCAAACTGAACGCCGACCGGCTGGATGCGCGCATTACCGATTATTTCGATGCCATCATCTTCATGGCAAATGCCAATTGGGAGCCCCGGCGAATCGCGCAGTTCCTCGATAAAAGCGAGGGCTGGATTGCCGATATTCTGCGCTATGCCCCCGGCATGGATTCGCGCGTCCGGCGGCTTCTGGAGAATGGCGAAATCAGTTGGGCCCGCGCCAAAGCCATTTGCAAAGCGGCGCTGACCGCCAAGCCCGGAGAGGAACGCGCCGTGGTGGATGCCGCACTGGCCGCGCTCCAGGCACCCGCGAAAAAGGCTCCGCGCCCTCTGACATACCGCACGGCTGCCCACCGACTTCAAGCCGCCAAGGAAAAAACGTTCACCGTCTCTGGTCAAGATTTGGCGGCGCTGCTGGAGCTGGTGCGTTCGCGCAAGGCTGACGAGAAAACCGTGGCCCGAGTTCGCGCCGCGTTCCCCGGCCTGCTCAATTCAGAACCCGACGCCTAGTCGCGCGGCCTCGAATCCGAACGGTTTTGCTTGTGCTGAAGGGTGGGGGAG
>FZPS01000191.1_pt122 | contig 15933 bp, 28 predicted proteins | sample 1817821 | NCBI WGS metagenome assembly FZPS01 (sample SAMEA104158645, study PRJEB21678) | metagenome | place: Germany | collected 2015-04-21
AACCGGAGTTTTATTTAACTATGTTGAAGAGTTGCAAGGATTATCATGAGCCGTATACGAGACCCGTACGTACGGTTCTGTGAGAGGGATGATGCTGGACTAATTACCCAGCATCACCCTACTCGATGTTGTTATTGGTGGGGTGGTATCATACCTTGCCTTCCCTGAAAACTTCGTTTTCACTGGCAACGAGGACGTTCCCAGCCCAGACATCTCAGCGCAGCCATCCATCTAAGCGGTTGGTGTGGAAACGCCCATGACCTGCCGCAAGATATGCGTTCACATATATTTGCTGAGAATCCATCTAAGCGGCCGGTTTGGAAACGCCCTCGTTTCCACGAGCGTCATCAAGTAATCCCAAAACAGGTGACCTACCTGGCTAACACACCAAACTCACAGGTTCAGCACACGTAAACCAAAGCTCCCCTATTAGATACAGCTTAGCTTCCGCTTATGATATGCTCATGCCCATGACCATATCATGACCACATCATCACCTGAACCCAGTAGGGAAGAGGCGGATTTAGCTCATCCTAAAAGACAGAAAGAACAGCCCATAACATAATACACACCAAGCAGATAAGCCTAATATTCACACACCTCAAAAATATGATAAACATACTCTCACCCCCACCGATGCCTCAGATCACAAAATTATCCCAAAAAAACCAAGACCGATCTCGCACTACAAAAGAGCTTTTTAGCCTCAAAACAGCCACTTATTCCCTGCTTTACGTAGCCTTTTATACCCAAAATTCCTATATTCATCATAAAAAATAAACAAAAGCTCAAATCCCACCCAAAGCTGTATTACATCTATGGTTGAGCACTTTAGATAGGGTATAAAAATCAAATAAGTTAAAAAACCATTTGACAGAATAGACACTTTAGATTTCTTTGATAGAACATGAAAAAAGTGCCTTAGAGCACCGAAGCACAAGTCCCGGATTTTGCAGTGGACTTATAGATCTTTCAGGAGGAATAATGATATCCTTTAAACCGGATACTCATTGTGAGTATCTCGGCGGTCATCTTATTGGTGACAGCCAAACTAATATTAAAAACAAACCGACGGCTTATCCATCTGATACTCAGGCGGAGCTGTGTTCAGCATTGCGTGTGCCTTTCAGGTGTCATCTGCCTAAAAATGGAGGTTTCAGTGAGTAAACAAGAGAATCGTATTCGAATAAAGTTGAAAGCTTATGACCATCGGTTATTGGACAACGCTGTTGAGGAAATCGTGAAAAACACACGTAATACAGGCGCCAAAATTGTGGGCCCCATTCCTCTTCCTACAGACAGGACAATATACACGATTTTACGTTCACCCCATGTTAATAAGAAATCACAGGATCAATTTCAGATGTTGGTCCACAAGCGCTTAATCGAGATCGTGAATCCCACGCAACAGACTACAAACGCTCTTAAGAAGCTCAGTCTCGCAGCCGGTGTTCACGCCGAAATCAAAGCAAATACCGGGAGTTAAGAAATGATCGGTCTTATCGGAAAGAAAATTGGAATGACCCAGATTTTTGACGAGAATGGCGATGTGCTTCCGGTGACGGTTATTCAAGCCGGCCCTTGCAAGATCATCTGCAAGCGCACTCTCGAAAAGAACGGTTATGAAGCCTGGCAGCTTGGTTTTGAAGAAGTTCCCGAGCGCAAAGTGAGTAAGCCCATGCAAGGGCATTTCAAGAAACATGGAACACCTTTTTACCGTCATATTAATGAGTTCCGCCCTCGTTACGGTCAAGAAATTGACGATTATGAAACCGGCGCAGAACTCAAAGCCGATCTCTTTGAGCCGGGCGAGACCGTTACGGTCACCGCAAAGTCCAAAGGGCGCGGATTCGCAGGCGTGGTCAAACGCCATGGCTTCAAAACTGCTATTTCCAGTCATGGAAGTCATGAATCCTTCCGCGGCACCGGTGCAATCGGCATGAGCGCAACCCCCGGTCGCGTTTTCAAAGGCAAAAAGATGCCCGGACAGCACGGTAATGTACAAGTGACGACCCGTCATTTAGATGTGGTCAAAGTAGATGCCGAGCGGAATCTCGTTATGGTCAAGGGCGCAGTCCCCGGCCATCGCAATTCCATCGTCTTGCTCTATAAGGAATAATAGGGGGAAATAAATGGTTAAAGCAAGTAAATACAATGTCCAAGGCGAATTGATCGGTGAAGTAGAACTCCCGAGCGCAATATTCGACGTGGATGTGGATTCTCCCAAAGTGCTTTTGCACGAAGTTGTCACCATGTATCGCGGCAATCAGCGCCAAGGTACGGTGCAAAAAAGAGATCGCAGCATGAAAAAAGGCAGCTCCCGCAAGCTTTTCAAACAGAAAGGCACAGGTAATGCCCGCGTTGGAACCCGTCGCAGCCCTATTCGCGTTGGCGGCGGCATCGCTTTTGCGATCCATCCCAAAAGCTGGTATCGCGCCATTCCCAAAAGAAAGAAGCGTATGGCGCTCAAGGTTGCCCTCACGGATCGCGCCCGTCATGGTCGCATCTTTGTAGTGGAAGGCCTTAATTTTGAGACTCCCAGCACCAAGGAAGCTAAAGCTATCATCAGCAAAATGATCCCCGAAAGAGGACGCAAACTGGTGGTCACCGATGGACATCATGTTCCCACGGTTAAGAGCTTTACAAACCTTCCCGACGTGATGACAGACAGAGCGGATTCGCTTAATGCCTATGGAGTTCTCAAGAGCAGCTACATCATCCTCAGTGATGAAGCTCTCAAAAAAGTTGAGGAGGTATTCAGCAAATGATACATCCGCGTAATATCGTTATAGCCCCAATCATTACAGAAAAAAGCAGTATGCAAATTGAAACGGATAATTCCTACAGCTTTAGAGTTTCGATAAATGCAAATAAAATCGAGATCGCCAAGGCTATCGAACATATCTTTGCAGTTAAGGTTTTGGCAGTAAATACCAGCCGCATGCGTGGTAAGCCAAAACGTTTAGGCAGATATTCAGGTAAACGTCCGGATTGGAAAAAGGCGATCGTAACCCTTCGTGAAGGCGATAGAATCGCCGATTTTGAGGTATAATATAAATGGGAATTAAACATTATAAACCTACTACCCCATCCTTGCGCTATCGCACGGGCTATACCTTTGAAGAGATCACCACGGACAAACCCGAGAAGTCTCTGCTCAAAGCAAAACCCAAAACAGCGGGACGCAACTATCAGGGACGGATCACTTGTCGCCATCGCGGTGGTGGACACCGTCGTCATTACCGGATTATAGATTTCAAACGCGATAAATTTGGAATTCCGGCCAAAGTCGCATCCATAGAATATGATCCCAATCGCACCGCTCGCATCGCCTTGCTCCACTATGTGGATGGCGAAAAGCGCTATATCATCGCTCCGGAAGGATTGAAGGTGGGCGCAAAGCTTATGAGCGGACCGGATGCCGAAGTTGCTCTCGGCAATGCCCTTCCCTTGGAACGCATTCCCTTGGGCACCACAGTTCATAATATCGAACTTAAGAAAGGCCGTGGCGGTCAGATCGCCCGTAGTGCCGGTGCTTTTGCTCAAGTAGTTGCCAAAGAAGGCGATTATGTTCATGTTAAAATGCCCTCAAACGATGTGCACCTCATTCGCAAGGAATGCCTTGCAACCATCGGTCAGGTCGGTAACCTGGATCACTCGCTGATCAAAATAGGTAAAGCCGGTCGCAACCGCTGGCTCGGCAAGCGCCCAAGCGTTCGCGGCTCCGCAATGAACCCCGTCGATCACCCCATGGGTGGAGGCGAAGGGAAGACTCACGGTGGCAGACACCCTGTTTCTCCTTGGGGTAAACTTGCAAAAGGCGGAAAGACCCGCCGTTCCCGCAAGTATTCAGATAAATACATCGTTAAAGCAACTAAAAAGAGATAATAAGAGGATATAGATAATGGCACGTTCAATCAAGAAAGGCCCATTTGTTGACGATCACCTGATGAAAAAAGTTGACGCACTCAATGAGAGCGGAAAGAAAAGTGTGATCAAAACATGGAGCCGCCGTTCCGTGATTACCCCTGACTTTATCGGACACACTTTTTCCGTGCATAACGGGCATAGATTTATCCCTGTGTATGTAACGGAAAACATGGTCGGTCATAAGTTGGGAGAGTTTTCTCCTACTCGCACCTACCGTGGACATAGAGATAGAAATAGGAGAGGCAGATAAACAATGGAAGCAACAGCAAAATTAAAATTCGCTCGTGGATCTGCCCGTAAAGCCCGCCTTGTTTTGGATACCATCCGAAATAAGAAAGTAAGCGAAGCTCAGACTATTCTGCGTTTCTCGCGCCGCAGAGCAGCCGGTCCAATCTACAAACTTTTGGAATCTGCAATAGCCAATGCCCAGCAGCAGGATCCCAGGATCAATCTCGACGAGATGATCGTGAGCCAAGCCATGGCAGATGAAGGCCCGCAGATGAAACGCTATAAGCCCAGAGCCCAAGGGAGAGCCTTTATGATCAGGAAACCCACCTGTCATATCTCCCTGGCAATTCAGAGCTTGGAATAGGAGGAATATATGGGACAAAAAATACATCCAAACCTGTTTCGTCTCGGTGTAAATAGAGATACTGAATCTATTTGGTTTGCCCAAGGTAAGACCTATGCAGAATATCTTCACGAAGATTTCAAGATTCGTGAATATCTCACCAGATTGCTCAGTACAGACTTTGACGAACTCGAAAGAAAGAAAAGTAAAGCTGATGAAGCTGATCAAGATAAAAAAGCCGATGAAAGAACTGATAGAAGAAGAGCTGATGCAAAGCCTCATGAAATCTTTGAAAGAAAGAAAGTATCGAAGATCAAGATCGCACGTAGAAGCAATTCTATAAATATCGATATCCATACCGCGCGTCCGGGACAAGTTATCGGATCCAAAGGTAAAGAGATCGAAAGAATTCGCAGGTATATGAGCGTCTTTATCAATAAGGGTCGCAGCAATCCGCTGAATATCTCTATCAATATCATTCCGGTTGAAAATGAATGGCTGGATGCCCGCATTGTAGGCAGAGATATCGCGCGTCAATTAGAACAGCGCGTATCCTTCCGTAGAGCAATGAAGATGGCTATCCGCAATGTAATGACTAACGATGCTCTGGGAGTAAAAGTTCAGGTTTCCGGTCGCCTCGGTGGTGCAGAAATTGCCCGTACCGAACAGTATAAAGAAGGCCGTACACCGCTGCACACCCTCAGAGCAGATATAGACTATGCCCATATCGAAGCTATGACTACCTATGGTATCATCGGCATCAAAGTGTGGATATATAAGGGCGACATACTGTCGTAAGGAGAGAGAGCTGTGTTAGCACCCAGAAAAGTAAAGCATCGTAAGATGATGAAAGGCAACCGTAAGGGCCTTGCCTGGAGCGGATGCAATGTCGATTTTGGCGCTTATGGACTGATTGCTCTGGAAGATGCCTTCATTACCAGTCGCCAGATTGAAGCTGCCCGTATTGCAATTACACGTCATATGAAGCGTGTAGGTAAGGTGTGGATCCGTATTTTCCCGGATAAACCCATCACCAGCAAACCGGCTGAAACCAGAATGGGTAAAGGTAAAGGAGCTCCCGAATATTGGGTTGCAGTAGTGCGCCCCGGTCGTGTGCTCTTTGAAGTGGACGGTGTAGACCTCGAAGTTGCTAAAGAAGCAATGCGTTTGGCTTCCCACAAATTGCCCATCAAAACTAAAATGGTAGCCCGTGAAGGAGTGGAACTATGAAGATCGACGAAATCAGATCAATGGAACCCCACGAGCTTACGGATAGATTAGAAGAGCTGCGGATCGAACTCTTTAACTTACGCTTTCAAAAAGCTAAGAACTTGCTCGATCGCACAGACCGTATCCGGATCGCCAGACGCGAAATAGCCCGGATAAACACCATCATCAAAGAAAAAGAGCTAAAGGCTTGAGGTGAAAGTGAAAGGAACACGTAAAATGATCAAACAGGGTGTGGTGGTATCCGATAAGGCCGACAAGAGTATTGTTGTTCGCGTCCAACGCCAATACATCCACCCCCTCTATAAAAAAACCGTTCGTAGCCATAAAAAGTTTATGGCACACGATGAGACAAACGACGCGCGCGAAGGCGATATTGTCCAGATTCAAGAATCTCGTCCTATGAGTGCCCGCAAGCGCTGGACTCTGCACAAGATTGTAGAGAGAAGTAAATAAAGGAGTTTGGGAATGATTCAAGTGCAATCAATGTTGAATATCGCCGATAACTCCGGTGCAAAAAAAGCCATGTGCATCAAAGTGTTAGGCGGAACCAGAAGAAAATATGCCTCAGTTGGTGATGTCATCGTAGTGGCAATCAAAACTGCAACGCCCGGCGGAAAGATTAAAAAGAGCTCGGTGGAAAGAGCTGTGATAGTTCGCACCGCCAAAGAAGTGCGCCGCCCGGATGGATCCTATATCCGTTTTGCAGATAACGCCGCAGTGGTAATTGATGAAAAGCTCGAGCCCGTAGGAACTCGTATCTTTGGCCCCGTCGCCCGTGAATTGCGCGAAGCCGGCTATATGAAGATCGTTTCCTTGGCGCCGGAAGTGTTGTAAGGAGTAAAGATGAAAAAGAAAATGAATCTTAAAAAAGGTGACTTCGTAGTCGTGATCAGCGGCGAAGATAAAGGTAAAAAAGGTCAAATCCTTAAAGCCTTCCCTTCAAAAAATCGCGTCATCGTCGAAAAAGTCAACCTCATCAAAAAGCACTCCAAACCCAGCCAGACTAACCCTCAGGGTGGAATCATCACCAAAGAAGCGCCAATCGATGCTTCAAACGTGATGCTCTTCAATGAAAAGCTCAATGCAGTCAGCAAACCTGTGATGCAGGACCGTGAAGGTCGCCGCGTCCGCGTTTGTAAGAAGACCGGAAACGAGCTGTAAGAAAGGAGTTAACAAAGCATGAACCGTATAAAAGAAAAATACAAAAGCCAAGTAGCTCCTGCTCTGATGAAACACTTTGACTACAAGAATCCGCATCAGGTGCCTCAGTTGGTCAAGATCGTCGTGAGCATGGGCGTGGGTGAAGCTACCCAAAATAAGGCGCTTTTGGATAACGCAGTGAAAGATCTCGAGCAGATCACGGGACGTAAGCCCATAGTTACAATTGCTCGTAAGTCTATTTCAAACTTTAAGCTGCGCCAAGGCATGCCTATTGGATGCAAAGTAACCCTGCGTGGCGAAGCAATGTGGGAATTCTTTGATCGTCTTGTTTCGATCACAATGCCCAGAATTAGAGACTTCCGTGGTGTGAAAACAGACTCCTTTGATGGCAGAGGAAACTATTCCTTCGGCATCAAAGAACAGACAGTTTTCCCCGAAATCGAATTTGATAAAGTAGATGCTATTCGTGGATTGAATATCAGCATCGTAACCACAGCTCACACGGATGAAGAAAGCCGTCAGCTGCTCGCTGAACTCGGCATGCCCTTCGCCAGAGCTGAATAAGGAGAAAAAGTGGCTAAAAAATCACTTATTGCAAAGCAGCAAAGAAAACCGAAATTTAAAGTAAGAGCATACAATCGTTGCAAGATCTGTGGACGCCCTCGTGCCTATATGCGCAAATTTGAGATGTGTCGCCTTTGCTTCCGTAAGTATGCTGCCGAGGGTCTTATCCCCGGAATCACCAGAAGTAGCTGGTAAAACTAAGGAGATATAAATGAGCGTATCTGATCCGATAGCTGATGCATTGACAAAAATTCGCAATGCATATCGTGCCGGACACTCCCAAGTGATAGTAAACCATAGCAAGATTATAGAAGCTTTGGTGCGCATCCTTGCGGAAGAAAACTTTGTAAATAGCTTTCAGATATTAGACAAAGATCCGGAGCAAAAAATCAACTATAAGCGTGTATTGGTAATCCTGCGCTACACCAACGATGGTGTTCCCGTAATGCAAGGATTAGTTAGAGTTTCAAAACCCGGAAGACGAGTCTACGTCAAAGCAGATAGATTGCCCAGCGTGTTCAATAACACGGGCTGTGCGCTGATCTCCACCTCCTCGGGAGTGATGGTCGATCGCGATGCCCGTAAGTTGCATGTAGGCGGCGAATACGTCTGCAGAGTTTGGTAGGGAGGAGTAAATAATGTCCCGCATAGGAAAAGCCCCCATCAAGCTCAGCTCCGATCTTAATGTGACGGTCAAAGATAGCATCGTCACCGTAAAAGGCAAATTGGGCGAGCTGAACTATACCCTCTTGCCCGGAATCACTGTGGAAATCGAAGAAGATGTGCTCAATGTGAAGCGTATGGACGATAGCAAAGAGCAGCGCGCTTTTCACGGACTTACCCGCTCCCTGGTGCAAAATATGGTCATCGGAGTAAGCGAAGGTTATGAAAAGATTCTTCACATCTTTGGCACCGGATATAGTGCTGAAGTAGTAGGTCCATGGCTCAGAATGTCATTAGGTTTTGCCCACGACATCCTGATCGGGATTCCAAAAGAATTGACGGTGGAAGCTAATGCCGTGCCCCGCTCCAGAGGTGGCCGCAGCGATTTCACCACCATCATAAATGTTAAGGGAATCAGCAAGCAGCTGGTTGGTCAGTTTGCCGCCGAGGTTCGCGGTTGCCGTCCTCCGGAAAACTATAAAGGCAAAGGCGTTCGTTATCACGACGAATATGTAGCCATCAAAGCCGGAAAAGCCGGAACCAGTTAAGAGGTAATAAAATGATTAAATCACCTACAAAAGTCAAACATTCCCTGCGTAACCGTCGTCGCGCATCCATCCGTCGCCGCCTTAGCGGTACGAGCATGCGTCCGCGTCTCGCCGTGTTTCGCTCAAATAAACATATATATGCTCAGATCATCGATGACAGCAAAGGAATAACCTTAGCTTCGATGTCTTCCAAACATAAAGATTTCTCCGCCGGCGATGCCAAAACTAAGACGGATTATAGCCGTATTGTTGGCCGCATGCTTGGTGAAAAAGCACTGGCTGCAGGCATCACAACAGTCGCCTTCGACCGTGCCGGATACAAATATCATGGTCGGGTGAAAGCCCTGGCCGATGGTGCCCGTGAAGCCGGGCTCGAATTCTAAATAGGAGGAAAGCTTGAATTACCAACGTCATCATAGAAACGAAGAAGAAAATCCCTTAATCGAAAAGATTATCGATACAAAGCGCGTGGCAAAAGTTGTGAAAGGCGGAAGAAACTTCTCCTTCACGGCAATCGTTGTCGTGGGCGATAGAGAGGGTAAGCTCGGAGTTGGAAACGGGAAGGCAAACGAGATAGTCGATGCCATCAGAAAAGCCAAAGAAAGAGCTGTAAAGAATATGTTCACCGTGCCGATAGTAAGAGGAACGGTGCCTCATGAGATCTTAGCACGCTTTGGCGCCAGCAAAGTTCTTATCAAACCGGCAGCTCCCGGAACAGGAGTCATCGCCGGAAACACCACCCGTGCAATATTTGAAGCAGCCGGGATCGAGAACGTTCTCTGCAAATCACTGGGTTCAAACACCCCTACAAACGTAGTTAAAGCCACCATTCAAGGCCTTAAAGACATGCGTACCATCGCAGACGTAGCCCGCCTGCGTAACAAGAGCGTTGCAGAACTCACCGGCAGGGAGGAGAAATGAAACAGCTCAAAGTGACCCTTGTGCGCAGCACAATAGGTAGAACTGAAAACCATAAAAGAGTTGTCAAAGCATTGGGTTTGCGCAAGCTTAACAGCTTCAGGATCCATGACGACACTCCTGTAATTCGCGGAATGATCAACAAAGTATCATATCTGCTGAAAGTAGAAGAAGTGCAGGGAGAATAGCCATGTATACACTTAGTAACTTAGGCCGGCCTGCCGGCAGAAAGAATAGAAAACGTCTCGGTAAGGGTGAAGGCTCCGGATGGGGAACCCAAGCCGGGCGCGGACACAAAGGTAAGAAAGCTCGCTCCGGCGGCAACGTTCCACCTTATTTTGAAGGCGGACAGATGCCCATCTATCGTCGCTTGCCCAAGCGCGGCTTCAGGAATATCTTCCGCGTTGCCTATCGCACCATGAATCTTGGTCGTCTTCAAGAATTTGACGAGACAGAATTTGATATCGCCAAGCTCGAGCAACTCGGCTTGATCCCCTCAAAAGGTCAAAAAGCTAAAGCTCCGGTGAAAATCTTGGCCGGAACTACTGAAGAATTCACCAAAGCCGTTCACATCAAAGCCAACGCTTTTTCAAAAAGCGCAGCTGCAATCATTGAAAAGAACGGCGGAACGGCGGAGGTAGTTTAACTTGTTTAAAACAATAGCAAACATGTTCCGGATTCCGGACTTGAAGAAGAAGATACTCTTTACAGGGCTATTCTTGGTGCTATATCGCTTGGGAAGCTTCGTGCCCATCCCCGGCGTGAACGCCACAGCTCTTAAAGCTTTCTTCGAGGGAGCCAGAGAGGGCGGAAATACCCTCTTTGGTCTCTTGGATCTCTTCGTGGGCGGAAACTTTGAACGTGCGTCTGTATTTGCCTTGGGAATCATGCCGTATATCACGGCGTCTATTGTGCTCCAGCTACTTGGCAGCATAGTTCCCTATTTTGAAAAGCTGCGTAAAGAAGGTGCTGAAGGCCAGAAAAAGCTGAACCAGATTACGCGCTATGCAACGGTTGGATTGGCTGCTTTCAACGCCGTCACCATCACCATGTGGCTTACAAACTTGAGCGGAAACGTAGTTCCTCGCGCGGGATTCCTCTTCCATTTCACCGGAATTGTGACTCTCGTGACGGGAACCATGATAGTAATGTGGATTGGCGAACAGATCACCGAACACGGAATAGGCAACGGTATCTCACTGATTATCTTTGCCGGTATTATTTCCCGCTATCCTGCGGGCTTCATAATGATGTTCCAAAAGATCAGCGCCGAACCGGTCTATGCATGGAAAGCCGCTCTTGCTATTGTCGTGATGGTTGCCGTTACTGCAGCGGTTATCTTTGTAACCGAAGCAATTCGCAAGATTCCGGTGCAATATTCAAAGCGTATAGTGGGACGCAGAGTATATGGCGGACAGAGTTCCTACATACCCCTGCGAGTGAACACAGCCGGAGTTATCCCCATCATCTTTGCACAGAGCGTATTGATGTTCCCCGCCACGATCGCAGCCTTCTTTGGCGGTGATAGCGGCTTTTGGGTGGGCTTGCAGCGCATGCTTTCCCCGGGCGCAGTGCTCTACACAATACTTTATGTCGGTTTGATCATTTTCTTTGCCTATTTCTATACGGCGATTGTTCTCAATCCCACCGAGATGGCAGAAAACATGGTCAAATATGGCGGTCACATTCCCGGCAAAAAGCCCGGTAAAAGAACTGCCGAATATATAAACAAGGTTCTAACCAGAATCACGCTTCCCGGCGCGATATTCTTTGCATTTGTAGCGCTATTGCCCGAGATCATGAGTCATCGCTTTGATCTGCCATTCTACTTTGGCGGAACGGGGCTCATCATCGTGGTAGGCGTTGCATTGGATACCGTTCAGCAGATCGAATCCCATCTCACCATGCGCCATTATGACGGCTTCATGAAGAAGGGAAAACTTCGCGGACGCAGCAGTTAAATGATCTACCAAAAGTCGCCTGCGGAAATCGATAAAATCAAAGCGGCATGCATTGTCATCGCCGAGCTCTTCGAAGAGCTTGAGAAGATGATAAAGCCGGGGATATCCACATTGGAATTGGATAGGTTTGCAGAGAGTTACATCCGTGACCGCGGTGGCAGACCTGCCTTCAAGGGATATCAGATTCCGGGGCTAAAACCCTTTCCGGGAACCCTGTGCACCTCGATCAATGATTGCATAGTGCACGGCATTCCTTCCGGCAAGGAAGTCCTCAAAGAAGGAGACCTCATCGGCATCGACGTCGGTGTGGTGAAAGACGGATATTATGGAGACGCAGCCCGCAGCTTTGGGGTTGGCGAGGTAAGCATTGAGGCAATCCGCCTCATGGAAGTGACGGAAGAAGCACTTGCGCGAGGAATAGACGCGGCAAGAGCCGGCAATCGTGTTGGAGATATATCCCACGCCATCGGCTCGTATATTTTAGAGCAAGGCTATTTCGCAGCAGATAACCTCACCGGCCACGGAGTAGGCAAAGAGCTGCATGAAGAACCACAGATCCCCAATACGGGCAGAGCGGGCTATGGACCCCGTTTGATGTCCGGTATGACGCTGGCGATCGAACCAATGGTAAACATCGGCACAAATCGTGTGAAAGAAAGAGGATGGGAGTTTTTCACGGCAGACGGAAGCCTCTCTGCCCATTTTGAACACACTATCGCTGTCACCGATTCCGATGCATTAATATTAAGCAAAGCGTAAACGAAGGAAGATACATGAGTAAATCTGGTGTTATTGAAGTGGAAGGCGTCGTCACAGAAGCTCTTCCAAATACGACATTTCGCGTTGAGCTGGAAAACGGCCACGAGATCTTGGCACATTCCTCAGGCAAGATGCGGATGAACTATATAAGGATTTTGCCCGGAGATAAGGTCAAGGTGGAACTATCGCCTTATGATCTCACACGCGGCAGAATCACGTATCGATATAAATAAAAGAATTGCCTTATCCTAATAGATATGAAGGAAATGCAAGGAGACGACAATGAAAGTCAGATCATCTGTAAAAGTAATCTGTAAAGATTGTAAAATAATTAAACGGCACGGTGTGATCCGTGTTATCTGCAAAACAAACCCTAAACACAAACAAAGACAGGGTTAATAGAAGGAGGACCGTTTGGCACATATTGCAGGTATTGAGATTCCCCGGTCAAAGAGGCTCTTCGTTGGCCTGACCAGCATCTACGGCATCGGCCGCAGCCGCGCCATTGAGATCTGCCAAAAGGCCAATATCGACCACATGAAGAAGGTCGATGATCTCACATTGGACGAAGAGAGAATTCTCCGCGAAATCATTCAGAATGATTATGTCGTGGAAGGTAGCTTAAGAACACAGGTCGCTATGAATATCAAGCGCCTTATGGAAATTGGATCCTATCGTGGAATGCGCCACAGCCGCGGACTTCCGGTTCGTGGACAGCGCACGCACACAAATGCGCGCACACGTAAAGGTCCTCGTTTCACAGCAATAAGGAAGAAAAGGTAAGTGATCCATGGCTAGAAGATCAAGAGTTAAAAGAAGACGCGTTCGCCTGTCCTATGATGAAGGACTGGTTTACGTTCACTCCAGTTTCAACAATACGATTATTTCGCTGACCGATCGCGCGGGCAACGTGTTAGCATGGAGCTCCGGCGGTAAAATCGGTTATAAAGGATCACGTAAAAGCACTCCTTTCGCAGCCCAGATGGCAGCCACAGAAGTGGCAAAAGCCGGAATGGATATGGGAATTCAGAAAGTTGGTGTAATCGTCAAAGGCCCCGGTGGAGGCAGAGAGTCTTCCATCCGTGCGATCAACGCAGCCGGACTGAAAGTCACCATGATTAAGGACGAAACACCCATCCCGCACAACGGATGCCGTCCCCCAAAAGCCAGAAGGATATAAGGAGTAAATCATGGCAAGATATACAGGACCAAAAGCAAAACTTTGTCGCCGTTTCGGCGAAAACATATTTGGCGCAAGTAAGTATGACAGAATACTCGCCAGACGCAAATACCCTGCCGGACAGCACGGACAAAACATGCGCCGCAAGCTTTCCGACTACGGAGTTCACTTGCGTGAAAAACAGAAACTTCGCTTTACCTATTGTCTGATGGAAAAGCAGTTTCACAACTATTTTAAGAAAGCAGCAAAGGCCGGCGGAGTTACCGGCGACAACCTCTTGCAATTCCTTGAGCGTCGCCTGGATAACGTCGTCTATCGCATGGGCTTTGCCAGAACCAGAATGCAGGCTCGCCAGTTTGTAAATCATGGCCATTTCATGGTCAATGGAAAGAAAGTGGACATCCCCTCTTTCCTTTGCAAAGCCGGCGATATCATTGAAGTGCGCCCCAAAAGCCGCAGCATGCAATTTATTAAAGATGCTTTGGATTTGAGCGAGAGCACTTCGCCTTACAGCTGGATTACCATAGATAAAGATAATATGCGCGGCAGCTTCGAAGAAATTCCGGTTGCCGATGAGATCCCCGTCACAGTAGATATGCGCCTCATCGTCGAATACTACTCCAAGTAAACGTCCTTAGGAGTTTGATATGATGTATCTTGAACCCTTGCAGATGCCTGAATTTGTGGAACATGACAAAGAAACATATTCCCGTAATTTTGGTAGATTTGAAATAGGTCCCTTAGAACCCGGCTTCGGCACTACAATGGGCAACACCCTGCGTAGGATCCTGCTCTCCTCCATTCAAGGAGCGGCGGTACGTTTTGTTCGGATTGAGGGACTTCACCACGAGTTTACACCGATCCCGGGAACGGATTCGGACTATCTGGACCTTATCATAAGAATCAAACAGCTTGTGATAGAGTCAAACTCGGTAGAAGAGAGAACCATCGTTTTGGAACACAAAGGAAAGGGTGTTGTCACCGCTTCCATGATCCAAACCGATGCCCATATCAAGATTGTAAACAAAGACCTCTTTCTTTTGGAAGTAACAGAAGATGTGGATCTCAAAATTGAGATGATTGTGGGAATCGGGCGTGGCTATATCTCTGCAGATCAACAAGATCCTGAAGAGAAAGCCATTGGCTTTATCCCGATAGATAGCATCTATTCGCCTATTCTCAAGGTGAATTTCTCGGTCACCCATCAGCGCGTGAAAGAGAGGATGAACTATGATAAACTCATCATAGATATTCATTCCAATGGTGCCGTAGAACCCATGATAGCTTTGTTCTTGGCTGCCAAGATCCTCAAAGATATGGCAGGAAAGATAAGCTTGTTTGAAACCGAACCGGAATATATCCGCGAAGTGGAGCTTGATCCCGAACTGGAAGAGCTTGAGCAGATCCTCAATATGAGCGTGAAAGAGATTGAACTCTCGGTTCGCGCTGCAAATTGCCTGGACAATGCCGAGATCATCACAATCGGCGATCTGGTTTCCAAAACGGATGCAGAAATGCTTAAGTTCCGCAACTTCGGAAAGAAATCGCTGGAAGAAATCCAAACTAAACTTAAAAAATATGATTTGGAACTTGGAATGGACGTGGAAGGAATCTATAGCAAGATTCGTGAAGCCCGCTCCAGAGGAGTCGTGCCTGCTGTAAAATTTAACGATAGCGGCGATAAAGTGGCTGTGGAAAGCAGCGAGAAAGAAGAAAAGCCCGCCACAACGACACCTCGCAAACCTGTGCCAAGTGCCAAAAAGAAGGTGAAAAATGCGACATAGAGTTGTAGGTAGAAAGTTCGGACGCGAAAAGGATGCAAGACGCCTGATGATGAGAAACCTCGTCAGATCGATGATCGAACACGGCCAGATCAATACCACCCTGGCGAAAGCTAAAGAAATGAGAAGCCATGTAGAACGCGTAGTGACATACGGAAAGAAAGATACCGTTCACTCTCGCAGACTTGCCTATAGCGTGCTTGGAGACAGGGACTTGGTCAAAAAGCTGTTCGACGAAATAGCCCCTGCTTTTGCAGATCGTAACGGCGGATATACCAGAGTTATCAAAGCCGGTTTCCGTCGTGGCGACAATGCCCCCATGGCAATCATCCAATTTGTGGAAGAATCAGCCGTGACAAAGAAAAAAGGCAGCATCAAAGCCCAAGACCTGAATAAATAAATAATAATATCAAGATAGAAGGCCGGTGTCCTATTTGGATGCCGGCTTTTTGTTTGCCCAGAATGCTTTCTGCGCCGATGGACTGAAAGAAGTCCTGACACCTCACCAGCGGGAAGTCAACATGAGACCAAGGGCGTTGCCGGCAACGGCAAGGTCTGAAGTAAGGAGCAGTGAGAATATGGAACATAGCGTAAGCGAACTGATGTTGGTCGGTAGAGTGGGTAACCTTGCAAAAAGTGGGAAAGCCCAGAAGCTGGATAACTCTAC
>FZPS01000113.1_pt434 | contig 15922 bp, 14 predicted proteins | sample 1817821 | NCBI WGS metagenome assembly FZPS01 (sample SAMEA104158645, study PRJEB21678) | metagenome | place: Germany | collected 2015-04-21
ACCTTAGACATGGCTAAACTGATAATCGCCCACCTCAATTTGGGAGCCATTTATGGCGAAGAAGTCGTAATAGAAGATGAAACAAATATTGAACTTGACGAGTTTGAAGCAAGTGAAGAAAACGAAAAAGATGCTGAATTTCACCAAACGGCACCCACAGTAATCAATAGAATTCTAGAAGAAAGTACTGCTAAATTAATGCAAACACCGCAGTTTTCTGATCATCCGGAAATCCCGGGCATGACCTATGGCTTTATTGAGGCAGATTATAATGGTTATAGGGTTCTATCTCACGGTGGGGATACGGTGTTTTTCCACACGGGATTATACTTCCTTCCAGAAGAAAATGTGGGTTTATATGTTTCCTATAATTCAGCCCAAGCGGGACCAGCTCGCTTTGATCTTTTCAACAGCTTTATGGATCGCTATTTTCCCCCAAAAGAGCAAGATAGCTCGATTCCCAAAGCGGTTGCAGTGGGAACAGAAGATAATTATACCGGAACATATCACTTCGCTCGGGGTAATTTTACTCAACATGAAATTTTAGTAACTTTAATGAACCGAGTAACCGTGAACTTCGATGAAGACGGCTATTTATTATTAACCGCCGCAGGAAACACCTCCCGTTTTGGGGAGGTCAATCCGGGAATCTTCCGAGAAATCAATGGACAGGAAAAGATCTCTTTTACATTCCATAATGGTAAAGCGACCAAGATTCATTTGGGAGGTCCCCATACTTTATTGCGCACACCATGGTATCGCAATATTATTACCATCATTTCTATCTTGATCGGATCACTGCTGATCATGACTTTAACCTTATTAAAATGGATAAAGCAGCTTTTCCGCTCGCCGCGCAATCGAATCCACTTTAGCATAGGTCAGATTATTGCAACAATCTTTATTATTATCTATATAACTTCTCTTGTTTTAGTAATTGATGCTTTAACAAACACCCATCCCGAGCTGGGATTACCCATGGAAATTTTGCAACCAACATCTACCCTTAATGCTTTCTTTATACTTTCGAAGACTTTATTAGTACTGGCCATTCTTATGCTCGTTATTACTATCCGTTTATGGGTTGTACGTAATGACAAGGTAGGACCGCGAATCCTGTATACTCTAATATCCCTTTGTTCCACAAGTGTAATTTGGGTTTTCTGGCTTCTAAACCTCGCATAAGTATGCAGGGAGAGATTCGTGGAGATCGGAGGACGACATGGCTCTCATCAACGAATTTATCGAAGACTACAAAAAGAATATTGAGAACTTCGAAAACTTAGCCCGCGTTTGTGCCGAACAATGTGAGTGCGGTCTTAAACGGCAAGGGTTTAGAGCGCTAGTTACTTTTAGAGTAAAAAAAATCGATAGCCTTACGGATAAGGTCGAAACTAGGGCTAAAGATCGAACGTATAATTCTATCAAAGAAATCTATAATGATATTATTGATTTAGCCGGTGTACGAATATCTTTGTATTTTCCGGGCGATTGGGATAAAGTAAATGCATTTATCTGTTCAAACTTTAACATCGACCAGATCAAGGACTTCCCGGAGGATGACAATAAGCGAATGCCCTACCAAAAAAGATTTCTCGGTTATAGTGCTCGCCACTATCGGTTATACTTAAAACCCGAAACCTTAAAGCCCGGTGAATTACATTTGGCTGATAAAGTAATTGAACTACAAATGGGCTCCGTATTAATGCATGCTTGGGCCGAAATAGAACATGATTTAATTTATAAATCCACCGCCGGATTCTTATCTCAAAATGAATATGCTATTTTAGATGAACTCAACGGTCTAATGCACGCGGGTGAAATTGCCTTAGAGAGACTTAAAAGTGCCTCCAAAAGGAGAATTAACAGCGAGCTAGAACCGTTCTACAATCATTATGAACTTTCTTCGTACCTTTATGATTATGTTCGAAAAAAGACCTTCGAAGATGTTGAAAACTTCTCGGTGGGTCGCACCGATATACTTTTTGATTTTCTAGAAAGCATCGGCTTGAATTCTTCAGCGAAACTTACACCTTTTTTAGAAAAATGTGATTTGCTTTCTCCAAAGCAACCGGTTGTTCATCAAATCATTGATCAGCTTTTTTTAGCTGATCCCAACTACTACACCATTTACAATAATACCAAACTAGCGGTGTTGAATAGGGAACCCCTTAGCGAGCACGACCGGTGCATCCCATGTTTTATACAAGACCAAGACTTAAGTTTGTTCATGAATCAATGGATCATGACCGAAAGAATTTTCGGTGAATCCTTGCACTGTAAATCTGATCAAACCCTAACATTACCATTAGAGGAAAAAGACCTCGAAAAACTAAAACAAATTAAGAAATTGCGGGATGCGATTTTATTCGATAATACAATGCCGGAATCTGAGGTTTTGCAAGAAGCGGAAATATTCTTAGGAAGATTAATCCACCTTATAAAACAAGAAGAGCATTCCATTGTCACCAGCAATAAATCCATGGCAAAATGATTTCTTTGTCCCTAATAATCAAGTGACCAGGAGGGGTACGATGAATATTTACGAAAAGGCAGCCAACCAGCATAAAACTTGGCGCGGAAAAGTTGAAATTACCAGTAAAGTTAAGGTTGAAAATACTGCTGATCTTAGTTTAGCCTATTCCCCGGGGGTCGCAGAGCCATGCAGAATAATTGCTGAGCAGCCGGATAAGGTGTGGGATTACACTTGGAAAAGTAATACCATTGCGGTGGTTTCAGATGGATCTGCCGTACTTGGTCTCGGTAACATCGGACCTTCAGCTGCATTACCTGTAATGGAGGGTAAAGCCGTCTTGTTTAAAACATTTGCCAACGTTGATGCAATCCCGCTCTGTTTGGCCACACAGGATGTTGATGAAATTGTCGCAATTATTAAAGCTTTAGAACCAACCATCGGCGGTGTGAACCTGGAGGATATTTCTGCTCCTCGCTGCTTTGAAATCGAACGTAGATTACAATCCGAAACCGATATATTTGTGTTCCATGATGACCAGCATGGAACGGCGGTTGTCTGCCTAGCTGGCCTTATAAATGCCCTAAAGGTTATAAATAAAGGTAAGGGTTCTAAGATAATAATAAATGGAATCGGGGCCGCAGGCAGCGCCATCGTTCGATTATTGCTTTATGATGGGTATGAAAACCTTGTAACAGTGGGTAGGAATGGAAGATTAATTCCCGGTGATCCCACTAATGATGAAAATCAAGAAGAAATTGCTCTTCTTACAAATCCCCACGCTACAAAAGAAACTTTAGCAGAAGCCTTAGTGGGTGCCGATGTATTTATAGGTGTATCGGCCCCGAATATTTTAACTGTAGAGATGATTCGCGGTATGAACGATAATCCGGTTGTGTTCGCCCTTGCCAATCCCGAACCTGAGATTGCTGTGGAGTTAGCATTGGAGGCGGGTGCCGCCATCGTAGCCACCGGTAGATCAGATTATCCAAACCAAATAAACAATGTATTAGGTTTTCCCGGTATCTTCAGGGGTGCATTGGATGCCAGAGCCCGAGATATTAATAACGAAATGAAAACAGCGGCGGCATATGCAATTGCTAATCTTATTAGCGAACCTAATCATGAATATATTATCCCCTCCCCCTTTAATCAGCTAGTAGTTGAAGTCGTTGCGCAAGCGGTTAAAGAGGCCGCCTATAGAACTAATGTAGCCTGGGAGGCACGATAATGAATAATCCTTTTGATCAAGTAATTGACAGAAAAAACACTCATAGTATAAAGTGGGACGGACTGCCCGAGCTATTCGGGGAAGGTGATTTAATTCCCATGTGGGTTGCTGACATGGACTTTAAAGCACCTAAGGAAGTGGTGCAAGCGGTAACGCAAAGGGCTACTCACGGAATCTACGGTTACGAGGGAGACTACCAAGGATACGTACAAGCTTTTTCATCTTGGCTTGAAAAACAATTTGCTTGGTCGGTTGATGGCGAACTAATCAGGCATAGCCCGGGGGTTGTGCTTGGTCTAGTTATAAGCATCCGTGCCCTCACCGAACCCGGTGAACGAATTGTCATCCAACCGCCCGTCTATACTCCCTTTTTTAAGGTTGTAAGCGATAACGATCGCGTTATTGTGGAAAATCCTTTAATCCTTGAAGACGGTCATTTTACCATGAACTTCAAAGAGCTGGAAGAAATCTTTAAATCGGGTGTAAAGACCATGATCTTATGCAGCCCTCATAATCCGGTGGGCAGAGTCTGGACTAAAGAGGAGTTAAACAACTTAGCACGATTAGTCACGCAATATGAAGTAACCTTACTCGCAGACGAGATTTGGTCTGATCTTATTTTTAAAGGACACCAACACACACCCATAGCCAGTTTATCGCCGGAAATTGCCCAGCGCACCCTGACTTTCATGGGCCCTAGCAAAACATTTAATGTTGCCGGATTTTATCTTGCCAATATAATTATCCCCAATAAGACCTTTCGTCGCAGGTTCACGGCACAAATTAAAGCTCTCTCCCTCGAACAGCTAAATCTTTTCGGTATCGTTGCGGGGGAAGCGGCTTATAAGCACGGAGAAGAATGGCTAAATAATCTTATGAATTATTTAGAGGGAAATGTAGAATACGTAATTGCCCGCTTAGCCACGGTCGCCCCACAAATAAAAGTTTTTAGGCCGGAGGGCACCTATGTTTTGTGGCTAGACTGTAGATCACTTGGTATTCCTTACGATCAATTAAATCAATTTTTCGTAAAAAATGCCGGGCTGGCACTTACTGATGGGCAAATATTCGGTTCCGGCGGACAGGGCTTTCAACGCATGAATATCGGATGTCCCCGTGCTTTAATCGAAGAGGCACTAGAAGGAATCGAAAAGGCACTAAAAACGTTAGACAGTTAGCCTGCGAAGAATAGATGTTAAAACTGCATAACCCGTGTGCAACGTTTCTTCGGGCACCAAAAAGCAAGGGTTATGCAGTTCGTTAATTGCACCCTCTTGACCCGAACCGATAAAAAGTAAAGCACCGGGTACTTCTTGTAAGAAGTACCCCACATCCTCCCCGATAAGGCTTACTAATCCTTGCGTTATAAGGTGAATATGCGCTGTTTCTTCCTGTAGCAGCTTAATTATTTTCTCCACAACTAAGGGATCATTTACCACTGCCGGCACCCCTTTACGATACTCTAGATTATAACTTCCCCCGTATAATTCAGCACTTGAATTAAATGCCTTGTGTAGAAGTTCAATCATCCCTTGCTGTGATTCTTCACTAACGGTACGTACTGTGCCTTCCATCTCCACTGTTTCGGGAATCACATTGAAGCTTGTCCCACCGTGAATCATGCCAAACGATAAAGTCCGCGGGTTTAAGTTGTCATCTGTTCTTTGCGTCAAAGCATACGCATTCTGAACAGCAAGGGTTGCCATGGCTATGGGGTCCCTTACCTTATGGGGAAATGCACCATGACCGCCTTGCCCCATAAATGTAACCTTAAAGCCATCTGCATACGAGGTAACCGGCCCACTTTCGAGTCCCACTGTGCCCGCGGGAATACTGGGCCAGTTATGGATGCCCAAAAAGTAATCTGGCTTATTCATCTCGAAAACACCTTGTTTTAGCATGGATTTTGCCCCAACAACAATCTCCTCTGCCGGTTGAAAGACTGCTATTAAGCTACCGGATAGCTCAGCTTTATTTTGTGCCGCATATGCGCAAACGCTTAACAAAATGGCCATGTGACTATCATGCCCACAGGCATGCATCACACCGGGATTTTTAGAGGCAAAAGCAACTCCAGTCTTCTCTGTTACCGGTAGCCCATCCATATCTGCCCTGAAGGCAAGACATTTACCCGGGTGGGCAAATTCCATAATTCCCACGACGCCCGTACCGCCTATCTCCGTTTTAACTGAAAAACCTAGGTTTTCCAGTTCGGAAGCGATAAAATTCGCCGTCCAATACTCCTCCAAACTGACCTCAGGATTTTTGTGTAACTGTTCATATATATCCCGCATGTAACCTAAATTCATTTGTTTCCCCCTAGAGTGTAACTTCCTTACCTAATTTGGCCGACTCGTAGATTCCATCAAGAATTCTCTGTATAGTCAAACCATCCTCAAGTGATGCCATTGGCGTTTCACCTGTCTTGATGCAATCAAGGAAGTGGCGGATTTGATTTGCAAATAGATCCTCCGGTTCGGCGATGGGTTTTTTATCAACTAAATATCCGGCTTCTTCACCGTAGATTACAAATGGATCGAGACTTGCACCGGCTTTGCTACCGAATATTTCGCTATAAAGTGGCCTATACTGTGCATTAATAGCCCAGCTAACATCCACATTCATGGCCACACCATTTTTAAAACGAATTAAGGCTGCACCCGAGTCTTCTGTACCGAAGACAATATTGTCGGTATCGTAAGCCTCCCAGCGGCTCACTGCTTTGGTTTTAAAATTCCCTATTTTATCAAAGGTTACGGCACTAACACTAACGGGCTGTGGTCTACCCATTAGATACCACGTTAAATCAATGGCATGAACACCGATATCTATAACCGGTCCGCCACCGGATTTGCTCGGATCAGTATACCAGCCAATCGGTGTGCCGCGACGCCTAACGATTCCTGTTTTGGCATAATAAATCTCACCAAGCTCCCCTCGCTCAACCATTTCTTTAATTATTTTACTCTCCACCCTAAATCTATTCATGAAACCCATCATAAAAATAACATTATTATGCCTAATCACTTCTGCCATCTTTTCAGCTTCTTTAACATTCATTGCCATGGGCTTTTCACAAAGAATGTGCTTCCCCGCTTCGGCCGCTTTAATTACTGCTTCTAGATGCCCACTATTCCATGTGCATACACTAACGGCATCTAACTCATCCATGGCGACTAGTTCATCTATACTTTTTGCCACATGTCCAAAACCGAAACGCCCAGCCACTTCACGCGAACGTTCTTCGTCTGAATCATATACAGACAACAATTGCACGTCGCCTTGCTTTAGATACGCGGGAATATGAGCGTTTTGACCAATATTACCTGCTCCGATTAAACTTATCTTGATCTTACTAGTCATATTATCTCTCCTCGTCGAAGATCATGATTAACTTAGTAATCATTTCTCTTTAGCGGTATACAATCCTTCCTTAAGTGACAGGATCAACAAAACCACCTCTACGGTGGTTTTGTGCATAATACTTATTAATCTTGTTTTTGTTGAAATTCATATTCATCCTGAATTTCTTCACGTTTATCAGCTATTGCCCTCTCCCTACGGCGGTTTTTGGCCCGTATGTCTTCTTTTTGATCTTCTGATAAATCCATCTGCAACGTATCATGGGATGCTTCAATATTTTCTATGGTGTTAACCACCTGTTCCCGTAGTTTTTCAACATTATCACTACGATCATCCGGTTTGGGACCTTTGGCCATACTACCTCTCCTTTCTGGTTCAACCTAGAAGCGATAATTTTAGCATAACCGCAAAATGAAGTTTTATCCGCGTCGCACCAAAGCTAGCTTTTCCACCAAACTTCCCTGTTTTCCTTTTACAAAAACAAAGCCAAAAGTAAATAGTTCAGCCAGCGGCACAGTTAGCCACACTCCCCAAAGACCAAACAATTGAGGTAGGAATAAAAGACCTAAGACAACAAAGATAAAACCCCTAAGCAAAGAAACCTGCAATGAATATTGCCTTTGCTCTAACGATTGGAAATAAGCCGCCGAAGTTACGTTTAACCCGGCAAAAATAAAGGATAAGAAATAAAGACTAATTCCAAAAGTGGATATTTTCAAAAGTTCGGGAGTGGCCTCCACGAAGAAGTTAGTTAATGCCTTGGGGAAACCTAAACCAACACCATAAAAAATTATGCCCAGCACAAAAGAGATACCCATACCTAAATTTAATGCCCCACGGGAGCGTTCTGTTAAGCCGGCACCATGATTTATACTTGCAATGGGCTGCACCGCCTGACCAACACCGGTGAATATTGAAAGGGCAATGATGGCATAATTTGCAATAACTCCATATGCGGCAACTCCCAGCTCACCGAGGGTGGATAAAAGAACCCTATTATGTGCAAAAAGCACAACACTGGAAGAGAGCTCCACAACTAAACTTGCCCCTCCATTGGTCACAATTCTCTGGACTCTAAACCATGTCATCTGAGCTTTTCTAAATCTTAGGATCCTACTTTTACGAATATGCCTGAGTAAAATCAATACGCTGGCTAAAGATGCAATAATGGTTGCCGATGATGCACCTAACATTCCCCATCCAAAACCGACGATAAAAAGGGCATCTAGACCAATGTTTAAAAAACCACCTAATATGGTACTCCACATGGCTATACCCGGTGCCCCATCGTGGCGGGCGAAGGCCGCGAATAACTGGGTGAAAACAAAAGAAAAGCTAAACATTGTTACAGGTATAACGTACTGCCTCACCATACTAGTATTAACTTGATCGCCGCCTAAAAATGAGACAAATTGATTCCTAAAGACTAACCCTAAAGTAGTAAATATTAATGAAATTATAATTCCTAAAAGCACCGCGGTACTAAATAGGGCCGTCGCTTCCTTTTCGTTATCTTCTCCCAAGGAAATGGACATTGCGGCACCGCCGCCTACACCAAGGAGCAAACCTATACCCGTAACCGCACCATAAATGGGCAAAGAAACATTTAAAGCAGCCAAACCCTCACTACCGAGAAATCTACCCACAAACAAGGTATCCACCAAAACATAGAAGGCAAAAACCATCATACCCGCTACACTTGTTACTAGATAATGAAAGAAAACTTTCTTAAGATTGCCAGAAAGCAGCTTTTCCATTGTGGACATTATGTCACCCCCCACCAAACCAATTCTAAAGACAAAGTATCCATGTGTCAAGTTCGGTAAGGAGCGTTAAAAAGCGGCTCCGACCATCTAGATCGAAACCGCACAAAGCCTAAACTTAGAAACTATACTTAACAGCAATTCTACCCTGCGCCGGAATGCTTTTGAGTTCTCCTTTACCGTAGGTTTTTATGGCACTAACTTCGAGATTTACCGCATCAAATAATTTATGATTGTAGGATGGTCGAACTAAACCGCCCTTATCATTAACTCCGTGTAGCATGACCATATCCACGGAAATATCAGATGTGAAATCATAGCCTAAGCGGCCATATAGGTAGTGGGCGGGCTTTATCTCAGGTGCATATTCGCCGCCACCCGAAAGTGCAGCATTAAGCTCATCAAAATCAACTTCAACATACGGTGCAAATAACGATCCCTGTCCTTGATAGATGTATTGACCTTGCACCAGTAAACCCTTACCAACGGGCAAAGTATAGTCTCCGCCCACTACTACTTGAAGGTATTTTTCGTTAATTGAGAGCGGAATTCTAATATCCATGGGACCATCAGCTTCTGCAAACTTCTGGGGACCTCCATAGGCAAGCTCTGTCCAAACACCAAAATCACCGATTGTTCCCGTTGTGGCTAAACCAACAAAAAACTGTTTGCGATATTTACCGCTCATACTATAGGGTGGCATCGCCATCATGTCTATTTTTAGCTCCATTCCCGGAAGCGCCTCATAACCCGTGTACAAACTTCCTTGCACATCGAAGTTGCCCACTTGAGTTTCTGCTCGTACCGCCCATTCAGAGTTTTTGCCGAATCCTTTTGGTTTATTAGTTGCCTTTATAGCCTCAATTAGCTCTGCGGCTTGATCATTGGCTCCGATCATCATATTTTCCATTTCTGCATCAATCTTTTGAGGGGTAAATACCGGTACAACCACCCCTGTTAACGACCAGTTATCACCATAATAAACTACTTCCCCTGACCAAATTGGTTCTCCGCTCATGTCACCACTAAAAAGAGCATTAGTATCTAAGCGACTAAAATAATTAGTGGGGTTAAATCCATCGGCTGTTCCCCAGCTAATTACTTGTTTACCAAAAGTATAGTCAAAATCACCGGAATATCCACTATACCACACTTGATCAAGACCAATCGTACCTGTCTTGCTCTTCCAATCACGCCATCCCTTAGCAGACAAATGTGCTTTCCCGTTTGGCTCAATATACTCTTCTAAAACCAAACGAAAACCAGTTAATGCAGAATTCATCTCTACCTTTTCTTCTTGACTATTCCACTCAAATCCTAAACCTAGATTAACCTCACCTTGGGGAATCGCGGCAAATACCGGTGCGGTCAGAACAAGAGCAATAATAATCGTAATTAGCCTCAAAATGTGTTTCTTAGTCATCTTAAACCACCTTCCTTTAGTCTAAACATTCTAACGACGCAGATAACGAACTGTAAATACGTCATCACTTACATCATCTTGACTGACTGAATCAATTTGCAAATACGTCTTTGTTCCCTTTGAATGATCAGCCATAATAATATTATGAGGAATTAGCTCATCTGACACAATGTGAAAATCACTTAGTGTCAAAGTCTTTAATGGTTCTGTGCCTTGATCATAAAATTCAACCTTTACCGGAACCATTTCCTCTTTCCAAACCCACATTTTCACCCGTTCATATAGTGCCGACGAAGTTTTAGCAGTTAAATCCAAAACATAACAAGTTACGCCCATTTCTTCTTCATCACCGAGACGCTTGGCAGAGTAGTCATTATCGGTGGCAAAATTGCCGCCAATTTCATCAAAAGTAAAGTCCGTACCCATAAAAGAATCGCCGGTCATATGAGAAGCAACACGCCGCTCACGTCCTAAGGCAGGCATGTAAAGCCACATTTGTGATTCTTTATCTTTTTCATTGATTGACAAAAACTTTGTCCCCCGCACATCTGCAGGATTTAGATACTCTAAGAATTGTTTATCTCCATCGTCATCACTTTTCAAAAATACCTCTAAGGAGAACTTACGTTGCGCCCCCCTTGCATTTTCTGTCACCATTGTCAGCTCCGCTGTGCCCGAACCGCTAAAAACTGCACTAAAAGTTAAATCATCAAGTATTTCTTGCCCCGTAAGTTCATGGGCATATGCGGCGGAACCCATAATTAAGACAACACAAAGTAGTGTCAATAATATTCTTTTCATTTGCTTACACCGTCCTTTTTCTTTTAGCAAAATAATTTAGCAACAGAGGAATCACTAAGAGAGCCGCCAGTGAGCTCACAATCATGGTTGCCGAGATGAGCACACCAAAGACCGATATGGCTCTAAAGTGGGAAAACACTAACACCAGAAAACCGATAATAAGAGCAAAAGCATTGTAAACTATGCCTCTGCCCGCGGAGATTCCTGTTGCCCTTAAAGCCTTCTCCACGCTTCCCTTTTCGGCTAATTCCAGACGATATCGACTGATATAGTGAATGGCATAGTCCACACCGATACCAATGGCAAGACTCGCAATAATGCTTGTAACCGCATCTAACGGCAATCCGGCATAACCCATTATTCCAAAATTAAGAACGACAGTGAATAGCAGTGGAACCAAACTTAAAAGCCCTAAAGCTATAGATTTCATCAATAAAGCTACGATGATTCCAACCGCGATGGACGAGCTAACTAAACTCGATACTTGCGTTTGTACATAGCGATTCATCAGCCTTAGCATAACCTTGGGAGTTCCTAGTAAACGAACTTCCAGTTCGGAATTTCCGTATCTATTTGCTAAAAATTCGTCCACTTGATTAATCACATCACTCATCATCTTAGCATCAAGTGTCTTCATTTGAGCGGTAATTAATGCACTACTATAATCATAGCTGACTAATTCATCGAGGGCTGTTCCACCTTGCATCGTAAAGAGCAAGAGTTGCTGTGCAATTCCTTCTCTACTATCGGGAATGGCATAAAACTCCGGATCGCCATCCCACAAAGCTTGGTTTAATTCCCTAATGACATCAGCTATTGAAGTGGCATGATTAATCGTATCCCAAGAGTTGAGATACTCTTGGATAACGAGGATCTCTTCTAGTACCTGCGGATCCTTTAATCCATCTTCTTCCCCCGTATCCACAACTACAGATACCTGCATGCTTCCTCCAAATATCTCTTCAATAACCCTTGTTCCCTTTTTTACCGGACTTGATTCGCCAAAATAATTAACTATATTGCTTTCTAAGGTTAAGCGAGTTGCACCAAAGGCAAAGGTTAGTACTACCACAAGCACAATAACAGTTAATCTACGAGGATGTACCACAGCCCACTTCGTAATGCCATCTAACATCCTAGTTAATATGGTTTCTTTTTCATCCGAATCGTTTCTCCGTACCTGCGGTTCCTTGAACAGAATTAAAAGTGCAGGGATTAAGCTTAAGGATAAACCCATGGCTACTAAAACACCCAAAGCCGTAAGCACACCAAATTCCCTTATGGGATGCACAAAAGCCGTGATTAAAGAGGCGAATCCCGCTGCAGTGGTTAATGCAGCCATAACCACGGGCGACGTGATAATATCAAACGTCTGTTCCAAAGCTTCCCGTTTAGATAAACCTTCCGCGAGCGATTCTTGGTACTTATTCAGGATATGAATACTAGATGCAATTCCTAACGTTACTAAAATTACAGGCATAACCATGGAGATCATGGAGACAGCTATACCATACCAAGACATAATCCCAACAGTCCAGATCAGGCTAGCACCTACGGTAACTAGGGGTATGACAACACCTAGGAGTGATCTAAAGGTAAAGTATAAGACCAATGTAATTAAGATAATAACAAAGGGAACCAAATTGCGAAGGTCCTGCTTCATGGCTTTTTCAGTATAATTCAAGATATAAGCATCACCAACAATGTGAATGTCTTCGGGCCCGCGATAACGATTTACGATCTCTTCAATTTCGTTAATCACAATATTGCGTTCAGAACTTTTTCCATCCACATCCAAAAGTAAAGCAGCACCTCTTCCATCGCTTGTTGCAAGACGTCCCGCATAGGGACTACTCAATATGTCTTCCTTAAATTGGGCGATTTCCTCGGGTTTTTGAGGTAAAGAAAACGTCATGGGTCTAATTTCTATACCAAAAAAACTACTTTCAACCATTTCCACGTTAAATGGACTTTGAACATCCGTCACCCCTTGTATGGTGGCAAGTTCATCGGCTAATTCAAAAATCTTTTTAAGGGTAGATGGGGAAAAGATATCATCGCTTTGGATGGCAACAAAAAATAATTCCTGTGATCCAAAGTCCTCTGAAACCTCCCTTAAATCAATTAACACGGGATCATCCGCGGGGATCATTGCATCAATACTTGCATCAAAGATCAGTCTAGGCAAAAAGCTAGCCGTTACCGCCGTTATGACCAAGACAAATGCTATTACCACCCAAGGGCGATCTAAAACAAAGCTAATCCATTTTTTCAACTCAATACACCTCTCTCGTCACTGGAAAAGAACTACCAGGGCCCCTAACGACTGTGGAATTGCTTTGTTCTCCGGTTCCAACGAAGCCTGTAGGCCAATGCCAAACAAAGCACCAAAAAACAAACTAGAAAGAGTATCTGCTGAATAACCATACCCCAGCTCTTTCATTAATTCCTCAGTAAAAACTTCTTCGGTAATTTGATCCATTATGCCGCGAAATATCTCGCGTACTTGAGCCCGCAATGGTTCTGACCATAGGGCTAATCCGGCCAAATCATAAAGAACCCTAAATAATTCTGAATCATTCTGTATAACCTGTTGATATAGATGAATAAAACAATTTCCTTTTTCACGGGGACTCATATTATCCCGCAAACTTTTTTGCATGTACTCATAATAATTATCTGCAACGCGGGTCACAACCGCTAGAAGCAGGCCTTCTTTATTTTCATAGTGATAGCTAATTTGACTAACCGCCACTTCTGCCTCTGTTGCAATCTGTCTGAGGGAAGTATTGGCATACCCTTCCCTAGCTATAACCTTATACGCTGCATCTAAGATCTTTATTTCCTGATTTTGCTCTAGCATTTCAACCCTCCTCAATTAAATCGGACGACCGTTCGAATACTCTGGCTCCATTATACACAATTTCTGCTTAAATCTCCATCTATTTCTAAAAACTTTTAAATTAGCCTAAAATGGAAAGGATTAAATAAGGCTTTAAGCGAAGATACTAAGTTAAGAAGTGATCTTTTAACGATCTTTTCCAAAACGGAAAAACACACTATTTTGAGAGGAGCGTTTGCATGCAAGTTGCTAAAAAACTAACAGACAAAGTTTCTTGGGTTGGTAAGGTAGATTGGGAACTAGAAAAGTTCCATGGCGACGAATATTCTACCTTTAAGGGTTCTTCATACAATTCCTATTTAATTCGAGACCAAAAAACGGTTCTTATCGACACGGTCTGGCTACCCTATGATCAGGAATTTATTGCGAACCTTAAAAACGAAATCGATCTAAACGAGATTGATTATATAATTATAAATCACGCGGAGATAGATCATAGCGGTGCTTTAGGAGAGCTCATGCGTGAAATCCCTAACACGCCAATTTACTGCACGAATAATGGTAAGAAGATTATCAAAGGACACTTTCATCAAGACTGGAATTTTGTCACCGTAAAAAGCGGAGATGTTCTTGATATCGGTGAATCGCAGCTGGTGTTTGTTGAAGCCCCTATGCTACACTGGCCGGACACAATGTTTACTTATATGACAGGCGAGAATATCTTATTCAGCAATGATGCCTTCGGTCAACACTATGCCACCGAATCACTGTATAATGATAAGGTAGATAATTGCGAATTGATGGCCGAAGCCTTAAAATATTATGCTAATATATTGACTCCTTTTAGCGCCTTAGTCAAAAGAAAAATCAACGAAGTCTTGGCCATGGAATTGCCGGTAAATATGATTTGTACCAGTCACGGGGTTATCTGGAAGAACGATCCACTTCAAATTGTGCACCAATATCTAAAGTGGGCTGATGATTACCAAGAAAACCAGATAACGATTGTATATGATACGATGTGGAATGCCACACGTGCCATGGCCGAAGCTATAGCATCGGGAATTCGGTTAGAAAATCCCGAGATTGAAGTGAAAATTTATAATGCTGCCAAAACCGATAAAAATGATATTATCTCAGAGATCTTTAAATCGCGGGCCATCCTCGCGGGATCTTCCACCATTAATAATAGATATCTGTCAGCCATGGGTGGGCTTTTGGAGATGGTTAAAGGTATGAAATTTAAGAACAAGAAGGCTGCTGCCTTTGGTAGCTATGGATGGAGTGGAGAAAGTGTTAAACTACTCACTCAGGATCTAAGTGAAGCCGGCTTCGAAGTTATTAACGATGGCAAACGAATCCTTTGGGTTCCTGATGATAACGAACTAAAGGAATGCCAGAATTTTGGTAGGGAGTTCGCCAAAAGTATTTAAAAATAGACTTAAAAATAAACCGTAGAGGATTATCCCCTACGGTTTATCTTTATTTATTCTTGTTTAGATTTTAAACTGAGCCACCAAGCCTTTTAATTCTTCAACCATTCGCTCTACGGAAACCGATACATTCACAATCTCGGCTATGGAACTAATTTGCCTTTCTGTTTCGGTGGAAATTTCTTCACTTCCGAAAGCTAATTCTTCAGAGGCTTTAGCCACTTCTTGGAAACTGCGAACAGTCTCTTCCATATTTTTGGAAATCGAAATGAATGCTTCTCTAGTCTCTGCCAAAGCTTCAGTTCCTTTTTCCACTTCTCGATCGTTGGCAGAACTCGCCGAAACAGCATGCTTTGCCTGCTCGCCAACGGATTCCATAACAGAACGCACGGCGGTTACCAAGGATTGGGTTTGTTCCGCTAGTTGTCGTACTTCTTGGGCTACTACGGAAAAACCCCGTCCTTCTTCGCCGGCCCGGGCAGCTTCAATTGCAGCATTAAGGGCCAATAAATTAGTTTGTTCGGCAATATCAGAAATGGAATCAATCATATTTACAATCTTATTCGTTTCAGCCTCAAGTGCCTGAATAGCCC
>FZPS01000027.1_pt308 | contig 15917 bp, 12 predicted proteins | sample 1817821 | NCBI WGS metagenome assembly FZPS01 (sample SAMEA104158645, study PRJEB21678) | metagenome | place: Germany | collected 2015-04-21
GGCTTAATCTCTTACACATAATTCGCTATTATTGTAATAATATGTCCTGCCAAGACTCTCCTCAACTATTTCTTCAGAAAGGTCTTTAATTTCAATACGCACCTTAGGATGTAATCTTGTTTTTGCAATAACAGCCCCTTCACCAGGGGTCTTCAAATAATCGATACAGTTCCGGCGTTCAAGTTCATAATCCCTTATTTCTTCCCTCGTTAACGCATACTCATCCAGGATCTTGGCATAGGACGCTCTTTGTTCGGGTGTAAGCGACTGCGCACTATTATACGCCTGGATTGCCTGTTTTGTTTTGCTCATTTTTTTCTTTGCGGTTTCTAATTTTTCAGTTATATAGTATAACTGGTCTTTCATCTTATCCCTGTCGAAACCTTTTACTTTAACTATCGTGCGTATTTCCGCCCTGTTTCCTATTTCAGCGGATTCAACACGGTAATCCGCTGTAATTTTTCCTCCTACAATCCTTCCCCTGCTTCCTTCAACAATTACCTGCTTTGCCGTTATATTGGCGTTCATCGCATAAAAACCAATATATACCGTTCCATCACATTCAACAACGACATCCTTAAGATATTTAACATAAAGGTTTTTGCTGCAGCGGACAAAAGCTTTATTTTGCCCTGCGATTCCACCTCTAATATATATGTTCCCATCCCTGCTGTCAATTTTATTTGCCGCTCCAACGCCATACTCCCCCATTATTTCTATATCCCTGTCGGCTGTAACGGCAAAATTGTCTTCTATCGTTCCTTTCACAGTTAAATAACCGCTGAAATCAACATTCCCGGTTTTAAAATCCACATTGCCTTTTATCTCAAGACAGTCATAAACACTGATACTGTCGCCTTTATAACAAACCGCACCGCTTTTTCTTGCATACAGGGTTGTTACACCATTTATGTATTCTTCCCTTACCGATGCCCTGTCATAAAAGAGGGGGAGCATTTTACCTGGTACCTGATTGATTTGTTTGCCGGTCACTGCCTTGCCCGGCATACCCGGCGTCGGGTCTTTTCTGTCACCTAACCAGTCTCCCTCCTCTACGTGATTTATAAGATTAAGCTCATAGTGATTTACCTTGTCATTATCAATTACCTGAGGTTTTGGCCCTTCTATTTCATACAGCCGGATAACCGAATCCTCTCCATTGATCGGAGGAATGCCTTCGGCTATAAGAATCTTCTTATAATTTTCAAGTTTTCCATACAGCACCCCTGAGTTTATACCATATACAACATCCTTTTCAGCTAAGGCGTTAACAATCTCTTCAACAAGCTGCTTTCTATATTCCGGCTCTAAATCCGCTTCCGGAACATTCAAATACAGATAGGCTTTTATCTGATCAGGCGTAACTTCCACTGTTACGCGTTCCTTTTCTTCACCAAATAGAACGGGTTCATCCTGGACTTTTGACAATACGTCTTTTACAGTAAAAAAACTTGTGATCTTTATTTGCGGGAACTTTTTGATAATTTTGTTAAAATCATCAGCAGACATTCCGGTGCGAAAACTTTTTAAATAAAAACCTTTTTCATCCTTTGTTATCTCTATAAAACTGTCTTTATACACTGGACCATCCATAGCTTTTCCTCATTTCAAAAACTTAAAACCGCCAGCCAAAGAAATCGCTTCAAAAAGAATTCAATATACTGTTTTGTTTTAGTAATTCATACTTTTTAAATAAGTCATTCCAAACTTTAAAATATGCCGCCCCGGAAGATAAGTAAGAGGCACCTTCTGCCTTGTTTTTTTCTATAAGTGCATTTTACAATTATCCTTGACAAATTTCAATAGAATTAATATGAATGTGCTATTTTTGGTGTATAATTGTTAAATAAATGTGTAAATTGTATTATTGAGGAGGAAACCTGTTTGTTCCGTATAATCTCATCGCAATATAACAACCTTAAAGTAGAGATAAGTGATTTTAACCCATACCATACTTTTCTGTGCGGCCAGTGTTTCCGCTGGAACGTAAATGAAGATGGTATCTGGACCGGCATTATTTTTGATCTCGGCGTAAGACTTGTTTGGGACGGAAAAACATGTACGTTTCTGAATATGAGTAAATCAGAATTTATTGATAACTGCGTATATTATTTTGATTTAGACACCGATTACTGCAAAATAAAAACGTATCTTGAAAAAAAAGACGAAAATCTGAAAAAAGCGATTTCCCATGGATACGGAATACGCCTTCTAAAACAGGATTTCTGGGAAACACTGATATCTTTTTTAATATCACAGAACAATAACATCCCAAGAATCAAACAGATCATTGAATCGTTGTGCTCCCATTTCGGACTGCCCGTTAAGGGCGGATTTACTCAAAAAACCTTTCCCGGAATTTCAGCTTTGGCAAACGCGTCATTGAGCGATTTAAATATATGCCGCGGAGGTTATCGATGCCGCTATATTTCAAAAACAGCAGCGATATTAAATCAAACGCCTTTCATGCTAAGCCATATACAAAAGCTTCCTCCGGACGAAATTAGAAAATTCCTTTTATCTCTTCCCGGAATAGGTGAAAAGGTCGCGGATTGCATTCTTCTATACAGTGGGCTCGATCGAAGTGCCTTCCCCATTGATCGCTGGGTTAAGCGTGTCATCGAAACACTTTACTTTAAACGCGAAACCGATGTTAATTCAATCAGGGAATTCGCCCGGGATTATTTCGGTGATTATGCCGGCATCGCGCAGCAGTACCTTTTCTACTATGCCAGACAGCAGAAAATCGGTATTTAGCCCTTCTTACACATATTTTGTCCGATGTCTTCTGTCTGCTATGCGGCTAAGCACAAGCATAACAGCAAACGATAATAATACGGTAAAAATAACATAGATCCACGGGTCATTAAATACGGCCATGAAAGCGCGGATATATGTGCCCACAAGCAAAGTTACGATAACCATGATCATAAACGATTTAAATGTATCCGCAAACCCAAGTTCTTTAAGCATTATGACAAAGGTTGCCATGCACGGAAAGTAGATAATCAATAAAGTGACTCCTACAACCATTTGCGCACCGCTTATATTAAGAGGTTCAAGCAAAGCGACTGCGGCATCCTTTCGTACAATGCCTACCACAAATGACGCAACCGCGCCCTCAGGCAGCCCGAAAATACCTGTAATAACCGGGGCTGCAAGTTTTCCAATAAAATCCATAACCCCAAGAATTGTTAATATATTTACAAAAAGGATCCCACCCAACACATATGGAAAAGCGTCGGTTAAAAAACCGTATATCCTTGAGCCGAGATTTCTTAACTGTACCTTAAAAGCGGGCAGCCTGTACGGCGGTACTTCCATGATTAACGTGTCCGTCGTCCCCTTTACAAAAAAGCTCAAAACCGAGCCCAATACGAGCCAAACGGAAAGAATTGTTCCAAGGATAGCAACAACATATCCCGTACCGTATGTCGCCGTGATTGAGAAAATAATAGCGGACTGGGCAAAGCATGGAATCGTAATCGCTGTCAAAGTTGCGGTTATAAATTTTTGACGGCGCGATTCAATATTTCTTACCGCTAAAATTCCGGGGATATTGCATCCCATTGCAAGCATCATAGGTATGATTGAAAACCCGTGAAGCCCCACTCTGTGCATAAATCGATCAAATAACACGGCAAGCCGCGGAAGATAGCCCAAATCCTCCAAAAACCCCAATACTATATAGAATATTAAAATGTATGGAAGAACAATTCCGATTTCCAGAAAAACACCCGTTGTCAGAACGCCCATAGCCGCCTCATAATCGATAGTTTCCCCGGAAATATCGCCGATGAGAATCTGATGCAGCACTCCCCCGCCGCCTAAAACCCGGCTTAATGACATAATAAGAGGAGTATAGAACCTTTCAAACAATTGTTCCATAAGGCCTATCAGATATTCACCGATTCCAATAATCACTCTGAAAATTGCTATTATCACTAAAATCGCGATGGGTATACCATAAAAAGGATGAATGCTGATATCCTGAAGCCTTTCAAGGAATGTATGCCGCCTGTGCTCCAGGTTTTGAACGGCGTTTATTATTTCACCAATCGCCGCCCAGCGGTTCTTATATTCCCGTTTTGTAACGGATTCCGGCGGATAGTTCATTATATATTCAATCAGTTTGTCTATTCCCTCTCCGGTAATACCGGTTGTAGTAACTACCGGAACGCCAAGCATCTTTGAAAGCTTTTCCGGATCTATTGAAATTCCTTTGTGGACAGTATCGTCCCACATATTTAACACAACGACAACAGGCTTATTCATCTCAAGCAACTGCAGGGTAAGATTTAAGTTTCTTTCAAGATTTGTTGCGTCAACAACATTGATAATGATATCGCCTTCCGGCAGCAGCTGGCACGCCACTTTTTCGGCTTCACTCAAAGGATCAAGCCTGTATGTTCCCGGCACATCAATCACTTCAAATTTTTCGGTGGAACCAACACTGCAGCCTTTGCAGCTGCTCTTACAGCATGACGCGCAGGAGGAGTTTTTTCTCAAAACCGTTAATATTCCTGCTGCATAACTGACAGTTGTGCCGGGATAATTTGAAGTTCTTACATTTATTCCTGTCAAGCTGGTAAATATAGCACTTTTTCCAACATTCGGGTTGCCCATAAGCAGTATTTTTTTCATAATATGTTTCATCCTTTTGTAACACTATCGGAGAGTTGAAACTACCCGCCCATGCTATCCCTGTGTGATGAACTGCCAGGTAATTTCTTCCGTTGTTTTAAGCTAACCGTTATACTAATTTTAGATACATTAATCCGTGTTTTTAACGATAATTCTGTTTGCCATCCCGGCCCCAATAGCTATCTGTGTGTTTCCGGTCTGGACAATAACAGGGCCTCCGGCCGGAACCGCGCTTTTTTTAGTAACGCGGCTTCCTTCACGAAGCCCCATTGACTCAAGTTTTGCGTGGATACCATGTCCGCCATTAATCGTAGTAATAATCGCTTCTTCCCCAATTTTCAAATCCGTCAGCGTCATTCCGTTATACCTCCAAGCTGTAATTTTAACTGTCTGTTGCTAACCGTAAAAATTTAAATATACATAATATTATCTTCTAAAATGAAGGTTATCATTATTGATAATGATTGTCAATATCTTTATTCTTACTAAAGGTAAGGTGGTTAAAGTTTTTTCTTCCTTCCGTTATTTTGCTATGATATAATTGTCACAATGAAAAAAGGGAAGCTCACATCGGATAATGCAGGGAGCTTTAAAATTTCAAAATAAGGAGCTTTTTGTTATGGAACATCTTTTTATTGTAAATCCCGCGGCAGGAAAAGGTAATACGTTAAAAATAGTTCCTGAAATTGAGAATTTAATGAAAAAGCTTTCTTTTCCTTACAAGATAGAAATAACCCAGGCGCCCGGACATGCTTCACAAATAGCCGAACAGTACATAAAGGCCAACAAAACGATAAGAATATATTCTGTCGGCGGTGACGGAACGATGAACGAAATATTGCAGCCAATGGTAGGTACCGACGCATCTTTAGGGATAATTCCGGCGGGAACGGGAAATGATTTTATAAAAAGCTTCAGTATGAAAAAGGACCCTGTTAAATTACTGCCCTTTATCGTGCATTCAGATCCAATACCCGTTGATGTATGCAAGTTTAACAACCGGTATTTTTTAAACATTGCTTCCGTCGGCTTTGATGCGGACGTTGTAGCGATGACCGGATACCTTAAGCGGCTGCCTTTAATAAAAGGGAAAGTTGCCTATATTGGCGGAATTTTGCTGTCGGTCATTGGCCTGAAAAAAATTGAAGCGGATTTTGTTATTGATGGAACTGCGCTTAATACCAAAACAATGTTATTGTCGGCTTTTGCAAACGGTCGCTATTACGGGGGCGGAATGATGCCTGCTCCGAATGCTGTTCCTGATGACGGATTAATTGATTTTTGCATAATAAATGATATTAACAGGCTGAAATTACTGCGATTTTTCCCCAAGTTTATAAAGGGAACACATATACATATGAAAGAAGTATTAATTAAACAGTGCCGTTCACTGGAAATGAAAAGCCCCAAACCTGTACATGTTAACATGGATGGCGAGCTTTTCCGGCTATCGGAAGCAAAAATAGAGATCCTGGAAAAAAGCCTGAATTTTATAAAGCCTATATAAAAAAGTATACAGAAAGCACAGATTTTTCTTCCGCACAAAGCCTCGTTATTTTAACACGCTGAACTGCAATATTTTATCAACAAGAATCCTAACACATTCTTCTATCGAATATCTTTCGGTGTCCAGTACAAGATCAGGTGATCGGGGTACTTCATACGGAGCTGTCACACCTGTAAAATCCGGAATTTCTCCCGCTCTTGCTTTTTTATACAAACCTTTCGGATCTCTTTTACAGCATGTTTCGACATCAGCCTTAACATATACCTCAATAAAACTGTCACCTGTTTTTTCCCTTGCCAGGCTCCTCATCGAAGCAAGCGGTGAAATAAATGACGCAAGAACGATTAAACCGGCGTCAACAAAAAGCGCGCATACTTCCGCCGCGCGCCGGATGTTCTCAAAACGGTCCTTTTCGGAAAAACCAAGGTCACTGTTAAGGCCATGCCTTAAATTATCACCGTCAATCCTGTATACGGCTTTACCCATTCCAATAAGGATTTTTTCGGTTTCTACGGCAATTGTTGATTTCCCGGACGCCGAAAGACCGGTCATCCATACCGCAACACCTTTTTGACCTAAAACGGAAAACCGGTCGTTCCGGGAAACTTTTCCTCTGTGAAAAGTAATGTGTTCATTTTTCATCCGGCATTCACTGCCCCTTCCTCATGTTTCACTTTCTTTTTAATGAAACCTGTTTCCATTTTATATGAAAAAATACAGGAAGGCAAGAATCGCCGGAGCACCTCTGCGGGCTGCACCTAAAGCGGTATTACATTCACTGCCTGCATACCTTTTTGTCCGTGCTCAATATCAAATTCAACCCGTTGGCCTTCATCAAGCGATTTAAAGCCTTCGGATTTTATTGCTGAAAAATGAACAAATACATCGTCTCCATCATCTCTTTCGATAAAACCGAAGCCTTTCTCAGCGTTGAACCATTTTACTGTTCCTATCACTTTTACACCTCCAAAAACATTAGCATAATTATTATGTCGACATTATCGTCGGTTTATGTGAGTTTATTATTGAAATTTTATGAAAAAAACCGCCAGGCGGGAATATTATGGTATTATTGATCTTTTTATTCATATGTAATATAATTCCCTGTAAAGCCGGTAATAATTGTATCCGGCACTTCCAATAATACTGTTGGTTGACCTTTTTACCGGTATTTACGCGCAGGAAATCGCATGCGATTTTTTTAGTGCGCTTTTTGCATGATAGAGGAGAATATTATGAAGATAATTATCATCGGGGATGGAAAAGTAGGGTACAGTTTGGCCGAAAACTTATCCGCCGAAGGCAATGATGTCGTTGTGATCGATAAAGACCCCGAAGCATTAAGAAAAGCGGACGAATTTCTCGACGTTATGTGCATAAAGGGAAACGGCTTAAGCACTAAAGTACTGATTGAAGCGGGAGTAAAAGAAGCACAGCTTCTTATCGCCGCAACCGCCAGTGACGAGATGAATATGGTATGCTGCCTGACTGCCAGAAAATTAGGTGTCGCCCATACTATCGCCAGAATCAGAGATCCCGAGTACGCCGACGAGCTTTCACTTTTAAAACATGACCTTGGCCTTGATATGGTTTTTAATCCCGAACGGGCTGCAGCACGGGAAATATCAAGGATGGTAAGGTTTCCTCAGGCGGCAAACATTGAAATATTCGCCCGGGGGCGCGTTGAGCTTGTTGAAATCCGTATTGCAAAGGGAAATTCCATTATAGGCATGCAACTAAAGGATATTGCCGAGAAAATTTCCTCGTCGATATTAATAGGAGCTGTAGTCAGAAATGACGAAATTATCATACCAAAAGGCGATTTCCGTATTGAAGAAGGAGACATTGTCCACATTGTCGGCAAGCCCGCAATAGTATCGAATTTTTGCAGGCAAATCGGCATATACAGCCACAAGATAAAAAATGTCATGATCACCGGCGGCGGAAGAATCTCATATTATCTCGCAAAGTTTTTAGAAGAGACCGGAATCAAAGCTAAAATAATTGAAATGAATGAAGAGCGGTGTGTTGAGCTTTCCGAGCTTCTTCCCCATACTTTGATAATTAACGGGGATGGCTCGGACGACACTCTGCTAAATTCTGAAAATCTTTCCGAAATGCGGGCGTTTGTCTCTCTGACAGACAGGGACGAGGAAAATTTCATGTCTGCTTTGCTGGCAAAACAGGCCGGTGTACAAAAGGTTATAGCAAAAATAAACCGCAGCAATTATATAAGCGTGATAAAAAGTCTTGGTATAGAAAGCGTGGTAAATCCAAGCCAAATTACAACAAACCATATACTTAGGTATGTACGTGGAATGAAAAACGCACAGGGGAGCCCGATTGAAGCTCTTTTCCGCATTATTGACGGACGTGCCGAAGCAATAGAGTTTACCGCTAACGAATCAACCGCCTTCCTTAACGTTCCGCTGAGAAACCTTAAATTTAAGGAAGGGATATTGGTTGCCGTAATTGTCAGAAATAACGATACCCTGATTCCACACGGAAACGACATAATAAAATCCGGTGACAGTGTAATTTTAATTGTCAAGGGCAGAAAGATATCGGATCTGAACGACATAATCGCTTCGGGGGGATAATAGTTGAACATTAGGCTTATTATAAAGAATTTAAGCATTGTAATCTGCATTGAAGCATTATGCATGCTTTTGCCCTTTTTTATAGCTTTGCTGTATGGTCAGAACGACGCAAAAGCCTTCTTGTTTTCAGCTTTGATAACGCTTTGTGCAGGTCTTTTAATGTTTAGGATAAAAGTAAAAACAAATAATTTTTACATTAGGGACGGATTTGCCGTTGTGGCTTTAAGCTGGATTCTTGTTTCTGTCTTCGGCTCCCTGCCCTTTTTATTCAGCGGGGCAATTACATCACCTGTTAATGCTTTTTTTGAAACAGTTTCGGGCTTTTCTACAACAGGGGCGACAATACTTGACAATGTTGAAGCCATGCCTTACGGAATCCTTTTTTGGAGAAGTTTTACCCATTGGATGGGCGGAATGGGCGTGCTTATATTAACTCTTGCAATACTGCCGTCCGCCGGGGCAAGCTTTTATCATGTAATGAAAGCTGAAAGCCCGGGGCCAAATCCTGAAAAGCTTGTTCCGAAAATAGGGCAGACGGCTAAAATTTTATATTCAATATATATCGTTTTAACAACACTTCTAACTATTTTTCTGCTGATAGCCGGTATGCCTCTTTATGACGCATTAATTCACGCTTTCGCAACCGCCGGTACCGGGGGATTCTCAGGTAAAAACCTAAGTATAGGCGCATACGGAAGTGTTTTTATTGATGTTATAATAACGGTTTTTATGTTCCTGTTCGGAATAAATTTCTCTCTTTATTATCATTCGCTAAAAGGCAATTTCAAAAGTGTTTTTAAGAACGAAGAATTCCGTTTCTATATCGGGTTGGTATTTATTTCAATTATCGTTATAACGTTAAACCTTGTTTTAAACGGATTTTATTCAATTGGAGAAGGTTTAAGATATTCCGCCTTCCAGGTGAATTCCGTTATTTCAACAACCGGTTATGCAACTGCTGATTTTAACCTTTGGCCCGTTTTAAGTAAATTCATCCTAATAATGCTGATGTTCATAGGCCCAAGCGCAGGCTCGACCGGCGGATCGATGAAATGTATCCGATATCTGCTGCTGTTTAAAATAATAAAACGCGAACTGGCTAAAATAATACATCCAAGAGCCGTCCATACGGTGAAGATCGCGGGAAAAGCAGTTGATGAAACAACACTTTGGGGCACAATGGCGTTTTTCTTTATTTATATAATAATATTTGTCATATCCTCCCTTGTCGTATGTCTGGACGGGAAAGACCTTGTTTCATCGGTTACGGCAGTAATTGCTTCTATCGGTAATATAGGCCCGGGTTTAGGGATTGTTGGGCCAACGGGCAGCTATTCCGGTTTTTCCAACCTGAGTAAAATTGTCCTTTCGTTTTGTATGATAGCCGGAAGGCTTGAGATTCTGCCCGTACTGGTTCTGTTTTCCCCATCGGCATGGAAAAAAGCAAGCATATGATGCCGAGCTTATAAAGATATACTGCCCTGTCCTTCCGCTGAAAAGATTAATATCCCTCTAAACATGAGAAGGCTCGTACGCAATAAAATCCGCCACGACATCAAAATCTATTCCGCGGATTTTTTCCAATACCGAGCCGGTGTCATTGATATCCGATTTAATGACGTTTGCTCCTTCAGGCGCGGCTTTTGTACCCCTGTTAAGCAGGTACAAATCTCAACCTTTTTCAACGGCACGCTTTGATACCGCCGTGCTTATAGTTCCTGTCCCGCCGATAAAAAGAGCTTTCATATTGTCTTCTCCCCCCGTTTGACCAGATCAAAAGATGTTTTTTATTATATCAGAAAACACAAATTATGTCGTCCTGGAAAATACAATATGCATACGACGGAAATATCAAAGAATGTTCTTTATTTGCTAAAAGATACCAGGAACCGTTCGTTTATTAAGCATAATGTTATTTGCATTCGATAACCGCCTCGCCGCTTATAAGCCCGTCGGATTCGGCAGTTACCTTAATCAGGTCGCTTTTGCATCCCGAAGACACATAAATCAGCAGCCTTCCTTTATATGCGTTGCGGTAATTTTCGGAATATGGAGTCAGATCTCTCAGGTCTCCGTTTTCAAGTCCCATAAGATACCCTTCGCCTTCAACGGTCACTCTTATCCTGTTCCGTGCATGACTAACACGGTTGCCGTCCGAATCGACGATCTCGGCTATAATATGTGTCATATCACTGCCATCGGCACTGATTAATGTATCCGCACATGTCAATTTTATTTTCGCGGCTTTCCCTGTCGTTAATATTACGCATTCATGCGTCAAACCGTTTTTATCTATCGATACCGCTTTCAATTCTCCCTTTTCAAACGGGACTATCCACGTAAGATATCCCTTGCCGCAATCGCCAAGCCTCTTTATACCAGCCGAACGGTTGTTTATAAATAATTCCGTCTGTTCGCAGTTTGTGTAGCATACCACAAGTATATCCTGTCCGTTTTTATAATCCCACGCGGAAATAAGATCATGGCTCCTGTCGAAATCGCCGCCGGCTTCTTCTATCATATCGGAAGTAAACAATTTTACCATTGGCTTTTCTGACCATAGGCTTTGCCTGAAATAATACGAGGGTTTTTTAAAACCGGCCACATCCAGCAGACCCGACTTTGAACCGTGGCAGGGCCAGCCTTGTGTTTCCCCGAGAAAGTCCACACCTGTCCATAAAAACTGACCGGAAATAAAATCATTTTCGGCAACCTCAAGCCACTGCTCAATCCCATGTATATTTTCTGTACCGAGTATTATTTTATTCGGGTATCTCTTATGATCTTCTTCATAAAGATGCTCCATGTAATTATACCCAACAACATCGAGACAATCGGATAGACCTATCGCGTTTGATAAATCCGGGAATGCCAGTGCGGCTGTTACCGGCCTTGTATTATCATGTTTTTTTACAATGGAAACAAGTTTTTTCGCAACGGTAACAAGCCTTTTCGCATCCGGCTTATTCGGATCAGAAAGCCGTTCAGCCAGCGGCTTATTTCTGTCGTTATTACCCATCGCTTCTTTAAATAACGGGCTGCAATATGGATCATTCGGGTAATCCACTTCATTTCCGATACTCCATAATATAACCGAAGGATGATTCCTGTCGCGAAGTATCATTGCGGAAAGATCTTCTTCATGCCACTTCGGGAAGTCCTCATAATATCCGTAATGTGCCGGAGGATAAACATTATGGCCTTTGACCCATTTGTTTTTTACACCCTCCCATTCATCAAAGGCTTCATCAATTACAAGAAAACCCATTGAGTCACATAAATCATACAGTTCGGGCATGTGCGGATTATGGCTCATTCTTATTGCATTGCATCCCATTTCTTTCAATGCCTTAAGCCTTCTTTCCCATACTTTTTTCCTTACCGCAGCGCCCAAACAGCCCGCGTCATGGTGTACACATACCCCTTTAATTTTCATCGATTTTCCGTTTAGAAAAAAGCCATTGTCCGGATCAAATGAAAACGTGCGAATACCAATTACGGTTTTTTCTCTGTCAATAATCTTTCCGTCACGTTCTATTTCGGTAACGCACGTATACAGGCAGGGGTTATCCGGAGACCACAGAATCGGATTATTCACGGTTAATACCTGATAATCATTTACCCTGCCTCCCGCGCCAACGCAATGATGGTTTTGCGATGAAGCCACGGGACGGTTTCTATCATAAAGGATATGTCTGGCAGAAATTTCAGCATCCGCTTCTTGAGCGTTTGAAACCGACATTTGCACCAGAATCTCCGCCTGTTCTTTTTCTGCTTTAGCTGTATAAATAAACACACTATTGTTTTCTATAGCAATTTTGTCCTTTACCGTTACAGTTACCTTCCGGTAAATTCCCGAACCGGTATACCACCGGGAATCCGCAATGTCTTCGTGCTGAACTTTTACGACAATTACATTCGGATCGTCTCCGAAACAGACAAAATCGGTAATATCATAACAAAACTGAGTATACCCGTTTGGTCTTTTGCCCAGATAATAACTGTTGCACCAAACCATACTGTTTTTATAAACTCCATCAAAAGTTATGAAAACCTGTTTACCCTTTAATTTTTTCGGTAAAAAGAAAGCTTTTCGGTAATATCCCTTTCCTCCCGGGAGATATCCTGTTCCGCTGGAACAGTTGATATCAAAAGGATGCTCGACGGCCCAGTCATGGGGAATATTAACATCACGCCAGGAGCTGTCGTCAAACCCTTTGTACCATGCCTTCGGTTCTTCACCAAGCTTAAACTTCCAGCCTGTATTTAGAATATAGTTCTCTCTTATGCTGTTACAATCCATATTTAATCCCTTATCTTTCTGTAGTGACAGGCTGCCAGACCGACAGCCTGTCTTTAATTTTATTTACTGTCATTAATTTATTGAATAGATGCTTTAAACTCATTCATTTGCCTTTGCACTTCAGCCAGTATCTTATCGTTCCCCGCCATTTTCAGCTGATCTCTAAGCTCGGCCACAGCAGCTTCAGGATCGCCCGCTTTTCCGACGCAGATTGCCGGGAGCAGCCTGTTTAAAACTTCCGTGCAGGCAGTAATTTCTGGATCAACAGGAGATTTATCGAATACAAAACGTCCATACCTGTACGGTCTTGCATAGCTTTCAAAATTGTCGTAAATTTCTCTCCAATTGCTGACCATGTCAGCACTGGGATACTTCAGTTCAAACTTATCCATACGTCCGCCCCAGAAGTTCGACGAAAAGCTGTGACTGTCGGTTATAAAGCCTTCAGGTTTCACTCTCTTGCCGTCTTTAATTTCATACTGTACACCTTCAAGACCCCAGTTGAACAATTTGTACATTGTTTCGTCATTGCGGATAAGATCATATACCATAAGTGTTCTTTCAGGGTTTTTGCAGTTTGCGCCTATTGCCGTAGCACCGTGCGTTATCGACATCTTTGTCAGGTTTTTGCTTTCTTCGCAGTATGGGAAGAACTGAAGATCCGCGCCCGGGATTTCTCTTTCAAGTTCATCATAGGCATAAACATAAGTCTGCGTATGGTGCTGGCGTGTTCCTGTAAGCCCCGCTTTAAACTGCACCCAGGTGTCTGCGGTATTGTTAAGAACGTCTTCTCTCCAGTAGCCCGCGTCTCCCCACTTTTTCATTTCCTTCGCAAAATCCAGCAGCAGGTCGGTCCCGTCATCCAGCGGGAAGAAACGTGAGCGCACTTCCCACCACTCGTCGTCGGACTTGCCGTATGCCAGCCCGCCCGGTACGGGGTCAATACAAATCAGCTTCGATTTGGAAACCGGCCAGTGATCGAACAGGGCTTTTATATTCGATGAGCCGGATATATCAAAGGGTATAACGCCGTCCTTCGATTTGTTGTCTTTAATGCCCTGCAAATACTGCCCGAATTCTTCCCAGGAATCAATCGGTTCGGTAATGCCGAATTCTCTTGCCCAGTCTCCTCTGTACATAAATCCATGGTTAATCCACTGTGAATACATATCTTCCGGTATTGCTATTATATCGCCCTTGTAAGTTACTTCAGCCCAGCTTGACTCGGGTACATCATTCCATGTTATCGGAGCGTATTTAGGAAGCAGATCATTAAGTGTCATAAATGCTCCTTTTTGTGCATTAGGCCACATATCAAGCCAGTCGGATGCCGTGTTTATCATGTCAAGGCCTTCGCCTGTGGCAAGCAGGAGGTTGTACTGGGTCAAATAATCGGTCCAGCCTATGTACTGGATTTCAAGGCTGGCATTCACTTTGTCCTTAAGATATTTATCCCATTCCTCTTTTACCGCCTCATATTGTCCGTTAGTAGGTTTATCCCCTAGAGACAGATGCGATATAGTAACAAACTTCGAAGTGTCAATTTCCGACGCCGTGTCGGAAGTACCTGTTTTGCCGTTTTGCGTCTCCGAGCCCGTGCCGCTGGGGGCGGAAGGCGTGCCACAAGCCGCAAGCGTAAGTATTAATATAAGTGCAATAAACAAAGATGCCACTTTTGTAGGATTGCTCTTCATAAAAAGTCCTCCTTAAATAAAATTTTATTTTCAATATAACCTTGCGGTTATTTGAATGCTATCCTTTAACAGCGCCGACGGTGATACCCTGAATGAAGTATTTTTGAACAAAAGGATACGCAAATATAATCGGACCGGTTGCAACCACTGCTGTAGCCATTTTCATCGACTCAAGAGGTATTTCAACTGCCGGTATATTCGAAGCCGCAGCAGAATCTCTTATGTATCTGGCTTGGTTAATTGTGTTATATAAGAAAAGCTGTAAGGGCCTGTAGGTCACTTTGCTTGACAGAAACAGCATAGAATTGTACCATTCATTCCAATAGCCCAGCGCCAGGAACAGCCCGACTGTTGCAAGGGCAGGTTTAGCCGTAGGAAATATTATTCTGATAAAAATACGGAAATCCCCCGCACCGTCTATTGTTGCTGATTCCGTAATTTCATGCGGAATTGATTTCATGAAGTTTTTCATCAGTATTATCAAAAAAGGCGACATCATAAGCGGCAGCAGTACCGCAAGATAGTTGTCCTTTAATTTCAAAGTCTGCGTTATCATCATGTAAAAGGGAATCAAGCCCCCTGAAAAAAGTGTTGTAAAATATATATAAAACGAGATTATGTTCCTTTGCCGGAAATCCGGTCTCTGCAGCGCATAACCGGTCATTGCTATAATAAACAGGCCTATCGATGTACCAATTACAGTCATTCCAATCGTAACCGCGTAAGAACCGATTACCTGTTTGGGATTTTTGAAAATCAAATCATACGCATCAAGGCTCCATGCCCTGGGAATAAGTGAAAAACCGTGAAGGGTAATACTCTTTTCCGCCGTTAATGACGCCGATATGATAAGAATAAACGGGAGAATACACATTATTGTGATAATACCTGTGAAAATAACACCGATTATCTGAATCAACCGTTGTGTTTTATCAATAACCTTGTGATGACTGCCCACCCTTCTCACATCAATAATAGATTTTACATCCTGGAAAATTCCCGTTGTTTCCTGCATTATACCCACCCCCTAAAACAGTGAATAGTCGGGTTCTATTTTTTTTACTATTCCGTTTACGGTTACTACCGTTGCAAACCCAATCAGGGACTGGTATAAACCAACGGCGCTGCCCATTTGAAAGTTGAAATTCACGTTAAGCGATCTGAACACA